>ENA-OQHF01000753-OQHF01000753.1-human-gut-metagenome-genome-assembly--contig:-NODE-753-length-18818-cov-3.518378_pt1 | contig 18818 bp, 14 predicted proteins | sample MGYA00242559_ERZ504709 | MGnify/ENA primary metagenome ERZ504709 (study PRJEB26092, sample SAMD00036203) | human gut metagenome | host: Homo sapiens | study: EMG produced TPA metagenomics assembly of... | reverse complement strand
TTTTATGAAGAAAAAAGTGATTTCAATTTTACTGACAGCCGTTTTAGCAACAGGAATGGCAGCATGCGGTTCTAACAGCAATACAGCTGGTAATTCTGCAAATAATACAGCTGACAATGCACAGAACACAGCTGAAACTTCAAACAGAATCCAACAAGGTTTCCTGCTGATTCTGCATGAAAAAACCTGTATTAACTGTTCGGACATGGAGGGAACTTATGCTCCATACACCTACCACGATGAAAATGGTACTTTAAACCGGTTTTGAGGTTGATATGGCAAATGCAATCGGTGAAAAGATGGGCTATGATGTCCAGTTTGTTGAGACAGAGTGGGATTCCATCACTGCTGCACTTGATGCCGGCAACTTTGACGTTGTCATGAACCAGGTTACGATCACAGATGAGAGAAAAAGAAAAAATTCGATTTTTCCACCCTTACATTTATTCCAAACCAGTGCTGATCGTAGCTGCTGACAATACTGATATCAATTCCTTCGAAGACATCAATGGTAAAAAAGCTGCAGAAGGTCTTACCTCAAACTTCAGCGATATTGCAAGAAGCTACGGCGCAGAGATCGTCGGACAGGATAAATTTGCACTTGCCATGGAATGTGTATTAAGTGGGGAAGCCGATTGTGCGATCAACGACGAATTAACTTACGCATACTGGAAACAGCAGAAAGGCGGCGAGGACTCCACCAAGATCGTTGCTGAAACTGATAATGTCAATTCCAGTGCCATTATGGTGAAAAAAGGCAATGACGAGCTGATTGAAAAACTCAACTCTGCCATTGATGAATTATTAGCGGACGGAACCGTCAAAGAAATTTCCGAAAAATATTTTGGCATGGACGTATCACAGCCATAATTTTGTTACAGGAGAAAAATCATGGGATCATATGCATACCTGACAGCGGGTATTATTACAGCAAGACAAGCGGAACTGATGAAAAATGCATTCTGGCCAATGCTAAGACAGGGTCTGCTTTACACGATTCCCCTGACGCTCGTATCCTTTGCGATCGGCGTCATCATTGCCGTGCTGTGTGCGCTTTTCATTATCAACAAAATACCGGTATTAAAACAGATCGCCGGAATCTATATCTGGGTATTCCGCGGAACCCCTCTGCTGGTACAGTTATTTATCATGTACTGGGGTATCTGTAATCCCCTTGGCATCAACAAGTGGGTTGCCTGTATCTCGGCACTCTCCTTAAATGTAGGTGCCTACTCCGCAGAGACGATCCGCGCGGCAATCCTTTCCATCAATAAAGGTCAGTGGGAGGCAGGCTATTCCCTCGGAATGAGTTATCAGCAGACATTCCGCCGTATCATCATTCCGCAGGCTGCTACCGTATCCATACCACCGCTTTTTAACACCTTTATCGGTCTTGTCAAGGATACTTCCCTTGCATCTACGATCATGATCGGTGAGATGTTCCGTAAAGCACAGGAAGCCGCAGCAAGCTCACTCGAATACCTTTGGATCTATATCGAAGTTGCACTCATTTACCTTCTTTTCTGTACGCTGTTGACCGGACTGCAGAAATGGATCGAGAAAAAACTGCGTGTCGGAAAGTAGAGGTATCATATGTATTCTTTAGATAACATTTATAAATCATTTGACAATAATCAGGTCTTAAAAGGTGTCTCCTTAGAGATTCCGAAAAATAAAACCACCGTCCTGATCGGGCCATCCGGTTCCGGCAAGACAACATTGCTGCGCTGTATTAATCTGCTTGAGATCCCGGATAGCGGAACCGTTACTTTAAACGGTTCTTCCATGTTCTTTCAAGAGGGACAGAAAGTAAAGTACAGCGGCAACGAGATCCGGAATATCCGCATGAAAACCGGTATGGTATTCCAGAACTTTCAGCTTTTTCCTCACAAAACGGTGCTGGAAAATATTATGGAAGGTCCTATCACCGTCTTAAAGAAAGACCGAAGTGAATGCGAAAAAGAAGCGTTATCTCTTTTAGAGAAAGTCGGTTTATCCGATAAGCGCGACGCTTATCCGGGACAGCTCTCCGGCGGCCAGCAGCAGAGAATCGCCATCGCAAGGGCACTCGCCATGAAACCGGAACTACTTCTTTTTGATGAGCCTACCAGCGCCTTAGACCCGGAACTTGAAGTGGAAGTTTTAAATATCATCCGCAGACTGGTTGACGAGAAACAGACCATCGTGATCATTACACACAAGATGTCTTTCGCAAGAGAAGTGGCAGATAAAGTTGTTTTCTTCGATGAGGGAAAAATCTTAAAAGAGGGAACTTACACCGAACTTGAACAGAGTAACATTCCAAGGATCACACAGTTCTTAAATATGTTGAACTAAACAATAGACCGCCTCACAGGAAACCTATTGTCATGAATAAGTAAAAAATCCGTGCAGGATCAGTTTTGATCCGCACGGATTTTTTGCTGTCAGCCTTATCTACGCTCCAGATAACATTATTATGATAAATCTTTTTATTTTCCACAGCGCACTGCATTTGAAGCAGTTCCTTTCACCGATGTTTTTCCGGCATTTTTTACGGCTCTTACTTTATAGTAATATGTTTTTCCTTTCTTCGCTTTGCCGTCTGTGTAAGAAACAATAGTGCCCTTTTTCAGCGTCTTTATCTTTTGATATTTTCCTTTTTTGGATGTTGCACGGTAGATCTCGTATCCATCTGCACCTTTTACCTTCTTCCAGGTTAATTTTACCTTGGACTTCACACGTTTTGCCTTAACCGCAGTCACCTTCTGCGGGCTGGTCGCAGCCTTGATCACATTGGAGTACTTTCCGGTTACCGTCTTTTTACCGCTTTTCCTGTATGCACGCACTTTATACTGATAAACCGTTGCTGTTTTGAGCTTTTTATCCGTATAGGTATTAGTTTTTACCGTTGCAACCTTCTGATATTTTTTCGTTGATTTGTTATAACGGTATATCTGATAACCATCTGCTTTCTTTACTTTTTTCCATGTTAAGCGGATGGAAGTCTTCGTTGCCCCGAACTGTTTGAAGCCGGAAACCTGTGCAACTGTCGTTTTATCTGTATTACCCGGTTTCTCTGTATTTTCCGGTTTTTCTGTATCTCCCGGTTTCTCCGTATCTCCCGGTTTTTCTGTATCTCCCGGTTTCTCTGTATCTCCCGGTTTCTCCGTATCTCCCGGTTTCTGTCCTCCGGACACGAGTGACTGATCTGTCAGTACATATCCACATTCTGTCACATTTAACTTTGATTCATCCACATTTACAAAGCGGATATCATCAAAAACAATTTTCGACTGGATATCAACCCCATTTCCGTCTTCTGAAATGCTGTTACACCAGATTGCAAACTTCGTAACATTCTTTGGAGCAAAAGTTCCATTCTGTTTACCCTTTAATTTGTTAAATGGGATCGTAACATATTTTGCCTCTGTCGTCTTTACAAAGTCAGTCAGAAATACTTCGAAATCCTCTCCGCCGGAAACAAGCTGAACTACCAGTTTCTGTCCTTTTCCATCCGGTTTTACCCACATGCTGACCGCATTGTATTCGCTGTAATCATTTGTGCTTAAACCTTTCATACGTCCGGTCCATACTTCCGGTCCGCTCGTCTTAAGCTGATAAGTAAATGCACCTCCGTAAACACCTTCTGCTTTATGATCCTTATCTAATACAAAGGAAGAACTGCAGTTTGCTGCTGAATTTTCTGTAAAAGTTCCATTCAGGTAGTCATTGTCATCATAGTATAATTCAAAATTTTCAATGACATTCTTTGCAAGTGTTTCCTTTTCTTTTCCAAAACTGATATAGGAAACAGTCACAAGTGTTTTGCCATCTGCCACAAGGCTGATCTTACCGGTATCCGTTGTTCCAAGTGCACTCAGAATATCCGCAGACAGCACACCTTCGTAAGCACCGGATTCTTCCGTTTTCTCTGCCGTGATCGTTTTTTCTGTATTTGTATCCGGGTTTGTCAGCACAAAACTTACACTCTGTGCATTTCTCACATTTGCTTTTAAAGTAAATGCACTTGTGATTGCCATCTTAGAGAAAACATTGGCAAAATAACCTGCTGCATTTCCCTGATTTACATTTCTTACTTCTTTCTGGTCTGCATTTCCGTAAAAGTTTGTTCCATTCGCAAAAACAGAAGATTTTTCATTGTAGAATTCAATAAACTCGTTGATCAGTTCCTGTCCGTGGGTATCATCATATTTATATGGGACATAAAAGTTGGTGTCTCCAAAATTTGCCCACAGTAAGAAGTACGGCATTCCGGTGTCAACTGCCACCTGATTAACCTGTTTGTACCAGTTGTGTCCTGCGATCGGATTTCCTTTTACTAAAATTCCTTCATTATCCGATCCATCGGCTTTCATCACCCTTACACCGGTTTCGGAAATTGCAGCTACTTTTCCTTTTGCGTCTGCAATATTCTTTACCACCTGACAGGTTTTCTTTAAATTGTCCACAAACTCGCCGGAATATTCTGCCGGATAAGTATTGTAATCATCATAGTAATCAAATGCAACGATATCCACACAGTCATCGCCCGGATAGCGGTCCATATACTCTTCCTCTGAAGTTAACGGACCATTTGGGGAATATACATAAATAAAGTTGTGTACTCCCTTTGATGCCAGATAATCCTGTGTGTACTGGAACAGCGCACGGTATGTCTCTTTATCGGTTGTCGCAGCACCCCACCAGAACCATCCGCCTGTATTTTCATGGAATGGACGGAATAAAACAGGAATATCGCCAAGTCCGTTTGCGTAATCTGCAATGATATCAAGATAGGTTGTAAACTGCGCATTGTATTTTCCACCCGGAAGTACTTCTGCGGAGCAGTTATTGCTCAGGTCTTTTGCCTCCGAAAAATCACACTGTGAAAAATCATATTTTCTCGCCGCATCCGGTGTTGCAATGATTTTTTCATTGCTCATATTCGGCATATGGGTGGATAATGTAATGATTGCACCCTCTGCAGCTGCTGCCTTGCTGATCTCGATAGATTTCTGAACTGCATCATCTACGTTATCAATTCCAAGTTCCACGCCTGTCAGTGCCAGCGAATCGATTCCGACCAGACCACTAATACTTCCGGTCACGTCCTTTGTATCCGAATAGACACCGTCTCTGGTTGAAACATGCTTGCTTGTGTCATTCTGATGTCCGAATAATACCTGGTCAGCAGCATCCAGTCCTTTTAAATATGCATATAACGCTTTTGCTGAACCTGATGCATTCACATCCGAAAGTGTTACTTCTTCCGGCATACTGGACGTATCTGCAAGCACAGCCTCTCCTGCCGTCTCTGTGATCTCCGTATAATCGCCCGCTGCATTATACTGGGATAAAGTCAGGTTATCCAGATATACGCTTCCCAAAAAGGCAGTGCTCACACCAACTGTTCCAATCATCAGATCCGTGATCTTTGCAGTGTTTGGTGAGAATTTGACAGTGACCACTGCTTTCTTATATCCGTCACCGAGATCTGACGTTTCGATCTTTGCTTCTTTGTTGATGATCTCCACATCATCTGCTCCGTTTTTTGCAAAAATCTTTGCCTTAAAAGAACCGTCAAAAGCTTCCGGATAGATCATTTCATAGCTTAAAACATTATAAGCCGATACATCGAGTCCTTCTGCAAACGACTTTTTAATCTTTGCCTCACTCCATGTAAAACCTTCACAACCGGTATAATCGAGATCTGCCTTTAACATTTTGCTTCCCTGAAATTCAGCTACACTGATTCCTACCGCATTGTCGTACTGCCAGCCGCCTTCCTGCTCCCAGCCTGCACTGCTTCCTGTCTCTGCAGATTCAAAATCATCGATCACACTCGGATCTTTTGCAGGCAGTTCCGGCTGCGCTTCTGCCACACCGCTTAATGTAACATTGGAAAATGTACATGTTCCTGAAAAGCCCTGACCAATCAGTCGGAAATATACACCTTTTAAATCATCTGCATCCTTATCCTCAAACTTGATCGTAATCGTTGTTTTATGTGTATCTTCTGAAAAACTCTCTGCTGTAAATACGGGATATCCTGACTGTCTGTCCATGTCCACTCACTTCCCAGCTTCACGATACCCTGAACCTTTAAGTAACTTTCCCCGGTACCCAATGATGCGTACGCCTCATCATCCAGTGTAATATCTGCTTTCATTGTGAAATCTTTCGTTGTCACACAATCTGCAATACTTTCATCATAAGTGATCATTGGCGGATTATCCCAATCCTCTGTTGCAAGATCCAGTTTGTCTTTTGTTACTGTGTTTGTCCCGGTATAAAACACACTCGCTTCTGCCGCATAGACATACTCGTATCCCCCTGCAAAATTGCCGCTTGAAAACGCAACTGCAGCCGCTAAAAGAGCGGCTGCAAGTCGTTTTCCCATAAAACGTTTTCTCATAAACTTACCTCCAATACATTTATTAGCTTTATGCACTTTGTCTTTTAATTATATGTTACTTTAAAAAACATTGTCAATTAAGCTTATATTAGTTTGTAAATTTTCAGAGTTTTTACTTAATTTTTGCTTTTTTAAGTTGTTTTATGAGATTAAAATTGTATACTTTTACTTTATAAATTCAGATAATAAATTTTACTCTAACTCAATCCAGTCTAATTTCAATTCCGGTGTCACATACTCTGCTTTCAGTTCATAATACCCCGGCATAAATTTCACACGGCACATCCGCTGTGTCAGGAAACGCTCTCCGGTTCCACCTGTCTGGACGGTTGCCATCAGTTCTCCATTCAGATACAGATTGGCAGCTCCCTGTGCTAATCCTTCCACCGGGAAACAGAAATGTGCATTAACGTTTAAAATGCTTTCTTTTTCCACATAAAGGACTGTGTTTTCAAACTTTCCTGCCTCGATCCGGTTTCCGCTCTGCAGTGCACAGACCTGCTTTCCGTCTGTATTTACTGCTTCTTTTGCAGTAACTGTAAGCAGTGGATCAAAATCTTTTAACGGACGTTTCATCACAGGTGTTCCAAGCAGGAAACGGCAGATGTTTTTCGCACAGCGCTGTAACTCTCCAACAGTGAGTTTTCCCGCCTCCAACGCTTCTACGGTATCATCGCCCGCTGCGTTGATGGCAGCACCATTATTGTTGACTACCATGTATAAGTCATTCTGTGCACGAACCATGAATGAGGTGTATCTGCGGTCTGCCTCCCCGCCGTTTACAACGTCATTCATCTTTGCCCACCAGTCTGTCATAACAATTCCCTGATATCCCCACTCGCCACGCAGGATCGTCGTATTTAAGTCATAATTGGATGCCGTCCAGTGTCCGTTGACCGGGTTGTAAGAGGTCATGATCGAATTTGCATTTCCCTCTTTCACGGCAATCTCAAAACCTTTCAGATAGATTTCACGGAGTGCCCGCTCAGATACAACGGAGTTTACATTATGTCTTTCCGTCTCCTGATTATTCGCTGCAAAATGTTTCACGGTCGCAGAAGAACCGGCACTTCGGATTCCCCTTATCATTGCCGCCGCAAACTGTCCTGTCACAAGCGGATCTTCACTGAAATACTCAAAGTTACGTCCATTTAATGGATAGCGGTGGATATTGATTCCCGGTCCAAGCAGGGTGTCGATCTCGTTTCCAACTAATTCCCTGCCTTCCATCTGATATAATTCTTCCATCATTGGAATATTAAAGGAACATGCAAGGAGTGTTCCGATCGGGAGCTGTGTTGCCTTTAATCCGCTCTCCATACGGATGCCGGACGGGCCATCGGATGCGCAGGCAATCGGGATGCCATAACCATGCAGGCTGTCGCTGACACCGCCAAATGCGGATGCTGTACCCGGTGTTACCTTCGGGCTGCTCATTCCCTCGCCGCGGACGATCACGGCTAACTCCTCGTTGGTAAACTGTGCTACAAATGCGTCCAATTCTTCTTCCACACTGCTGCCATTTTTGATATTCTCTGCAACCGCCTGTAAGGTAATTCCTTTATTTCCAGTCTGTGGCAGTTCTTTTGGCAGACGGCTTTTGATCCGCTCTGCCAGATCAACCATCTGCTGTGGTGCTTTTTCATATGCACGGGCAAACACCCCGTCCTCCTTTTGCCTGCCTGTCTTAAGACGCAAAAATTCTTTTGTCGGCGCAAGCGCCTCCTCCAGTTCCTCCGTGACAACGCAGGAAGCAATCTCATAGCCGCCTTTTCCGTCCACATTGGCTTTTTCTGTGCATCTGACACTGTTTCCAACGTAGATCTCATACAGACCTTCCTCTAAGACATAGCAGGACTTATGACCAGTCACACCGCTGTCGTCATAGGAAGCAAACCGGCTTACCGGAATGGTAAGTTCAAGAACTTCCTCCTCGCCCGGAGCAAGCAGTTTTGTCTTTGCAAATCCGCACAATACCTTTGCCGGTTTTCCAAGCTGTCCCTGTGGGGCGGACACATAAACCTGAGCAGCCTCTTTTCCGGCTGCTGCCCCGGTATTTTTCACACGGATACTGAGTGCGATCTTTGCATCTTTTCCATTTCCTGTACTCTCCGCTTTTACCGTCTCTATGGAAAATTCCGTATAAGATAAACCGAAACCAAACTCATACATTACTTTTTCCGGTGCGAATGTCTCAAAATAACGGTAGCCGACATAGATATCTTCCGCATAAATATTTTCTGTCTTACTTCCAAAATGGTCCGCTACTGGGTAATCAGAAAGTTTCTCCGCGATCGTATCCGTCAGTTTTCCGGATGGTGTCACTCTGCCCGATAACAGATCTGCAACGGCGTTCGCGCCTTCCATTCCTCCCTGCCAGATGTAAAGAATCGCTTTGATGTGATCCTGATATGCTGCATCTTTCGTCCAGCTCATATCAATGATATTAGACACATTTAAAAGCACTGCCACTTCGTTAAAATATTTTGTTACGATGCGAAGATTTTCTTTCTCCCGTTTTGTCAGAAGATAACTGCCTTCCGTGTCCTCGTAATCTTTATCCTCACCGGCAGTTCTTCCGATCAGAAAAATAGCTTTTTCAGACTTTTCTGCTGCGCAGCGTGCGATCTCGTCGGTGATTTCCATCTCTTCCTGATGCCACGGCTCTGCCGCCCAGCCACCGCCTCCGTTGTCAAACGGATGCTCCTTTAACCATTCTTTATAGGTTTCTACCAATTCCTCATTTACAGGGAAAGCATTGTTTTCTTTGATTCCATCTAAAATATTTTTGACATACGGCACATTGACCGCCCCGCCTGAACCGGTTCCGCTCCGGTAATATTCGATCTGGCTTCTTCCGAAAATAGAAACTGTCTCATCCTTTTTGATCGGAAGCATATGCCCCTCATTCTTTAAAAGCACGGCTCCCTCTGCCGCTGCCTCTCTGCAGTATGCTGCCAGTTCCGGCAGCGGAACACCGATTCCACTGTTACCCATGATAATCCTCCATTTTAATCTCCATTCTTGCGCTGTTTTTCAATGAAAACAACGTTTTCATTTGCATCTCAAGTTTGTGCGTAAGCACAAATCTTGCGTGTGAAAAATCTTATTTTTCACACTATATATCTGTTGTTATCTTTTTAGCCTGTCATTGTTTTTGTCTATGATTGTTTTTCGCCTGATTTCAGTCGATTTTCAGTATTAATCCTAAAATCCGCTTTGCGCAGATCTCCATCTCTTCTCTTGTCAGCACTCCTGCCTCTTTTGCGCGGAGCAGGCTCTCCGGGAATCCACATGCCATCTTGATGTCATTTCCCGCTTTTACTTCTTTATAATGCTCACCGCTTGTCCACCAGTCGGTCGTGACCATTCCCTGATAATTCCACTCACCTCTTAAGATGTCCTCTAAAAGCTCACGGTTTTCAGAAGTTCTGTGTCCGTTTACGATATTGTAAGATGACATAATGCACCACGGATCTGCCTCTTTTACGATAATCTCAAACGCCTTTAAATAAATCTCCCTTGCTGCCCGCTCGGACACTCTGGAATCGCTTTCCTTACGGTTTGTCTCCTTATTGTTGCATGCAAAATGTTTGACCGTCGCGGCAATATGTTTTGACTGGATTCCCTTTACCATTGCAGATGCCATTTTTCCGGTCAGATACGGGTCTTCGGAATAATACTCGAAGTTTCTTCCGCAGAGCGGACTTCTGTGGATATTGACTGCAGGCGTCAGCCAGACGGCAATGTTATTTTCCTTCACCTCAGCGGCACCTGCTGCACCGACCTGATATACCACATCCGGGTTCCAGGTACATGCTAAAAGTGTCGCACACGGCCACGCCGTCGTAACTACGCCGCATTTTTTCTCAATGCGGAGTCCGGCAGGTCCGTCCGCCGTCATAATATTCGGGATTCCATACTCCGGCATATTTCCAAATCCAAATGTATTTGCCACACCGGTATTCGGCTGTCCACCTAAAATATGCGCAAGTTCCTCATCTGTCATCTGTGCCACAAATTCGTCCAGCGTGATCTTTCCTTCTGCAACTTCCATAAAAATATGTGCGTCTTTCTTATACGGCTGTGACCAGATCTGATGTCCCGGCAGTGCGCGGACAGCCGGTGAAAATCCATCGCTTTCCTTCCTAGGAACACGTTTGATTGCGGAGTAATCCGGATCATTCGGTTCGGACTGCGGCAGTTTTTCAAAACTTCCATCGGAGAGCATGCGCTCCGCAAGTGAAGTCGGAACCAGTTTTGCACTAAGCTGCTCTGTTACGGTATCCTCTGGCATTGTAAAACAAAATACCTGCTCTGTTTCCCGCACGGACGTGCCAAGATAAAACTGATACTTACCTTTTTCCAGCACATAGGCAGATTTCTGAATTTTTCCCAGATCATCATAGGATGCAAGCTGTGCCACCGGTGCCTCTAACGTCAGAAGCTGCGTTTCTCCCTGTGCTAACAGTCGTGTTTTTTCAAATGCTGCAAGGACTCTCTTTGCCTTTCCAAGTACGCCCTGCGGTGCCTGCGCATATAACTGCATGACTTCTTTTCCCGGATATTTTCCGGTGTTGGTCACATTGACACGCACGCGGATCACACCCTGTTTTTCTTCCGCAGATACTAACGCACGCTCGAAAGTCGTGTAGGAAAGACCGTAGCCAAACGGATAATTGACGGCTTTATCACCCCCCGGTATTGTCTCAAAATAGCGGTAGCCGACGTAGATATCTTCTTTATAATCGACATATTTTACCGATTCATGGAATGTCTCCGATGACGGATAGTCTTCCAGTTTCTTTGCAAACGTGTCGGAAAGTTTTCCGGATGGACTGCCGATGCCGCACAGAAGCTCTGCTGCTGCGCTTCCGCCTTCCATACCCCCCTGCCATGCCATCAGCACCGCCTGAATTTTTTCATTTTCTGCAAACCAGTCCGTATCGACCATGCCGCCGGCATTCATAACGACTGCCACCTTCGGGAACAACTGCTGCACCTGTTCTACCATCGTGCGCTCTTCCTTCGTCAGGTAAAAGTCTCCGTCCGGAAAAATGCGCTCTGCCTTTTCCAGCAGCGGATCTGTCTGTACCGACTCATCCATCTCCTTATCATAAGAACTCTTTCTGTCCCAGCCTTCCCCGGAAAAACGGCTGATGCAGATCACTGCCGTGTCCGTGTACGCTCTCGCTTTTTTTGCAGTTTCTTCCGGAAACGCAGGCTCTACTGTCATTCCTGGTTCTGCTCCTGCCTCGTACTGTTTTTCTACCTCTTTACGGTAATAATCAGAGAGTGCCTCATACACTTCTACTTTTTCCGGCAGCTTCTTGAATCCCTCATACAAATTTGTCGTATAAGCAACGGTTACATCTCCGCTTCCGCCACCACCCTTGACATAGTCAAAACTGCCTTTTCCAAACAGGGCGAGTTTGGTGCCTGCCTGAAATGGGAGAAGGCTTTCATTGTTCTTTAGAAGAACCATGCCTTCTTTGGCGGCTTCTTTTGACAGGGTGATGTGTGCTTTTGAGGCGGTGACTTTGGTGCCGTCAGTTCCGAGAGGGAGGTTGGGTTGATAAAGTGATCTTTGCCATTTTTCCATGATTGTGAGCTCCTTTTTGAAATATTGTGGTGGGTGTGCCGTTGTAGGTAAAACTTTTTCGTAGGTTGTGAACGTTGGATGTAAAACGCTTCGTAGGTTGTGTCACGTTGCTGGCAAAACGCTTTGTAGGATGTATATGCTGCGAGGGATACGCAGTTTTAACGAAGGCACGCTCCCGCTGCGTGTCGCTCGTAGCGGTACTAAGCGACCAAAATACGGTCGCTAAGTACCGACGGCTCCCTAGCACCTTCTTATAAATCTGCGTATCCCTCGCAACAGGCGCAGGTTGTTGGTGCGTTTTGCATGCAGCGCTTTCAGCGTATTGATGCGTTTTGTCGGCAACGGCTTCTTGGTTTCGATGCATTTTTGCCTGCAACGGCTTCTTGGTTTTGATACGTTTTGTCGGCAGCGGCTTCTTGGTTTTGATGCGTTTTGTCGGCAACGGCTTCTTGGTTTCGATGCGTTTTTGCCTGCAACGGCTTCTTGGTATTGACGCGTTTTGTCGGCAACTCTCTTACGTTTCTTATATTCTTTATATTCCTATCATACTTACCTTACACTTTTATTTCAAGGCAGATAATGACTTGTATTTCGGTCGATATTGACTTATTATGAGTTTAACAACAAAGTTGGCAGAATCAGTCCTATCGTATTTTACAAGGACTGCCACACATATTTTCCGGAAGGCTTTCCAACATGCCCTGCGGTCTGTACGGCGCCGGGGTGTCCGGGTAAGGTGGAGCCGTCTTACCACTTTTTGTGTGTTCCTTAGCGGGCACATGAACAAAAAGTCATGCTGCGGACAGTTGTCCGAGCTCAATGCACTTTTGGCTTTCCATAAACGAATAAGCGAGTTCTGGGAGCAGCATGAAATCGCCACTTTGTTCAGGTGCCCGCTTAGGAACACGAAAAAGCGGTAACCGGCTCAGCCTTACCCGGACACTCCGGCGCCATACAGACCGCAGGAAGGCTCGCCAAAACCCACGCATGCCATAAACACTTTACCTCAAAAGAAAGGAATCCCCACCACCATGACCACCCACGAGATCATTACCTCCAAACCTAAACTCCCCGTCTATTTTGACATCTACCAGTCCGACAACCAGCTCGTCCCAAGCCATTGGCACGCACATGTCGAGATCCTCTACATCTCCTCCGGCTCCATGCATGTCCTCTGCCGCGAGGAATCCTTTCTGCTGCACACAGGCGATATCTTCCTGGTGAACTCCGGTGACATCCACTACACCCGCACGATCGGCAGAACCGAAACCTATCTGCTCCAGATCCCGTTTGACCTTTTTTAACCAGATGCTGCCCGGTTTTGCCTCCATCCGTTTTCAGGAATACTTTTCTGCGGAAAAATATAAAAATGACCCCGTATTCTGCGAAATGCGGGATCACTTACTGACCATGGGTTCTCTATACAAAAATGAAAAAAATGGCTACCAGTTTTTATTTGGCAGCCACCTTCATCATTTTCTTTATATACTTTATACTTCTTACGTCCTGCCGCAGTCACAGAGTACCGTCTCGCAGGATACCAAAACGCTCACAAGGCTAAAAGATATCATAACTTATGTGGAAAGGCATTATATGGAACCGCTCTCCCTCTCGGATATCTCAGACCGTTTTGCACTCAATCCCGAATACTTCTGCCGTTTCTTTAAGAAAAACATGGGATTCACCTTCTTAGAATACGTCAACATGGTACGGCTTTCCCATATTTATTCTGACCTCATGCAGACCGGCGACAGCATTACACAGATCATGGAACGCCACGGTTTTATCAACTATAAGGTATTCAACCGTATGTTCAAAGAAGTATACGGCTGTCTGCCCTCGAAAGTCCGCCATCAGTAGCCGACAAGCTGTCTACATGCAAAGATTCAGACAGCAGACAAGCACTGTCCGCCCTCAAAATTCCGTCATTAATAGCCGATCGGTTTATCCTTGCTTCCAACTTTAAGACGCGCCATAGCACGCGCTAGAGAGGCTTTGGAACGGTGATATTCTTCAATACTCTGTTTCTGGCGAAGCTGTTCTTCCGCACGCTCTTTTGCTTCCTGCGCACGTCTCACATCGATCTCTTCCGGTGATTCGCAGGTGTCTACGATGACTGTTGCACGGTTATTGATAATCTGCGCAAAACCGGTTCCTGTAACACCATAGATCGTGTTTCCGTTTTCCTCTAAGATACGGATCTCACCAACCTCAACAGCAAACACCATATTTTCATGGTGTGCCTGAATTGCTTTTAAACCATCATGGAGCGGCAGAACTACCTGTGCACATCTTCCATCGTAAAATACCTTGTTACAGGCAATTACTTTTAAGCTAAATGTATTCATGTTCCTCCCTCCTAGCTGGCGGAACCGGTATTACCCATTGTCTTTGCCCGCTCAATGACATCTTCGATCGTTCCTACGTTAAAGAATGCAGCTTCCGGATATTCATCCATCTCACCGTCAACGATTGCCTTAAATCCACGTACTGTATCTTTTAACGGCACATATTTGCCCGGTACACCGGTAAAGTTCTCTGCAACATGGAACGGCTGGGATAAGAACTTCTGAATCTTTCTTGCACGGTAAACAGTTAATTTATCCTCCTCAGAGAGCTCCTCCATACCGAGAATTGCAATGATATCCTGTAACTCTGTGTATTTCTGAAGAATCTCCTGTACACGTCTTGCTGTCTCATAATGCTCTTTTCCGACAACATCCTCCTCAAGAATACGTGAGTTTGACTCCAACGGATCAACTGCCGGATAAATACCCTGCTCAACGATTTTTCTGGAAAGAACGGTCGTTGCATCCAGATGTGCGAATGTCGTTGCAGGAGCCGGGTCAGTTAAATCATCTGCCGGCACATAAACTGCCTGTACAGAAGTAACAGAACCATTCTTTGTAGATGCGATACGTTCCTGTAACTCACCCATTTCCGTTGCCAGTGTCGGCTGATAACCAACGGCAGATGGCATACGTCCTAACAGGGCGGACACCTCAGAACCTGCCTGTGTGAAACGGAAAATGTTATCAATGAATAAAAGCACGTTCTGATGCTCCTCATCACGGAAATATTCTGCCATGGTAAGTCCTGTCTCAGCAACACGCATACGTGCTCCTGGCGGCTCGTTCATCTGACCGAACACTAAGGCTGTCTTTTCCAGTACGCCGGATTCTTTCATCTCGGACCAGAGGTCATTACCCTCTCTCGAACGCTCTCCAACACCGGTAAAAATGGAATATCCGCCATGCTCCGTGGCAATGTTACGGATCAGCTCCTGGATCAATACCGTTTTACCAACTCCGGCACCACCGAACAGACCGATCTTACCACCTTTTGCATACGGTGCTAAAAGGTCGATGACCTTGATTCCTGTTTCAAGTACCTCAACGACCGGACTCTGATCCTCGAAAGATGGCGGATCTCTGTGGATACACCAGTGTTTCTCTCCCTCTAAAGTCTTGCCGCCGTCTAAGGTATCTCCTAATACATTGAACAGACGCCCCAATGTGCCCTGTCCGACCGGAACCGTAATGCCGCTTCCCGTAGCAACAACTTCCATGTCCTTGTGAAGTCCCTCACTGGCAGCTAACATAATACAACGTACTGTGTTATTGCCGATGTGCTGTGCAACTTCCATGACACAGCGTTTTCCGCCGTTGTCTACTTCAAGCGCATCTTTGATAAACGGAAGGTCATTATCTTCAAATTCAACGTCTACTACAGGTCCCATGACCTGCACGATTTTTCCTGTTTTCATTCCGCTTTCACATCCCCTTCCTATTTTTTCTTCTTTTTCTTCTGTGCCTTCGCACCGCCGATTACCTCTGTGATCTGCTGGGTAATCGCAGCCTGACGCACACGATTGTATTCAATGGACAAAGTCTGCAGCATCTCTTTTGCACTGTCTGTTGCCGCCTGCATCGCCATCATTCGTGAATTGTGCTCACTGGCAAATGACTCCACGAGTGCACCGTAAATAAATCCGTTGACATAGTTCGGCACCACATGCTCTAAAATATCCTGCATGGTCGTATCTGCCTTGATCTCCTCCTGATAAATATCAACAGGAGCTTTCCCCATGAAATCCTCTTTTACCAGTGGAAGCAGTTTCATCATTTCCGCTTCCATGGAAAATGAGTTTTCCATTTTCGTGTAAATGATGTATACCTCATCCAATTCGTTGTTATTGTATAACTCCAGAATACGTTCTGTGATAACTCTGGCTCTGTGCAGGGAAGGATTTTGCACCGTATATTTAAACTCGGTATCTACCTCTAACCCTTCCTTGGTAAAATACTGTCTTCCAAGCTCTCCGACGACGAACAGTTTGTTGTTTTCGCCCTGCTCAAACAGTTCATGCGCCATTTTAATGACGTTATGGTTGTACGCACCTGCCAGTCCCTTATCTGCAGTGATCACAATGTAGCCTCTGCGTTTTTTGTCGTCCGGAATCTCCTCGCGCTGGTCAAAATACCGGCTCTTAGCATCCGGAATATGACGGAGCAGTCGTGAGATTGCAGACTGTAACGCATAGAAATACGGCTCTGTATTTTCGAGCTTCTGCTTTGCACTTCTTAACTTTGCAGAGGAAATCATATACATGGCACTCGTGATCTTCATCGTATCCTGAATACTTTTCATTCGTTTCTGAATTTCCTTGGTATTTGCCATGCTCTATCACCTGCTCTTAAATTCTTTAACTGCCTCTACGATCTTTTCTGTAATCTCATCATCCAGCACTTTTTTCTCGTTGATGGCATCAACGACATCTTTATGCTCGATTTTAAAGAAATCCAGTAATCTTCCCTGGAACTCTTTCATCTGTTTGATATCCACATCCAAAAGCAGACGTTTGTTTGCTGCAACCAGTGTAATTACCTGATCTGCGAGGCTCATCGGATGGCAGAGCGGCTGTTTTAAGAGCTCCATCAGTCCTTTACCATACTGTAACTGCTCTTTCGTCATATCATCCAGATCGGAGCTGAACTGTGTAAACACTTCCATCTCACGGTACTGCGCCAGATCGATACGGATCGTACCGGAGCATTTTTTCATTGCCTTTGTCTGTGCCGCACCACCTACACGGGATACGGAAAGACCTACGTTGACCGCCGGTCTCATACCGGAGTTGAACAGATCACTCTCTAAGAAAATCTGACCATCTGTGATGGAAATAACGTTTGTCGGAATATATGCGGAAACATCGCCTGCCTGTGTCTCGATGATCGGCAGTGCGGTAATGGAACCTCCGCCTAACTCGTCGTTTAACTTACTGGAACGCTCTAATAATCTTGAATGTAAATAGAATACGTCTCCCGGATATGCCTCTCGTCCCGGTGAACGCTCTAAAAGTAATGACAGTGCACGGTATGCCACTGCATGTTTGGAGAGATCATCATATACGATCAGGACATCTTTTCCTTTGTACATGAAGTACTCTGCAAGTGCTGTTCCTGCATACGGAGCGATGTACTGTAAGGATGCAGATTCACTCGCTGTCGAGGAAAGCACGATGGAATAATCCATGGCACCGTTCTTTGTCAGTGTATTCACTAATTTTGCAACCGTAGATGCCTTCTGACCGATTGCAACGTAAATGCAGACAACATCTTTGCCTTTCTGGTTTAAGATGGTATCTACTGCGATCGATGTTTTACCGGTCTGACGGTCACCGATGATCAGCTCACGCTGTCCACGTCCGATTGGGAACATGGAGTCGATCGCAAGGATACCTGTTTCCATTGGCTGTTTTACGGACTGTCTGTCTACGATACCCGGTGCTTCCTGCTCGATGGCACGGTAATCATCTGCTTTGATCTCACCTTTTCCATCGATTGGGGCTCCAAGGGCATTGATAATTCTTCCAAGGTAAGCATCACCTACCGGAATACCTGCTTTTTTCTTAGTTCTGGTTACTTTCGTTCCCTCTTTGATCTCTGTGTCTTTACCAAAAATAATACAGCCTACCTGATCGCGTCTGATATCCTGTACCATTCCGCGGACACCGTTCTCAAAGATAACGATCTCACCATACATCGCATGCTCAATACCATAAATCGTTGCGATACCATCACCGACCCAGATGACAGTTCCGACTTCCTGGTCTTTGCTTACCATGTCATAGTTCTCTATTTCTGTTTTCAGGATAGATATAATCTCTTCTGAACTGATAGAACCCACGTTATCACCTCCACGCTAATCTTCTCTCTAACCGATTTAAGCGCCCTTTCATGCTGTAATCTTCTTCTATATCTCCTACCCGCAGTACAAATCCACCGATCAGTTCCGGCTTCTTTTCCAATGCAAGCGCAACTTTATCTTTCTGATATTTCTTTGCAAGATATGCCTTCATCTGTGCCACTTCATCCTCTGTCGGCTCTAAGACATACTCCAGTTTTGCCTGAAGGATACCATTTTTCTCCGCTTCCACTACATCATATGCGGCAAAAATTTCCTCAAGGAGATCTGCCTCACCGTAATCGCAAACCACCTTCAGAAAATTTTTCATTGATTCCGGAAAGATCCGGTCGATCAGTTTATGTTTTTCCTGTTTTGACACAACCGGACTTTTCAAACTCTTCGGCAGATCCTGAGTCAGAGAAAGAATCTTTTTTGTCTCATCAACAGCTTTCTCTTTTCACACCAAGCTCTAAGAGAACTGTTGCATAATTATTTGCTGTACTGCGTCATTCACACCACCTGCTTTTGCCAAAAACTTGTTGATACAGTAACCGGTTATTTCTGTTTGTACTTGCTTCACCAAGTACTTTTTCCTGCTGCTGCCACCGCAAGGACTGCAATTTGTGACTG
>ENA-OQHF01000749-OQHF01000749.1-human-gut-metagenome-genome-assembly--contig:-NODE-749-length-18948-cov-2.526646_pt1 | contig 18948 bp, 35 predicted proteins | sample MGYA00242559_ERZ504709 | MGnify/ENA primary metagenome ERZ504709 (study PRJEB26092, sample SAMD00036203) | human gut metagenome | host: Homo sapiens | study: EMG produced TPA metagenomics assembly of... | reverse complement strand
CCAAATTTTTGAAGCTGATGGCAGACTGATTCCTGTTACTGTTGTAGAAGCAGGCCCCTGCGTTGTACTTCAAAACAAAACCGAAGAAACAGACGGTTATAATGCTGTTCAACTTGGTTTTGGTGAAATTAAAGAAAAACATACCACCAAACCGATGAAAGGCCATTTTGACAAAGCTGGTGTAGCACCGGTTAAATTTGTCAGAGAGCTGCGTCTGGCTGCTCCTTCCGAATATGCGGTAGGCGATAAAATCGCTGCTGATATTTTTGCTGCAGGCGAACTGATTGACGCAAGCGGCGTTTCCCGCGGCAAAGGTTTTGCAGGCACTATTAAGCGCCACAATTTCTCTCGCGGACCTATGAAACATGGTTCTAAGTCTCATCGTGAGCCTGGTTCTATGGGCCCCATGCATTCCGGTCCTGGCGGCCGTGTAATCAAAGGCAAAAAACTGCCTGGCCGTATGGGTAATGCAAATGTAACTGTTCAACGTCTGACCGTTGTTAAGGTTGACGCAGAACGTAATCTTATTCTGGTTAAGGGTGCTATTCCGGGTGCTACTGGTTCTTACGTAGTATTGAAGGAAACCGTAAAACCTAACAAATAATAAGATAAGCGAAAGAAAGGAGGATGCTTCTAATGCCGAAGTTATCAGTATATGATCTTTCCGGTGCACAAACCGGTGAAATAGAATTAAATGATTCCGTATTTGGCGCTGAGTTCAATGAAGCTGTAGTACATCAAGCAGTTGTAATGCAGCTGGCAAACCAACGTCAAGGAACTTCCGCTACTAAAACCCGTGCTATGGTACGCGGTGGCGGTCGTAAACCTTGGAAACAAAAAGGTACTGGCCGCGCTCGTTGCGGTTCCAACCGTTCTCCCGTATGGGTTGGCGGTGGTACCACTTTTGGTCCCCAACCCCGCAGCTATGCAAAGAAAATGCCTCGTAAAGCACGTCGCTTAGCTCTGTGCTGCGCACTGTCTGCTAAAGTAGCAGCTGGTGAACTGGTAGTTGTTGAAGGCCTGGCTTTTGATGCTCCGAAAACTAAACAAGTGCTTCTCTGCTGAAAGCTTTTGAAGCTGTTGACACTAAAGCTCTGTTGATTACCGATGGTTCCAACGAAAACGTTGCCCTTTCCGCACGTAACATGCCGAAAGTAACCACCATCACCAACATGGGCCTGAACTGCTTTGATATCCTGAACAGCAAAAAGGTATTCCTTGCTAAAGATGCTGTAGAAAAAATTGAGGAGGTGCTCGCATAATGGCTGCTAATCCTCGCGATATACTGATTCGTCCCATCATCACTGAAAAGACTTCTCAGATGATGCAGGAGAACAAATACACTTTCCAGGTTCCTCTGGATGCTAACAAAGTAGAAATCCGCCAAGCTGTTGAGGCGATTTTCAACGTAAAAGTATTGAATGTAAATACCATCCGCGTAATGGGCAAAACCAAACGCATGGGTAAATATGTTGGCAAACGTTCCGATTATAAGAAAGCTATCGTGAAGCTTGCTGAAGGCAATACGATTCCCCTTTTCGAAGGAATGTAATTAACGTATAGGAGGTAAATTAAATGGCTATTAAAAGCTTTAATCCGTATTCTCCTTCCAGACGCTTTATTACTGTGTCTGCCTTCGAAGAGATTACGACTGACAAGCCTTACCGCCCGCTTGTTGAAAAACTTGGTAAACATGCAGGCCGTAATAATACCGGTAAAATGACTGTTCGTCATCAAGGCGGCGGTCATAAAAAACAATATCGTATCATTGATTTCAAGCGTACCAAAGACGGCATTCCGGCTAAGGTTGCTACCATTGAATACGATCCTAACCGTAACGCTCGTATCGCTCTGATCAACTATGTTGACGGCGAAAAACGTTACATCATCGCTCCGCTTGATTTGAAAGTTGGCGATATCGTAGTAAGCGGTCCTGACGCAGATATCAAAACCGGTAACTGCCTGCCGCTGAAAAACATTCCGCTTGGTACTACCGTACACAACGTGGAAATGAAAATTGGTAAAGGCGGCCAAATGGCTCGTAGTGCTGGTACCAGCGCTCAGCTGATGGCTAAAGAGGGCGACTACGCTCTGCTCCGTCTTCCTTCTGGCGAAATCCGTAAAGTACATATCAACTGCCGTGCAACCATCGGTCAAGTTGGTAACATTGATGCTGAAAACATCTGCATCGGTAAAGCTGGCCGCAGCCGTTGGCTGGGTATCCGTCCTGCTAACCGCGGCGTTGTTATGAATCCTAACGACCATCCGCATGGTGGTGGTGAAGGTCACTCCCCCGTTGGTCGTAAACGTCCTGTTACTCCTTGGGGTAAATGTGCATTCGGTACTCGTACTCGCAGAGAGAAGAAAGCTTCTACTAAGTTAATTCTGAAACGTAGAACTAAATAATAAAACAGGATAAGGAAAGGAGGCTAACCTAGTGTCCAGATCAGTTAAAAAAGGACCTTTTGTCCATGCAAGTCTTTTGAAAAAGATTGACGTGCTTAATGCCGCTAATGATAAAAAAGTTGTTAAGACCTGGTCTCGCAGCTCTACTATTATTCCAGTCTTTCGTTGGTCACACCATTGCGGTTCATGACGGACGCAAACATGTTCCGGTATTCATTACCGAGGATATGGTAGGCCACAAATTAGGAGAATTCGCTCCTACTCGTACTTACAAAGGTCACGCAGATAAGAGCACCGGCTTAAAATAAGGGGAAAGGGGGACCAAACAATGGAAGCAAAGGCAATTGCAAAATATATCCGTATTGCGCCGCGCAAACTGCGCATCGTAATCAATCTCATCCGCGGCAAATCCGTTGGTGAAGCATTCGCGATCCTCAAATATACCCCGAAGGTTGGTTCTGAGGTAATCGAGAAAGTTCTGCGCAGTGCAGTAGCAAACGCAGAGCACAATTTTGACATGAACGTGGATAACCTGATCGTATCCTACTGTGCAGTAGATCAAGGTCCGACCATGAAACGTATTCATCCTCGTTCCCGTGGACAGGCTTTCAAAATTCTGAAACGTTCTAGCCACGTAACTGTAGCAGTTAAAGAAAAATAATATCCCGTCAGAAGGAGGGAAAAGATAGTGGGTCAAAAAGTTAATCCGCATGGTCTCCGTGTTGGCGTTATCAAAGGCTGGGATTCCAAATGGTACGCTGGCAAAGACTATGAGAAATTCTTGTTAGAAGATATTAAAATCCGTGAGTTCATCAAAGAAAAACTGTTCCTGTCCGGTATCTCTAAAGTAGAAATCGAACGCGCATCTAATAAAGCCCGCATTTCCATCCATACTGCAAAACCTGGTATGGTAATCGGTCGTCAAGGCAGCAACATCGAACTGCTGAAATCCGACCTGAAGAAAATGACTGAGAGCGCTATCGAAATCAACATCGTAGAAGTTAAAACCCCGGATATGGACGCAACCTTGGTTGCAGAGAACATTGCAGCACAGCTGGAACGCCGTATCGCTTTCCGTCGTGCTATGAAACAATGCGTTGGCCGTACCATGCGTATGGGTGCTAAAGGTATTAAAATTACCTGCGGCGGTCGTCTTGGCGGTGCTGAAATTGCACGCAGCGAATCCTATCGTGAAGGCAGCATTCCTCTGCACACCCTGCGTGCTGACATCGATTATGGCACTGCAGAAGCACATACCACTTATGGCCGTATCGGTATTAAGGTATGGATTTACAAAGGTGAAGTTCTTCCTGAAAGCAAAGAAGCAGCTAAAGTTGCTCCGGCAAAGGAGGCATAATCAGACATGTTATTACCGAAGAGAGTTAAACATCGTAAACAACATAGAGGTCGTATGACTGGCCGTGCTATGCGCGGTAATAGAATCGCTCATGGCGATTTCGGTCTGGTAGCATTGGAGCCCGCTTGGATTACCAACCGCCAGATTGAGGCAGCCCGTATCGCAATGACACGTTATATCAAACGTGGCGGTCAAGTTTGGATTCAAATTTTCCCGGATAAACCGATTACTGCAAAACCTGCTGAAACTCGTATGGGTTCTGGTAAAGGTTCTCCGGAGTACTGGGTAGCAGTAGTTAAACCTGGTCGCGTTCTGTTCGAAATGAACGGTGTTAGCGAAGAAGTTGCTAAAGAAGCAATGCGTCTTGCTAGCCACAAATTGCCTATCAAATGCAAATTTGTAACTCGCGCTCAACAGGAAGCTGAAGCTGCCGCACAAGAAAAGGGTGGTGAAGCTTAATGAAAACAACAGAAATTCGTGAATTGTCTGCTGCTGAGTTAGACACCAAGTTGGCAGATTTGAAAGAGGAACTCTTCAATCTGCGTTTTCAAATGGCAACCGGTCAATGTGAAAATCCGATGAAAATTCGTGACGTTAAGAAATCCATTGCCCGTATCAAAACAATCCAGCGTGAACGTGAGCTCAAGGCTTAACTGTTTTGAAGTATAACAAGGAGGAAACAGTCGTGACCGAAGAAAGAAACGCACGTGTTACCCGTATTGGTAAAGTTGTCAGCGATAAAATGCAGAAAACTGTCGTAGTTGCAGTAGAACGTTTCGTTCAGCATCCGCTGTACAAAAAAGGCGTACAACATACTATTAAATTTAAAGCTCATGATGAAAATAACGAAGCACATGTTGGCGACGTAGTTGAAATTATGCAAACTCGTCCGCTGTCTAAAGATAAATGCTGGCGCGTTATTGAAATCTTAGAGCGTGCTAAATAATTTTGCCGAAGAGTTAGTCCGGCAAGGGAGGGAAATCCATGATACAACAACAAACTATCCTTAATGTTGGTGACAACACTGGCGCTAAGAAGGTTATGTGTATCCGTGTATTAGGCGGTTCTTACCGTAAATATTGCTAATAATCGGTGACGTTATCGTATGTGCTGTTAAAGATGCATCACCCGGTGCGTTGTAAAAAAAGGCGACTGTAGTTAAAGCAGTTGTTGTTCGTTCCGTTAAAGGTGTTCGCCGTGCAGACGGTTCCTACATCCTGTTTTGATTGAGAACGCAGCAGTTGTAAATTAAAGACGACAAAGAGCCCGCGCGGCACTCGTAATTTTTGGGCCTGTTGCCCGCGAACTTCGCGAAAAAGACTTCATGAAAATCATTTCTCTGGCACCGGAAGTGCTGTAAGAAATCAAGATAACGCACTGTAAGGAGGTGTTCTTGACATGGCAAATGCTGTAAAGCTGCATGTTAAAAAAGGCGATACCGTTCTTGTACTGTCCGGTAAGGATAAAGGCAAGCAAGGTAAGATCGTTGAAGCTCTGCCTAAGAAAGCCAAAGTGGTTGTTGAAGGCGTAAATAAAGTAAAACGTCATACCAAACCGTCTCAGGCAAATCCTCAAGGCGGCATCATTACTAAAGAAGCTCCGCTCGCTTCTTCCAAAGTAATGCTGGTATGCCCGGTTTGCAAACAAGCTACCCGTATTAAAAAGACCGAAGTTGCCGGTGCTTTCGTAAGAACCTGCAAAAAATGCGGTGAAGTAATCGATAAATAATTTTCCGGGAAAGGAGGAAATAACTGAATGGCAAAGACCAGATTGCAAGAAAAATATTTGTCTGAAGTAGCTAAGGCTATGCATGACAAATTCCAATATAAAAACGTAATGGAAATCCCTAAAATTGAGAAAGTTGTAATCAACATGGGTGTTGGCGAGGCTGTAGGCAACAGCAAAGCTCTGGAAAGCGCAGTTGCTGATATGACTCAGATCGCAGGTCAAAAACCTGTTATCACCAAAGCTAAGAAATCCATCGCAGCTTTCAAAGTACGTCAAGGCATGCCTCTGGGTGCTAAAGTAACCCTGCGTGGCGACCGTATGTACTATTTCCTTGATAAACTGATGAATCTCGCTCTTCCGCGCGTACGTGACTTCCGTGGCGTAAATGCTTCCGCATTTGACGGCCGTGGCAACTACGCACTGGGTCTGAAAGAACAATTGATTTTCCCGGAAATCGAATATGATAAGATCGATAAAGTTCGTGGCATGGATATCATCATTGTGACTACCGCTAAGACAGACGAGGAAGCTAGAGAGCTGCTCAAACTCCTCGGAATGCCGTTCGGCGCATAAGTGAGGAGGGAACACATTGGCTAAAAAAGCCCTGATCGAAAAATGGAAAGGCGAACCGAAATTCGAAGTTCGTCATTATAACCGCTGCAAAGTTTGCGGCAGACCTCATGGCTATATGCGTAAATTTGGCCTCTGCCGTATCTGCTTCCGTGAATATGCTTATAAAGGAGCTATTCCGGGCGTAACCAAAGCAAGCTGGTAAGACAGACAACAAGGAAGGAGGGTATTTAAGTATGGTAATGACTGACCCGATTGCTGATATGCTTACCCGTATTCGTAACGCAAATTCAGTTCATCATGATAAAGTTGAAATCCCCGGCAGCAAGATTAAGCTGGCTATTGCTGAAATCCTGAAAGCCGAAGGTTTCATTAAAGATTTCGAAGTTATTGCTGACAGCAAACAAAATGTTATCCGCGTCAGCCTGAAATACGGTGCTAATAAAGAGAAGGTTATCTCCGGTATTAAACGTATTTCCAAACCTGGTCTGAGAGTTTACTCTCAAAAAGACCAACTGCCTAGAGTCCTCGGAGGTCTGGGTATTGCATTAATTTCTACTTCCCAAGGCTTGATGACCGACAAAGCTGCTCGTAAAGCAGGCTTGGGCGGCGAAGTTCTTGCATACGTATGGTAATACTAAAAAGATAGGAGGTGCTCGTACGTGTCTAGAATTGGTAAGATGCCAATTACTGTTCCCGCTGGTGTAACAGTTACTATTGAAGATAATCACGTGACCGTTAAAGGTCCTAAAGGCGAATTAGCTCGCCAAATCAATAAAAACATGAAGCTGACCATGGACAATGGTGTAATCACCGTTGAACGTCCGGACGATGAAAAAGAAAGCCGTTCTCTGCATGGTCTGTCCCGTACCCTGATCAACAACATGATCATCGGTGTAACCCAAGGCTTCAGCAAAACTCTGGAAATTAATGGTGTTGGTTACCGTGCTGCTAAGCAAGGCCAAAACATTAACTTCACTCTGGGTTTCTCTCACCCGGTTGTAAAAGAGCCGCCTGCAGGTATTACTTTTGAAGTTCCCGCTCCGAACAAGATCGTTGTTAGCGGTGCTGATAAAGAAGTTGTAGGTGCAGTTGCTGCAGATATCCGTACTTTGCGTCCGCCTGAACCTTACAAAGGTAAAGGTATCCGTTACGAAGGCGAACATGTTCGTCGTAAGATTGGTAAAGCCGGCGCTAAAGGCAAGAAATAATTTCTAAAAGAAGGGAGTGAAACTCTTGCTTAACAGAGTTGATAAAAACGAGAAACGTCAAAAACGTCATCTCCGTTCTCGTAGATATATTATCGGTACTGCTGAAAAACCTCGTCTGAACGTATACCGTTCCCTGTCCAACATTTATGCACAGGTTATTAACGATGAGACCGGCGAAACTATCGCTGCTGCCAGCACCGTTGAAAAAGATCTGAAAGAAAACTACGGCGGCAACATTGAGGCTGCTAAAGCTGTAGGCAAAGCAATCGCTGAAAAAGCGCTGGCTAAGGGTGTAAAAGAAGTTGTATTCGATCGTGGTGGCTATCTGTACCACGGCCGTGTAGCTGCCCTGGCTGAAGCTGCTCGCGAAGCTGGCCTGGTATTCTAAGAGAAGGAGGAAATAAAGTGGCGAACTTCGAAAATAAAGAAAACGAATTACAAGAAAAAGTCGTTTTCATCAACCGTGTTGCTAAGGTTGTTAAAGGCGGACGTCGTTTCTCCTTCGCTGCACTTGTTGTTGTAGGTGATGAAAATGGTCATGTAGGCATGGGCCTGGGTAAAGCTGCAGAGGTTCCTGAAGCTATTCGTAAAGGCGTTGAAGACGCTAAGAAAAACCTGGTTACTGTACCGCTGGTTGGTACTACCATTCCTCATGAAAACATCGGTGTATTCGGCGCAGGCCGCGTATTCCTGAAACCGGCTGCAGAAGGTACCGGCGTTATCGCTGGCGGCCCTGTACGTGCCGTACTGGAACTGGCTGGCGTTCGTGATATTCTTACTAAATCTCAAGGCTCTTCCAACCCGAACAACATGGTTCGTGCAACCATTGAAGGTCTGAAATCCTTGAAGAGTGCTGAAGCTGTTGCAGCTCTGCGTGGTAAAACCGTAGAAGAATTGTTGGGCTAAGGAGGACTTTGTCATGGCACAAATTAAAATCACCCTGACCCGCAGCCTGATCGGTTACCCCAAAGATCAGCGTGCAACCGTTAAAGCTCTGGGCTTAGGTAAAATCAATACTAGCGTTGTTAAAGAAGATACTCCGACTATTCGCGGCATGGTTCACAAGGTTGAACATCTCGTGAAGGTTGAAGAAGCGTAAGACAAGGAGGTGTACTGAAGATGAATTTACATGAATTGTCTCCCGCTCCGGGATCTAAACGTGTAGCAGTTCGCGTAGGTCGTGGCCTGGGCAGTGGCTTGGGCAAGACTTCCGGCAAAGGCCAGAAAGGTCAGAAATCCCGTTCCGGCGGTGTTAAGCGCCCTGGATTTGAAGGTGGTCAAAGACCTCTGTACCTGCGTCTTCCTAAACGCGGTTTCTACAATAAATTTGGTAAAGATTATGTTGAAATCAACGTTTCCGTACTCAATCGTTTTGAGGACGGCACCGTTGTTGAACCCGTAATGCTTATTGAAGAAGGTGTTGTTAAGAACATTCGTGACGGCATCCGTATTCTTGGCAATGGCGAATTAACCAAAAAGCTTACTGTACAAGCTATGGGCTTCAGCAAATCCGCTGAAGAGAAAATCGTTGCAGCTGGCGGTAAGATTGAGGTGATCTAAAGTGTTAGCAGCCCTTGCAAACATATTTAGAATAACAGAACTCAGGCAAAAAGTTTTATTTACTCTCGCCATGTTCATCGTATTCAGGGCTGGAACACATATACCTGTTCCTGGCGTAAACGCTTCTGTCATTGAACAGCTTTTCCGCAGCGGTAATCTCTTCGGACTGCTTGATATGTTCAGTGGCGGCGCCTTGAGCAAATTCTCCATTTTTGCTATGAGTATTACCCCATATATCAATGCTTCAATTATTTTACAGTTATTGAAGGTAGTTGTACCGACCTTGGAACAATGGTCCAAGGAAGGTGAGGAAGGCTTCAAGAAAACGACAAAGCTTACACGTATGCTGACGGTGGCTTTGGCGTTTGTCCAAGCCTGCGGTATGGCCTACGGCCTGAAGATGGCGATTAATAACCCCGGGATTTTCTCAATCCTGCTTATTGCTATCACACTTACTGCAGGAACCGTTTTCCTTATGTGGATAGGCGAGCAGATTACAGCTCGCGGCGTCGGCAATGGTATTTCCCTGATAATCTTTGCCGGTATCGTATCCAGACTGCCGGATGGACTTAAAGTAATTTTCCAATATCTGCAGGCTGGCACGGTAAGCTTATTGAACGTTATTTTGTTCGCGGCTATAGCCCTGGCGATGGTAGTTTTCGTAATTATCATTTCTGAGGGTATTCGCAAAATCCCCGTTCAGTATGCTAAGCGTGTAGTTAGGCAAAAAGGCTTATGGCGGTCATACAAGCTATATCCCTCTGAAGGTCAACCAGGCAGGCGTTATTCCAATCATCTTCGCTTCTTCGGTGTTGATGTTCCCTGTAACAATTGCTCAGTTCGTTGATGTTCCCTGGGTTAAAGCAATGGGTAAGCTCTTTCAGTGGGGTAGCCCGCTGCAGACCACATTATATGTTCTGATGATTTTGTTCTTCACTTACTTCTATACAGCAGTAAGCCTGAACATCGGAGATCTTTCCGATAATATCAAAAAGAACGGTGGCTTTATTCCCGGTTTAAGACCCGGTAATCCTACTACAGAATATCTTGACAAGGTAATGTCCAGAATAACATTGGCCGGTGCGATTTTCCTCTCATTAATTGCGCTGATGCCTCATGTTATCGGATGGGTAACCCGCATTGAAGGTGTGTACTTCGGCGGTACCGCTTTGTTGATCGTTGTTGGTGTTGCATTACAAACTATGAAGCAGATAGAGTCCATGGTTCTGATGCGTCATTATCATGGCTTTATGAAATAGGAGGAGTTCAGAATGTACATTCTTTTAATGGGACCTCCGGGTGCTGGTAAAGGCACTCAAGCAGAAAAACTCATTGATGAATTTAAAATCCCTCATATCTCCACAGGAGACATGTTCCGTGCAGCAGTAAGCGCAGGCACCGAACTTGGTAAAGAGGCGAAAAAATACATGGACGCTGGCGGACTTGTCCCCGACGTCGTAACCATCGGCATTGTTCGTGAAGGCTTGTCCAAACCCGAATGTGCAAATGGTTTCATCTTAGATGGCTTCCCGAGAACTGAGGAGCAAGCAGTTGCTCTCGACGGAATCCTCAAAGACCTGGGCATTAAATTGACCGGTGTTGTTAATATCTCTGTTCCTGACTCCGAACTGGTTGCGCGTGTAGTTGGCCGCCGTATCTGCAAAGCTTGCGGTGCTACCTATCATGTAAGCTTTAACCCCAGCAAGGTAGAAAATGTCTGCGACAAATGTGGCGGTAACCTTTATCAACGTAACGACGATAAAGAGAAACCGTTGTAAATCGTCTGCATGCATATCATGAACAAACAGAACCGTTAATTGAGTACTACAAAAAACAAGGCCTGTACAAAGAAATCGATGGCTTGCAGCCTATCGATAAAGTGTATGCCGACGTTAAAGTTAGTCTCGGATGTAGCAAATAAGGAGGTACAACAGTGTCCAAACAGGATGTTATTGAGGTTGAAGGTACAATCTTAGAAGCACTTCCCAATGCTATGTTCCAAGTTCAACTGGTTAACGGCCATACAATTTTAGCACATATATCCGGTAAGATTCGTATGAACTTCATCAAGATTTTGCCTGGTGATAAGGTTACCGTGGAGCTTACTCCGTACGACCTCAATCGTGGAAGAATTACTTATCGGTATAAATAATCCAACAGGCAAAGAGGAGGTTTAAATTATGAAAGTAAGACCGTCTGTTAAGCCAATATGTGAAAAATGCAAAGTCATTAAACGTAAAGGCCATGTAATGGTAATTTGCGAAAACCCGAAACATAAACAAAAACAAGGATAAGAAGGAGGTGCACATTAATGGCACGTATTTCTGGTGTCGATTTACCGAGAGATAAACGTATTGAGTATGCTCTGCCGTACATCTACGGCATCGGCCTGACTCTCTCTCGTGAAATTTTAGCTAAAACCGGTATTAACCCGGACACTCGCGTTCGCGACCTGACTGAAGAAGAAGTTGCTAAGATCCGTGAAACTCTGGATCAGGACTATAAAGTTGAAGGTGACCTCCGCCGTGAGGAATCCCTGAACATTAAACGTCTGATTGAAATTGGCAGCTATCGTGGCAGAAGACATCGTATGGGTCTGCCTGTTCGTGGTCAAAACACTAAAAACAATGCCCGCACCCGTAAAGGTCCGAAACGTACTATTGCAGGCAAGAAGAAATAATTAGCGAGGGAGGGATAAACCAGTGGCTGGCAAGAAAGTTGTTCGCAACAAGAAAAAAGTTAGCAAAAACGTAATCAACGGTGTAGCACATATCCGCTCCACCTTCAATAATACTATCGTTACCATCGCTGATACCGAAGGTAATGTTCTGAGCTGGGCCTCCGCAGGCGGCCTCGGTTTCCGTGGTAGCCGTAAGAGCACTCCGTTTGCTGCACAAATGGCTGCTGAAGAAGCAACCAAAGCTGCTATGGAGCATGGCTTGAAACAAGTAGAAGTATATGTAAAAGGTCCTGGCGCTGGCCGTGAAGCAGCAATTCGTGCACTTCAGGCTGCAGGTCTGGAAGTTAACTCTATTAAAGACGTTACTCCGATCCGCATAACGGCTGCCGTCCGCCGAAACGTAGAAGAGTATAATTGGGGGTGTAAATAGATGGCAATTGATAGAACTCCTGTCCTGAAAAGATGCAGATCTTTGGGCTTAGCTCCCGCATTCATGGGCATTAGCAAGGAATCTAAACGCCAAGTTCGCCGCCAAAACAGAAAAAAGAGCGAATATGGCATTCAGTTAACTGAAAAACAAAAAGCTAAATTTATCTATGGCGTACTGGAAAAACAATTCCGTGGCTACTATGATAAAGCTAAAAAGATGGAAGGCATCACCGGTGAAAACCTGCTGATCCTCCTCGAAAGAAGAATCGACAACGTAGTTTTCCGCCTCGGCTTGGCTAACACCCGCCGTCAGGCTCGCCAAATCGTAAGACATGGCCACATTGCTGTTAATGGCAAACGTCTGGACATTCCTTCCGCATTGGTAAGAGTTGGCGATGTTGTAACCGTTATGGAAAACAGCCGTGCTAAAGAATACTTCAAAGGCATGGACGAAACTCTGGCTACCAAAGCAGTTCCGGCTTGGCTGGTACTGGACGCTGCTAACGTTAGCGGTAAGGTAGACCGTTTCCCGACTCGTGAGGAAATTGATGTTCCTATTGAAGAGCACTTCATCGTAGAGTTGTACTCCAAATAATTAGTGAATATCTTGTGCCACCCACTTATGAGACGTATTGTGGTAATACGCGATAGAAGGAGGCTTTCCGAATGATTGAAATTGAAAAACCTAAGATGGTTACATCTGATGTCAGCGAAGATGGTCGTTATGGCAAATTCGTTTGGGAGCCGCTCGAGAGAGGCTACGGCATCACGCTGGGCAACAGCCTGCGTCGTGTGCTGCTGTCCTCCCTGCCGGGTGCTGCAGTAACCTACGTCAAGATTGACGGTGTTCTGCATGAGTTTGCTACTATTCCAGGTGTTCGCGAAGATGTTGCTGATATCATCCTGAACATCAAGGCATTATGCCTTAAAATGGAAGGTGAAGGGGAAAAAATTCTGCGTATTGAATGTTCCGGTGAACAGGAAGTTACTGCAGCTAACATCATTGCTGATAGCGATGTTGAAATTTTGAACCCTGAACTGCACATTGCGACTTTGGATAAAGACGCAGTTTTCAATATGGAAATCCATATTGATAAAGGTCGTGGCTATGTACCCGCGGACAAAAATAAACAGCCTGATCAGCCTATCGGCGTAATTCCGGTAGACTCCATTTACTCTCCTATTACCAGAGTGAAATTTGCTGTTAACGATACCCGCGTAGGTAATGTTACCAACTATGACAAGCTTACTTTGGAAGTTTGGACTGATGGCAGCATGAAGCCTGATGAAGCTGTTGACATGGCTTCCACCATCCTGATTGACTATCTCAAGCTCTTCCAGACCAGTGATGGCAAAGGTTCTGTAATCACTGTTACTGGCGGTTCTGAGCCTGAATCTCCGGAGCCGAGCAAGCAAGAAGGTCAAAACACAATGTCTATCGACGATTTGGATTTGTCCGTTCGCAGCAATAACTGCCTGAGACGTGCAGGAATCAATACTGTCGAAGAATTAATCCAGAAAACCGAAGCTGATATGATTAAAGTCCGTAACTTAGGCAGCAAATCTCTTGAAGAGATTAAAAAGAAACTTGAGGATATGGGCTTGCATTTTCGCAAAAACGATGAAGAATAATTAAGGGGGTCAGAAGTACATGGCATACAGAAAACTGGGTCGTAACTCCAGCAACCGTAAGGCTCTGTTTCGCAGCATTTTAACTTCCTTCTTCAAATATGGTAAGATTGAAACTACCGTTACCAAAGCTAAAGAAGTTGCTAAGCAATCCGCTCAACTGATTACTTTGGCTAAACGCAATGACCTGCATGCTCGTCGTCAGGTTATGGCAGTTCTGGTTGACGAAACCATTACCAAAAAACTGTTTGAAGAAATTGCTCCGAAATATGAAGGCAGACAAGGCGGCTTTACTCGTATTTACAGAGTAGGTCCTCGCCGTGGCGATGCAGCTGAAATGGCTATCATCGAACTTATCTAATTTAGAGTTGGAAAAGCAGGAACTTAGGTTCCTGCTTTTTTTGCGTTCTGAAAAAAGTCTGTGTATAATAGTGTTATGTAAAATTTCACTAAATCAGTAAACATGCTGAAGGATATTTATAGTATTAGTCAGATATATACCGTAACATGAGGAGGACAAGATAATGCGTTTTTATACAGTGGATATTAAGGGAAAACAGGAAATACTCGTCGGCTTTCAACAGGAGGCTGCGGTATACAGATTAAGCTTATTGGCAAGACTGGTGCCCGAGCTGGCAACTGATGATATGAATGAGCTTATTTGCCGCTATACATCGGCAGTAAAGGAAAAGCTGGAGCGTTTGGCAGAAAATGAGGATGTGCTGCAGGGCGCTGCAGTTAACCTGGCGGAAGTAAAGCTTTTGGCACCTATTGTTCATCCACGTCAGGATGTCGTCTGCCTTGGTATCAATTATGATGCACATGCTCAGGAAGCAGGCCGTTTTTCCAGTGAAGCCTTTGGTGGTGAGCGTCCCTATACGATTTATTTTTCCAAGCGTGTGAACAGAGCTACAGCAAGTGGTGAAAGTGTTCCACGTTATGAAGGCTTAGTAGACAGCCTTGACTATGAAGCAGAGCTGGGAGTGATTTTAGCTAAAGATGCTAAAGGTGTAAGTAAAGAAAACGCCAGAGATTATATTTTTGGTTATACAATTATCAATGATATCAGTGCGCGTAATCTGCAGACACGTCATAAGCAATGGTATTTGGGAAAAAGCCTTGATGGTTTTACGCCAATGGGACCATGTATTGTTACTGCCGATGAGATTGGGGATGAGCAGGCACTTGATATTAGCTGTACCGTTAACGGTCAGCTGCGCCAGAGCACGTAATACCCGTTACATGATTCAGACTGTTTGTGGGGCAATTGCAGAGCTGTCAGAGGGTATGACGCTAGCTGCAGGAACAATTATTGCTACCGGTACTCCGGCAGGTGTCGGTATGGGTATGAAACCGCCGACATTCTTGCAGCATGGCGATAAAATCGTTTGTTCTATCGAAAAAATTGGCTCATTAGAGAATACTATTGATTAAAAGCTGCAAACGCATATGTTTACAATAAAAATACTTGTCTTTTTAGGACTGATGGCATAAAATAAACTTAGAGACCAGAATAAATTTAAAGGAGGCTACAAAAATGGGTAAATTCGTAACTTCTCAGGCAAAAAATGGCATTAAGTTTAATCTGAAGGCTGCAAATGGTGAAGTTATTGCCAGCTCCCAAGTTTATAAGGACGAAAAGTATTGCCGTAAAGGTATTGCCAGCGTTATCAATAATGCTCCAATCGCTCCGATTGAGGATCAGACGGTAGAAGGCTTTACCCCCTGTAAGCATCCAAAATTTGAGGTTTATAAGGATAAGGCAGGCGAATTCCGCTTCCGCCTGAAGGCAACCAACGGACAGATTATTGCTACCGGTGAAGGCTACAAAGCAATGGCAGGATGCAAACGCGGCATTGAGTCCATTAAGAAAAATGTTGTTGATGCAAAAATTATTGTTGAAGCACCCAAAGAAGCAAAAGCAGAATAATTCAACTATTCTTTTTATATATAGAAAGCCGTCCCAGCGATTGGGGCGGCTTTTTTGTTTATACTTTTATTTACATGAACAAACATTAAAAGATGTATGAGCAAAACAAATCTATGAAATAAACTGTTATATTTGCAGGTGTTTATGGGCAGATATTTAAAATTCATAGGTTTTCTGGTGCTTGCGTTTATTGTATGGCAAACATCGGGTGCTGCATTTGCCGACGGTAGTTCGGCAGGTGCGGAGGAGTCTATGGATATCCGAACGGCGCCTGTTGCTGCACATCATCAGGAGGAGGCATGCTTCACTTCGCCCCGTTTGCCATATTTGCCGGTTGCGGAGTTGGCAAGCAACAACGGGCATGTGCAGTTGCTTACCATGTCCCGTATCCAGCGTTCTTATATTACCGAATATATCTTTTCATTAAAGGACTGGGTGGACAAGATTGCCCAGCGTGAAGCGGTTCTATCGTTGCATAGAGAGAAGCTTTTTGATGCTACCGCTTACTATCGTTGCCAGCCTGTGTGCGAGTATTACATTTTCGCACTGCGGCGGATTCTGATTTAATGTATTATTGTCATTGTTTTTTCCCTTGAGTACGGGCATATAATGCTTGTATGGGGGGAGATTGTACTCATTATTCACTATTTCAATATTCATTAATTCATAAAACTATTTATATTATGGCAACTCAAACTATCGACGCGACTCTTTTTGCGTCTTCACATCCTGATATTGCAAAGCGTACAAGTGTTTCCGGACTTATTATTTCTGTGGGGATGATGCTGGTGGGCATTCTTATTTTCGCATCTATTTTTGAGATGAGCGATAAGTCCTCTACTTTGAGTATGGGGCTGATGGTGCTGGGTACGGCATTGATTCTGTTGGGGGTGTTCCGTTTGTTCTGGAAATCAAAAGAAATCGTTTATCTGCCGACGGGAAGTGTGGCGAAGGAACGCAGTCTGTTTTTCGATTTGAAGCATATAGGAAAACTGACCGAGATGCTCGAAAGCGGTAAGCTCGACGGTGAAGCCGGTGTCAAGAGTGAGTCGAGTGGTAATGTACGTCTGGACGTTATGATTTCGCAAGACAATAAATTTGCTGCACTTCAATTGTTTCAGTTTGTGCCTTACACTTACACTCCGGTGACCTCGGTGTGCTACTTTACGGGTAATGAAGCTGCGGCGGTTTCGGCATTCTTGTCCAGATGCAAGGCGATGTAAGCGGATGCTGCGGGTAAGGAACCGTTAGGATATGGAGTGGGGATTAGTCGGCGACGGCAATCCCCATTTTTTTCATAAGGAAGCACGCATTCATGTTCTGCGCTACGCCAGGGCGGAGGCGGTAAGAGAATGTCAGCTCGTTGTCGGTGATATCCGCTTCGAAGCGGTAGTTGCAGATATTTCCGGGGAAGAGGTCGATGAGGGTGCCCAGCAATAAGTCGTGCGTGGCGATGATGCCGTTTGCCTGCAAGGCCATGAACTGCTTGATGAGTGCGAAAGACCCTTTCTGCTTATCCATTGAGTTTGTTCCTTTCAGTATTTCGTCGAGGATGATGAAGAGTTCCTCGCCCGATTGCAGCTTGTCGATGATGAGTTTCAGGCGTTTGAGTTCGGCAAAGAAGTAGGACTCGTTGTCGGTCAGGGAGTCGCTGGTGCGCAGGCTGGTGATGAGACGGGCGGGATATGCCTCCATCTCTTCCGCGCAGACGGGCATGCCGGTGCAGGCAAGCAGGTAGTTGATGCCTATCGTGCGCAGATAGGTGCTCTTTCCTGCCATGTTGGCGCCGGTGATGATGATGAAGAAAGGGCGTTTCTCCATGTCGATGTCGTTGCGGACACAACGGTCGCGATGCATCAGGGGATGTCCCAGGGCTTTTGCGCGAAGCATGAAACGGGTGTTGTTGCCGGTGTTTCCCGTATCAGCTTTCTTCGTATCGGAAGAGATGTTGACTTTGGCGGCAATCATATCGGCCTTGTCGAGCAGGGTGGGATAAGAATAGTCCGGATGATTATAGGCGAAGGTTGCCAGCGAGTTGAGGGCATCCATCTGTCCGAGGGCGCTGAGCCAATGCGGCAGTTCGCGGGCATATTGCTCTTTCCAGGCTTCGATGCGCATTATCTGTCGCAGTTCCCAAAAAAACAGACCGTTGAGAATGACGTACATGAATACGTTGTTGCGTTGGTCCAGTTCGTTCATCAGTTTGCTCAGCCGGCTGATGGCGAGGGAGGCTTTCCGTTGTTCGCCGCCAATTTCTTCTTTGATGCGTTTCAGCAGGTTGCATTGCATGGGTTGGGCTTCCATCAGTTTGAGCAGTCCGGCATACGTACCGAGGATTTGCAGTTTCTTGCCGTACACAGCCTGTATTTTGGTGATCTTTCCGGTAAAGGCGAATCCGGCGGTGACAAAGAGCGTCCAGATCACTCCCCACATGCTTGCGGGCAGATAACCGGTAAGCATAAGGAGCAGACAGATGCCGTTGATGCCGGTGACGGTTGCCGGCAGAAGTCGTAAGAACTTATTCTTGCGGAATACGCCGGGACTTGCCGCCCATGCTTTCAGTTCGGTTTCGTCGGCTGCTGTGCCTTTGTGCAGCATGCCGAGGATGCGGAAGTGCTGGCGGAATTGCAGTTCGGGAGCCAGTTCGCGTACGGCTGCCTGTCGTTCCAGTATATCCTCTTTCTTTTCGAGATGCTGTCCCAGCCAGTTTGCCAACAGGCGTTTTCCCGGTTCGGTGCAGGTGCGGTTGACGTACTGGAACAATGAATGTGTGCCGAATACGTCCAGATCGTAGGCATACAGGTGGGCGGGGTCGACAAACTCCTCGCCGGCATCGAAGCAGGACGTATCGTAATCCAGCGCGGCCAACTCCTGCCGGTTCACCTCTGCTCTCTTTTCCTGATAGTCTTTGCGGCGAAACAGGTTGTTGTGGTACTTTATCAGAAGGATGAACGGCAGCAGGGTGACGAGTGCGATTCCTGCCAGTATCGTCCAACTTTCCTCCCGGAAGTAGATAATCCCTGCGATTCCTGCCACGAACAGCAGCAATCGTAAGGAGCCGGTATGGTAAATTGCTTGCTGTATTTTGTTCGACTCTTGTTGTGCTTCCTCCGCAATGCGGCTGTATGTTGATTTTATTTTTTCAATGCTTTCCATTTATTCCCATGCTTTATAGATTGGCAAAGGTAAGTAAATATATGGTTTTCCTCTCCTAAGAAGATGTGAAATGCCAACGGTTGGTATTCAAAATATCCACAGTTTGGTACTTCGAAGTTACCAACAGTTTGGTACGAGGGCTACCACAGCTTGGTACAAGGACTACCACAGTTTGGTACGGCGTGTACCAAAGGTTGGTATTCGGTTGGTATATGTATCTCGTTTGTAATCAGTAGTGTATCCGGTAGTTCCAACAAGGGGGTCCCGCATTTCTGCTTTAGATGTTTTTTGT
>ENA-OQHF01000747-OQHF01000747.1-human-gut-metagenome-genome-assembly--contig:-NODE-747-length-18994-cov-2.926432_pt1 | contig 18994 bp, 20 predicted proteins | sample MGYA00242559_ERZ504709 | MGnify/ENA primary metagenome ERZ504709 (study PRJEB26092, sample SAMD00036203) | human gut metagenome | host: Homo sapiens | study: EMG produced TPA metagenomics assembly of... | reverse complement strand
CTCATAAGCGGTTTTTTATTATTCACAACCTGTTTATAAACTATTATTTCACATAAACATGTTGTATTTCAAGAATATACATCTTATGTAAATTACCATGCCCTTCACCATACCAACGGTTTATTAACAGCTTATCCACAAACTTATCCTCCTGAATCATGTCTGCATATAATTTCTTGCACACCAAAACCAGACGTGCCTGTTCGTACGAAATGGTTCCATCTTCCATTACATAAGGTTTCAAGCCTGAAGCAGCTACTTTTATCCATATCCCGGCCTGATTTGGAACCACAGATTTTATGTACCTCTTTATGCTCTTCTCCTAAAAAGACAAGGTCAGCTTATCTCCTTCTTCAATAAACTCGTATGTATAACGTTCCGGACGAATAAAGATGAAAGCAACTGGGTTTTCCCCATAAAATACCGGTTCCTCCCCAGCTGGAGGTCATCATGTTAAACTTTTCCTGCGTACCGGCCGTCACCAGCATCCACTCTTTGCCAATGGCATCAAACATATTGTCCTGCAATTCAGACACACTAATTTCCTTCATATTCCATTCATATTTAGTTTCTGCAAAGCTAAATATTTTTCCTCTTCCCACCTTTCCCCTTTTTTTATTTTTTAAACCGAATTAAAATCCTATCCTCTCAAAATATCTTTTCCTATCTCGGCCTTTTAAAGTATCTTTGCAAGGAATATCATTAACTAAAAAAGAAAGGACTGAACCGTGGCAAAAGACAATGAGGTTGTACTGACCCCGATGATGAAGCAATATTTCGACTTGAAAGCAAAACACCCGGATGCCATCATGCTATTCAGGTGTGGCGACTTTTATGAAACTTACTCGGAAGATGCTGTAGCAGCTGCTGGATTATTGAGATCACCTTGACAAAACGTGCCAACGGTCAAAGCAAAACGGTGGAGATGGCGGGGTTCCCCCATCATGCACTCGATACTTACCTGCCTAAACTGATTCGTGCAGGACGAAGAGTCGCTATCTGCGACCAGCTGGAAGATCCGAAGACAACTAAAAAGCTTGTCAAACGCGGAATTACGGAACTGGTCACACCGGGAGTAGCTATCAACGACAATGTGCTTTCTTACAAGGAAAACAACTTCCTGGCTGCCGTGTATTTCGGAAAAACAGCTTGTGGTATATCTTTCCTGGATATTTCTACCGGTGAATTTCTTACCGCCGAAGGACCTACTGACTATATCGACAAACTATTGAATAATTTTGCGCCCAAAGAAGTGCTTTTTGAACGCGGAAAGAAACCCATGTTCGAAGGAAACTTCGGCAGCAAATTCTTTACGTTCGAACTGGAAGACTGGGTATTCAATGAAACGTCTGCAAAGGAAAAGTTACTGAAGCATTTCGAAACCAAAAACCTCAAAGGTTTCGGAGTGGAAAATCTTCATAACGGCATCATTGCTTCCGGAGCCATCCTGCAGTATCTTGACATGACCCAGCACTACCAGATTGGACACATCACTTCTTTGTCACGCATTGAAGAGGACCGCTTCGTACGCCTGGATAAATTTACGGTACGCAGTCTGGAACTTGTAGGCAGCATGAATGAAGGCGGTACCTGCCTGCTGGATATTATCGACCACACCATCAGCCCGATGGGAGCCAGAATGCTGAAACGCTGGATTGTATTCCCGTTGAAAGAAATCAAACCTATCAACGAACGTCTGGATGTGGTGGAATTCTTTTTCCGGGAGCCGGAATTCAAGGAATTCGTCGAAGAGAAACTTCATCTGATTGGCGATTTGGAGCGTATTTGTTCCAAAGCTGCCGTGGGACGTATTTCTCCTCGAGAAGTCGTACAGCTGAAAACGGCCTTACAAGCTATTGAGCCCATCAAAAATGCCTGCCTGAATGCAGATAACGAGAGCTTGCGCCGTATCGGTGAGCAACTCAATCTTTGCGCATCCATTCGTGATAAAATAGCCAAAGAAATTCAGAATGACCCTCCTCTGCTGGTCAACAAAGGAGGTGTGATTGCCGACGGAGTAAATGCCGAACTGGATGAGCTTCGTAAAATTGCGTATTCCGGAAAAGATTACCTGTTGCAAATACAGCAGAGAGAAAGCGAACTGACCGGCATTCCCAGCCTGAAGATTGCCTATAACAACGTATTCGGATATTATATCGAAGTACGTAACACCCACAAGGATAAAGTTCCTGCAGAATGGATTCGTAAGCAGACACTGGTCAATGCGGAACGTTATATTACCCAGGAACTGAAAGAATACGAAGAAAAGATTCTGGGAGCAGAAGACAAGATTCTGATTCTGGAAACCAAGTTATACAACGAACTGGTTTGTGAACTGGCCGAATTTATACCTGCCATCCAGATCAATGCCACACAGATAGCACGTCTGGACTGCCTGCTGTCGTTTGCCAACGTGGCTCGCGCCAATAAATACATCCGTCCGAATGTGGTGGATGATGATGTGCTTGACATTCGTCAGGGACGTCATCCGGTTATTGAGAAACAATTGCCGCCAGGAGAAAAGTACATCGCCAACGATGTGTATCTCGACACGGAAGAGCAGCAAATCATTATTATCACCGGACCGAACATGGCCGGTAAGTCGGCTTTGCTCCGACAGACTGCCCTCATCACCCTGATGGCGCAGATTGGGTGCTTTGTCCCTGCCGAAAGTGCACACATTGGCCTTGTAGATAAAATCTTTACCCGTGTAGGTGCCAGCGACAACATTTCAGTAGGAGAATCTACGTTCATGGTCGAAATGAACGAGGCAGCCAATATCCTCAACAACATTTCTCCGAGAAGCCTGGTACTTTTTGATGAATTGGGAAGAGGAACTTCACCTACGACGGTATTTCCATTGCATGGGCTATCGTGGAACATATTCATGAACATAAGAAAGCCCGCGCACGTACCCTTTTTGCAACGCACTACCATGAACTGAACGACATGGAAGCTCAGTTCAAACGCATAAAAAATTACAACGTATCAGTCAAAGAAGTGGACAACAAAGTCATTTTCCTTCGCAAGCTGGAAAGAGGCGGAAGTGCACACTCCTTTGGTATCCACGTAGCCAAGATGGCCGGTATGCCGAAGTCTATTGTCAAACGTGCCGACGAAATATTGCACCAGCTGGAAGCGGAAAACCGACAGGAAGGTATTTCAGCCAAAGGACAGCCCAGCAAACAGGCTGCATCCGACGGAATACAGCTCAGTTTCTTCCAGTTGGATGACCCCGTACTCTGCCAGATAAGGGATGAGATTCTAAACTTGGATGTAAACAACCTGACACCGCTGGAAGCCCTGAACAAACTGAATGACATCAAAAAAATTGTAAGAGGAAGATAATTTGTAACGCTTATGTCAACCATTATTTATCCGGCCCCTATATTCGGCCCCGTCCATAGCCGCCGACTTGGCGTATCCCTCGGAATCAACCTGCTTCCGGGAGACGGTAAATTCTGTACATTCGACTGCATCTATTGCGAGTGTGGATACAACAAAGATTTCCGCCCCAAACAAAAGGTACAGACACGTGAAGCCGTACGTGAAGCACTCGAAAAGCGTCTGGCTGAGATGAAAGAAAACGGTCCTTTTCCAGACGTACTGACTTTTGCCGGCAACGGAGAGCCGACCGCCAACCCTTATTTTCCAGAGATTATTGAGGATACACTGGCCCTGCGCGACAAATATTTCCCCAATGCCAAAGTCAGCGTACTAAGCAACGCTACCCTTATCCACAACCCGAAAGTATTTGCCGCACTCAACAAAGTGGACAACAATATTCTGAAACTGGATACCGTGGACATGGACTACATCCGGACAGTAGACCGCCCTACCGGACACTATGAGGTGGAAAACATCATTGAAGGCCTGAAAGCATTCAAAGGGAACCTGATTATTCAGACTATTTTCATGAAAGGTACCACGGAAGACGGAAAAGATGTGGATAACACCTCCGATAAATACGTACTTCCCTGGCTGGAAAGTAGTCAAGCAAAATAAAATCCCCGCCAGGTAATGATTTATACCATCGACCGGGAAACTCCCGACCAAAAGCTTAAAAAAGCGACAAAAGGAAGAATTAGACCGCATAGCAAGACTCGTAGAAGAAGCAGGTATTCAAAGCCAGTGCTTCGTATTAAAAAACATCAAGCGTGTACGAATTTCCTGGTGAGTTCGTACACGCTGTAACTTTTTTTAATATGACTTATTCAGGACTTTTCTTCTATCTTGGAATGATAGCTCTCATAAGAGTCCCATTTCGCTTTATAGGCCTCCGATTTACCTGAAGGAACCATTATTTTCAGTATACTCTCCTTAAATGGAAATGGATTACCTGTAAGTTCCGGAGCTTCTTCTCCCTCAAAAGTAATTGTTTCTACAGTAGAGTTTGTTCTTAACGCCTGGTCTCCCACTTTCTTCACCGATTTAGGAAGGGTTATTTCTTTCAACTTTCTGCAACCTACAAAAGTCCATCCTTGGCACTTCAGAAAGACTTTGAGGAAATGTAAAGGAAGTCAAAGACGTACAATTCTGAAACGCTCCTATTTCTACCATACAATCAGCTGTTTTCATTTCACCCACATAGGCAACTTTATTTAATTGTTCACAGTCACTGAAAGCCCGATAACCTATTCGCTGTATATTATTCGAAAGAGTTACAGACGTTAATTCCGCCACTCCAGTGAAAGCTTCGTCATCTATCTCCTGCAATTCTGCAGAAAATACAACCTCTTCCAGATGTGTACCTAAAAAGGCCTGCGAACCTATTTTTTTCAATGAAGCAGGAAAAGCAACCTTTTTCAATCCTGTTTCACGAAAAGCATCGGAACTGATTTCCTGCAGAGCCGTTTTAGACAGGTCAACTTCTGTCAAAGCCACACAATCTTCAAACGCATGTCCACCTATCTCCTTTAAAGAAGCGGGAAACGCGACAGAGGCCAATTTCTGGCTTCCAGAGAACGCTTGAAGCTCTATAGACTCCAATCCCTCATTAAGCACTAAAGATTCGATATGAGAGTTCCAGAAAGCTCCAGAAGCGATACTTTTCACTTCTGCCGGGAGTACAACCTGAGTCAAAGAAGGATCTTTTATACCGGTTAATATTCCATTTTCTATCACAAAAGGAGATTCTACATTCTCACCGGCATCTTCACCGGGTTTTTCTTCCGTTGTTTCATCTCCCTCTGCACCATCTTGATGAACGACTTCTATTTTAGATTTTTCTCGGTTTGACTTAACCGATTGAAGAATAAACTCTTAGCGAATTATTTGAGAAGTAGCGGTAACGAGTTAGCAACCGTGCAATTTTCAGCGTTTTACATTGCTATGCTGTCAAATAACTCTTTCATTTGCAAATATAATATCTTTTTCCGAAAGTACGAACTGTGACGGCAATTTTATAAAATTGATTGAAAAAAACAGAAAATGTAAGAAGCCCCCAGCGAGTTATCCCACCGGAGGCATAGCTTATTTATTACAATCACATTTTTGAAAAGTCCTTTCTTCTTTTACAACCTCTTGCTTTATAAGTTTATCATCAATAAAAGTAAAAGCTGTTGTTATAATATACCATGTACCTTTGTTTAATTCTTCTTTATAGAAGAGTTTTTCTTTCTCTTGATTGTCTTGTGTATAGGATATTTCCTTATTAAAAGGCTTTCCATATCTTTTTATGAAAAGATTTTTATCTATGCCCAAATTTATATTTTCAGAGCTGAATTTACTTATTCGACTGGATGTATAACATGATGTCAAGACGATTGTTAGCAATGTAGTCTGAATGATGTTTTTTAGTTTCATATTACTATTTATTGTTCTTTTTAGGTAGCGTTTGTGTACCAAGATAATTGTATGTCACTTCTTGTATGTTATAAGGGAAGACATTATAATAACCGTCCGTTTGTATAATTTCCATGTTCAAAGCTTTTTGACCGTATGCTTTACGGAGTGTTGACCACTCGAAATCGAATGATGTTCCGGGACGCATCACCATGGTACGTTTATCGGGAAGTGATACCGGCTGTTGGAGGATGCGTACATATACATATAGGGTAGCCGTTGGCGGTAAGGTCGCCGAGGTCATTTTACGCATGGTATAGATGCCTTGAGCAATGGATTTGTCACAAGGTAGGGTGGCAAATGACGGAGCGTTAGTGAAATGAAAGGCACAACTTCCCCATAAGCAATAACCTTGTTGGGATAATTCTCTGTTCTGCTTGGTTTCCACATTGACACACGTTAAGCCCGAAAGCGGGAAACGCTGTTGATTGATGTCGTACATTTGGAGTTCCGACAAACATTTGATACGGAAAACCTTATTGAAATCTGCATTTGCCACAGCTTGTTCCAGTTCTTTCCGATATGTTGTACGAAGTTCTTCCAATGCAAACGGGTCATTGGCTGCTTCTGCATACTGTTGGGGAGCAGAGAGAGAGGCATAGGTCTCGACTGATGCTGTGTCGATAGGTTTGCCGTAAAGTTTATGTGTGTAGGCGAACAAGATAGCCGGGGTAAGGTCGACAGCTCCATCCATATGGGAAACATGATGTCCGGACATGATGTTTCCTTTGGTTAAAGCCATGTTTAGATATACGCCAATCTTGAAATCGCCCTGTTCGGCAAAGACTATTTGGGGCGTTTCCGGCTGTTGGTAAATGCCGAACTGTTGATAGAGTTTGGGCTGGTAAGCAGGTATGTCGGTAATGACGGCAGTCCGTCCGGTTGAGTTTTTCGGATTCAACTTGTCGAATTTATTATCGGCGTTTATCTGCTTTATAAATAGATAGCCCGAAGGCAATGGTTCGCCAATACGGAGCGTGTCGCCTACTTTATAAGTACGACCGTCACAAGCATCAATGCTCTGCTGGGCTTGAAGGGGTTGGCATAACAAACAGACACCGCTTAACAACAAAACGGTCAGATTTATTCTTTTCATACGTTTTTTTGTGCTTAATTCTATAGTTCTCATTTTAATAGATTCTTATAATAGTTGCAATGATATAGTCAAACTGCGTTATTTTGAGAATTTTACACAAAAAAAAAGAATTGATTATCAACAAATTACGATTTAAATCCCTCTCAAACCAATTCTGTTTGACTATAATTAGGATGATTGATGCTCGCTGAAGATTTTATGTTATTTAATAGAAATGGCATAAGAAACCACAACTGTTTTCACTCCGGCTTGCGGATATTTATTTTTGTAGTATTCAGAAAGGTCTTTATAAAGATAAGCTACATCGGGGGTTAAATCTACGTTTCTTGATTTAGCAGAACGACCCATAAACACATCAAATGAAAGATAATTCGTTTCATTTCCATGTTCATCTAAAAAAGTCCATTTCCCATAACCAAACACATTTCCTTCTGGAGGAAGTAATTTGTAAGATTCTGGCATTTCTTCCGGGGCTTTGTTTTCGTTTTTTATAATACACGGTCCCAATGTATTATTATCGTCTTTTATTGCAATACATCTTAGGAATTTGTCTTCGCTCCGCCAAAGCATATAATGAAAATCCAAAGGAATAAAAGATTTTTTTTCAATTCTTCTTCAATAAGTTTTTGATTATTATCTGCATCTACTACATATCTGTATTTAGGAAGCTGTACATTCTCATAGTATGATTTAGGGATAAAATGTAAAGGCAAATTTTCTGAATCTTTCCTATCTTTAGATATTATTTCAAGTAGTTCATATTCCGTCCATGCGGGATTTCCCATGCTATAATCCAAATAATTTGTTTCACTGATTTTTACCTTATATTCATATCCTTTCTCAAACTCAAATTCATCAATGACTCCAAGGCTCTCCCATTCTTGGGCATTTTCTTTCTTTACGGCATATACATCAGACAAATAATTAAATCCGTCTGACCAACAAACACCGGGTATCTTCTTTGATGCAATGGTTAAAGAATATTCCTTGTAGTCTGTCACTTTCTCACCCTCTTCATCTTTGTTATCACAACCTATAAAGCCGAATATACAGAGAAATAATATCAGTATTTCTAATTTTTGAGTTTTCATATCTATCAAATTTTACGATTCTGTATTTACTTTTATTTGCTCTATCCTTATTTTGTGTGCAAATATATAAAAAGTGCCATTCATAAGGCATTATGAACAGCACTTTTTTATTGTTTTCCAGCAAGATAAAACGGTTATATCTTCATTCCCCTACCTTTTTTTTGCGGTTGTATAGGTCGGCGTATGTTCTGCCTTAACTTCTCGAACTGTTCCTTGAACCACTCGGCAATGGGCTTTCGGTCAATGGCAAGAACCAGTCTCGTCCCGTCCGTGGGGTCTTTCACGACTTGAAACCCTGCCTTTTCGGTCGTGAATTTCCGTCCGTGTTCCTCCGAGTAAAGTTCCCCTGCATACTCCAACGGCTTTCCCTTGACGAGCGTTGCGGTTTGCCTTTCATCGAATCCCACAAGGCGGCATAGGTTTTCGATACGGAGCATTTCACGGAAATAGGGAAACCATGCCGCCGCCCTTGCGATTACCGTTTTCAAGAAAGATATTTCCTCCTTGTGCTTCGTTTCCTTGTCCGCTATCTCCCTGCGGTACTTCCGTTCTACTTCTGCCATCTGTCGGCTGTGGTCTGCCTGCATGTTCTGTATTCTGTCTTGCAGGGCTTCGATGGTTTCCTCGTGGTCGGCTACCTCCCTATGCAGGGCGATGTTCTCTTTTTCCAATGTCTTGACCTTGTTGCTGCCGAAAAGAGAACCGACACTCTCGGCGATGTTGGCGGCTGCGGTGGTTGCTGCCCCTTTCAGCTTCTCGGTCTGTATTTCTTTTTTCGCCCGTCTTAGTTCTTCCCGTGCCGTTTCTTTCTGCTGTTGCAAATCCACCACTTCCGCTTTGAGGTTGTCGGCGAGTTTCTGTATATCCCGATAATACTGCTGCGTGGACTTGTGGCGAGCCTTCGAGCCGTCTATGCCCCTTTGCAACCCGTATTTCGCCATCGCCACGGCATAGGTATCTTGGTAGGACTTCAATTTCAGCCGTGTCATAATATCGTCTGCGCACAGCCTCACGGTGTCGGTCGGTTTCTTGCGGTATCGCTTTTTCGTCTGTTCCTCCCTTTTCCTGCGCTTTCGCTCTCCCTTGACGATGGGGGCGAGCGTAACGTGTATATGCGGTGTTTCCTCGTCCCTGTGCAGGTGAGCCGCCACGATGTTCTCCTTTCCGAACGTGTCGGCGAAGTATTTCAGATTGTCGGCGCACCACTCGTCCAAACGCCCCTCTTCTTCTATCCGCTTCATGTCCTCGTGCGTTCCCGATACGTTGATGCGGATAGCCCGTACTTGGTTGCTTCCGATTTTGCGTGTCAGCCCCGCTTCTTCTAATCTCTGCTGTATAGCCGCCGAACGGTCTTTCACCCCGTCGGGGTATTCGATGAGTCTGCGGTTTAGGTGTGTGCGTGTGGGGTCGGCGTTCTTCGGTATAGATGAAACGCTCGATATGTGCGGTCGTTCCGCTGTCGCTGCCTGTGCGCCTTTTCCATGTGTAAAACTACGAAACCCATATATTCTTCCTTTCTTTTTGGCTTGTGAAACAATGATTTTTGTATCTTCGGGGCGGCAAATGCCGTCCCCGATGGGGTGTGCAGAGGGGCTTGCCCCTTGCCTTATTGGGGAATTTTCAGCGATACGTAGTATTGCGGCTCGGAAAATTCCCTAATAAGCTACGGTATTTTCTCCGTAAATACCCTGCGGCGTGCCGTCCGTCTGCCTTTCGGCGGTGGCTGTCCCTGCCGCCTGCTTACCCGTATAACCCCACCTTATTATTTTTCCCTTTCGGTCGGTGGTGGGCGGCGGGGCGGTCGTTTCTGTTTTTTAAAGGCTCTTTTGCACGGGGCGGTCGGATACAAGGTTTTCCCAATAAATACGCTCGCAGCGAAGCGAGAGGAAGATTTATCGGGAAACGGCGCAGCCGCCTGACCTTTAAGCCGACATAAAGCCCCGTGCTTGCTTTGCCTTTGTAAACGGAAATGATTGCTCCGCTTTCCTCTGAAAAGAGGAATAGAACCTGCAATATATATCACCATAGTGATAGATTTGCATGTTGGTATGTTGATATATCATCATGCTTTCCAACGGCTGTTGGGCTTGCCGTCCGAAACAACCGACACGAATACCGTCGTTTTCTCTTTTCGCCCGTGTATAATCCTTTCCAATAATGCCCTGCGGACTTTCGCCGCCCCGAACGATTCGATACGGAAAGCAAGGGCGACTATCGTTTCGGAGGTTGTAAACCTCCGCGCTGTATCTGTCCGATATGCGGATAATGCGCTTTATATCATATATATTCAAAACTTCGCTTTTGCAGAGTGCCTTTATCCCTGCCCGAACCGTCGGGGCGATAACCCCGAACAGTTCGCAGATTTCCCACTCGGTCATGGCGGTTGCACCTATATCGCTCGGCAGGAAGATATTGCCCTGCCCGTCCATCGTGATAATATTCCTTTCTTCTTTCATCGGTATTCTGTTTTTAATTAGATGGCTCGGCAGATATTCTTCTCCATATCCTCCAACTTGTGCGACAAGGTTTCCATGTCTTGGCTTATCTTTTGGGCGGTGATTTTGGCGTAAATTTGGGTGGTCTTTATGTTAGTGTGTCCCAAAAGGCGGCTTACGGTTTCGATGGGTACGCCGTGCGACAGAAGCACGGTCGTGGCGTTCGTGTGGCGTGCAACATGATAGGTCAAGCGCACCTTGAAACCGCATTGTATGCCTATCTCTTTGAGTATTTTGTTGCAACTTCCGTTGCTCGGAACGGGGAAAACATGACCGTCCCTTGCCAGCCCCTTGTACTTCTCGATGATACGCTTGGGAACGTCCAAAAGGCGGATGTTCGATTCGGTGTTGGTCTTCTTTCTTCGGGTGATTATCCAAAGATTGCCGTCGAAGAATGTTTGCAGGCGGTCGGTGGTGAGGTTCTTCACGTCTGAATACGCCAAACCCGTGAACACAGAAAAGACAAACAAGTCCCGTACAAGTTCATGGGTGGCGTTCTTCATGGGTGCGTTCATGAGCGTCTGTATTTCCGTTTGGGTGAGGTAGCCCCTATCCACGCTTTCGGGAGAGTTGATATATCCGGCAAAGGGATTGAACGGCAAACGCCCGTCGTTCCTCGCAATGGAACGATGTGTTTCAACACAATCATGTAGCCCCACACGGTATTGGTGCGGCATTTCTTCTCCGTGCGCAAAAAATACTCGAAGTCGTTGATGAACGTGAGGTTTAGTTCCTTTAATGGAATATCCTCACGCTTGTAGGTATGGGGCAGGAACTCCCGAATATGGTTGCAGACCGTCCGATAACGGGTAAATGTACCCTGCGCCCTGCTGTGCCCGACTTTCTTCTCAAACTCGGCGTTGTGCTGCTCGAACAGCTTCAGCAAAGTTTCCTGCTTGACGCCGATACCGAGATAGGCGTCTTTGAGTTTGGCGGCGGTAACATAACCGTCCGTCTGCATTAACTCTTGATAGCGGCGGTTTACCTCCACACGGATTTTATCTACTGCAAGGTTGATTCTCTGCGCTTCGACGCTCTTGCCCGAAGCACGGCTGTTCTTCACATCCCACAAGCGTGGGGGAACGTCCATCTTGCAACTGAACTGTTTAATCTCGCCGTCCACCGTGATACGGCACATCAGAGGCAGGTTGCCGTTCGGCTTCTCGCTGCCTTTCTTCACGTAAAATAATACCTTGAATGTACTTCGCATAACTCACTCCTTTTTTTGGTTACAAAATTAGTTCTTAGTGAGTTACCGACAGCTATGTAAATCAACACAAAACGCAGAAAAAGAACCTTTTAGCAAGAAATTTGCACCCGTTACGGGAGTAACGAGGTGGTAACTGAACTTCTGCGCCGTTTGGCTTCGAGGTGGTATTTCGTTGGCTCTGCCCCATAGAAAAACAAAGAGTAACGAACGCTCTATCAGCTAATTCGCTACGCTTTGCCCAAATTTACTTTTTCGCTATGTGTTTATTTTAAAGGAATGCACTTTCCCAAGCGTAACTGTTCCTCCTCTACTCCACCATTTATAATTTGAGGCATCCTGCAATTCCTGCACCACAAACATCAGCTCAGCAGATGTTCCTTTCACAAACCATGGACGACTTTCCAACACAAAATGAGCTATTCCTTTTTGATTGGTAATGACCTCGGCCAATGGCTTTACGGTATGATCTTTCTGAAAATCTTTATAACGATTCTCATCGTATAAACCAACTGTTTTATTTTCCAAAGGCTTCCCTTTTGAATTGCATACGAAAATTTCTACAGTTGCGGGAGTTTCATTCAAAGATGGATTCTCCTTCTTGCAGCTTAGAAAAAGCATACACATGCTCCACAAAGCTACGGACACAAATTTGATTATGTTCATAGATTATTAATTAAAAAAGATAGTGATTTTTTTCTGTATATTTATAACAAATAAAAGAGAAAAAAGTTTTCAGGCAATATCTTATTTAACTAAAATAATCTGATTGATTTTATATATACCTCTTTTTATATAGGAATCATAAACATTTATTTATCAACTATTTACATTTGTTTTAACTTTGTAGAATTGTACAAAATCTCCACATTACGATGAGGATAAATTACCCATTTAGCAGATTACGGAATCTCAGCTATTTTTTATTTTCGTCTGATTATCAAACCATTAAGCTTTACACTGCATTTTGGCATTCTATTTGATTTACTGTTAGCGTAGAAACTTACTTAACTAACTATTAAAATTGAAGCAATATGAAAAAGTTATTTGTAGCAGTAGCATTGGTAATGGGATTAGGAACTTCAGTTGCGTTTGCAGAAAACTTCCACGCAAGTGTAGACAGTATAACCATTGTAAATGAGTTCAAACCCATCGAAGTAAAAGATCTTCCACAAGCTGTTCTGGATGCAGTTGCAAAAGACTATGCTGAATTTACCATCAAAGAAGCATACGTAGAAGAAGTGGAAGGAACAAAAAACCTACAAAGTAGTTCTGACGGACGCAGAAGACAACACAGCCGCCGTGTTATACACTGAAAAGGGTGAAGTATTGGAATAAGCACTCACACGATTGACGGGAAATGTGCCAAGTACGGCATGTTCCCGTTTTTTTATTTTTCCACTTATATGAAATAAAAAATCCTGATTCAAAATGAACCAGGATTTTTTCGCGGTGCGTACGGGACTCGAACCCGTGACCCCATGCGTGACAGGCATGTATTCTAACCAACTGAACTAACGCACCATTAAGTTTTTCTTTCGTTGCTTTCTCTCTCGATTGCGGTTGCAAAGGTAGGCGTTTTTTTCAAACCTACAAACTTTTTGGATGTTTTTTTTCTAACTTTTTTCAATAAAAATCATAATATACTGATTTTCAATATAGATTAAAATCATTTTTTTTCGCTTAAAAGAAGAGTCATAAAGCTACATCAAGCCGTTTCCTCCAAAATATTTACAGAACGTATCTACGAAAATAAGTAAGTTATCCCGGTTTCTTTATGTCTCACTTATGAGAAACGTATGTTTTCGGATGCAGAAACATACGTTTTTCTTACCGGAAACGTAAGGTTCAGCTCCGGAAAACATAAAAAACGATGATTCATTTTTGATTTATCACATTTGCATCAGCACATTTATCACACGATATGGAAGAAAAAAAGAAACGTATGGGCATAAAAAAAGGAGTTCCGCTGAACTCCAACCTTTGTTAACCTTAAATCTAATACTATGAAAAACACGATGCAAAGGTACGGACTTTCTGGAATTATGCAAGTTTTGTGTGCATTTACATGTATTTTATAACATACATTAAGAAGTAGTATTCTTGCTTTAAAGGCCATTAACAAGCAAGCTGAGACTTTTTAAAGTCCCAGCTTGGCAGATATTTCCAGCATTTTCTGAATAGGCTTAATGGCTTCCTGTGCGATGGCTTCATCCACATTGACTTCCGGCCATTCGTATTTCAGCGTATTGTACAACTTTTCAAGCGTATTCAGGCGCATGAAGTTGCACTCGTTGCAAGCGCAGGTGCTGTCTTCAGGAGGCGCAGGAATAAAGTTCTTTTCCGGACATTTTTTCCGCATCTCATACAGAATACCGCTTTCTGTGGCTACGATAAAGTCTTTCTTGTCGCTGGCCATAGCATATTTCAGCAATCCCGCTGTAGACCCAATCTTGTCAGCCAGTTTAGCCACGGCGCCCTTGCATTCCGGATGAACCAATACCTGTGCATCGGGATACTGCTTTTTCAACTCGATAATCTTTTCCACAGAGAATTTCTCGTGCACATGGCAAGCACCGTCCCATAACAACATCTGACGTCCGGTGATAGAGTTGATATAATTTCCCAGGTTCTTATCAGGACCGAAAATCAGTTTTTCATCTTCCGGAAAACTTTCCACAATCTGGCGGGCATTGGTCGATGTCACTACCACGTCAGTCACCGCCTTGACGGCAGCGCTTGTATTGACATACGAGATAACCTTGTAACCGGGATGGTCTTTTACGAAAGCAGCAAACTTATCAGCCGGACAGCTGTCGGCCAAAGAGCATCCGGCATTCAAGTCGGGAATCAACACTTTTTTGTCCGGACAAAGTATTTTAGCAGTTTCACCCATAAAGTGTACCCCGCACATCACAATGATCTTTGCATCCGTTTTGGCAGCCCACTGAGCCAGTGCCAGACTGTCTCCAATGAAGTCTGCTATTTCCTGTATTTCGTCTGCCTGATAGTAGTGGCCCAGGATTACGGCATCTTTTTCACGACACAGTCTTTTGATCTCCGCTTTCAGGTCAAGCGCTTTTTCTACGGGTTCATCCACATAACCCTTTTTCAACCATTCTTCTTTCTTCATTATTAGATTATAATTTTTTCTTCTTTTTAAAAGAAACAATGATACTGATAATATCCCGTTAATAATGTTAGTAAAAATAACACCCTTTTTTTTGTTTTTCCGTTATCAGCATCCGGGTGGAGGATATGAATAACTGATAAACATGCTTACGTATTGATAATTTTGATTTTATCTATACTATTAACAATTTGTTGATACGTTGCAAAGTTAAAAACTTTTCGTGTATTCATTCCTGAAAATTCGGGAAGAATGTGTTTAAACTGTCAGTGAAAATTATCTCTAACTTTTTTTGGATTGTTGGTTTTTGAGCGTGCTATAATCTATTTGTGGAATAATGCAAGAAATAATTTTCATTTTCTATGCGCGCGTTTTTTTACACCTTTTCCACCGTTTTCAACAAGGTTATGAATATAGTTTTTATCTTTGCAGGCAAACGCATACCAAATATACGAAAAATGTCTGAATTAAGAAAACTGAAGATCACGGAGATGAACCGCCTGACGGTGGAGGAGTTTAAGGAAGTAGATAAGTTGCCGTTGGTTGTGGTGCTGGATGAAGTTCGCAGCTTGCATAACATAGGTGCGGTGTTTCGTACCTCTGATGCATTTCTGGTGAACTGCATTTATCTTTGTGGTATTACGGCTACGCCTCCTCATCCGGAAATGCACAAAACGGCCTTGGGAGCGGAGTATACAGTGGACTGGAAGTATTTCAAACGTACGCAAGATGCTGTAAATGAACTTCATAATGACGGATATACAGTGCTGGCTATCGAACAGTGTGCCGGAAGTACACTACTGGATGAACTGGTATTGGAGAAAGGCCGGAAATATGCCATTGTATTGGGAAATGAAGTGAAAGGTGTGCAGCAGGAAGTGGTAGACATGTGCGACGGTTGTATTGAAATACCTCAGTTCGGTACCAAACATTCACTGAATGTGTCTGTAACGGCAGGCATTATGATATGGGAATTTGCACATAAATTGTTTAAACTGCGTTGAACACTGCCTGTGAATATCTTATTAATATGTTGTTAATTTATTGATTTACATAGTTATAGTTGTCCATTCTCAACAAGTGTAACTACTCTTTCTACCATCTTGTCGTCATCTTCAGGATGGTATTCTTTTTTTAGGCTGGCTCCGAATAAGGCTGCAAATGCCTGATAAAATCCCGCTTTAAAAGGTCCCATGAAAGCCTTCACCAGCTGGTAAGACGATTGGTTGCATTCCCGGTTCACCAGTTTGATAAGCAGCTTACCTTGTGAAAAAGTCAGTTTTTTCATGCGGGCGGTGTATTGTTCCTTCAATCCTTTTTCTACCATCTTCATGTGTTGCTCCTTGGCTTTCTGGTTGGGGAGCGTTTCCATGTATTCGTATGTCTCGATGACGGCCCGCTTGATTTCTTTGGCCAAAGGAAGCGTCTTTTTCACATCCCTCACCAGTTTGTAGTAATATCTTTCCTGTCTTTTGTTTTTAAACTTGAGTTTGGGGTAAACGTAAATGTTTCTCAGCGTTATACAAGGTATAGTGTCTCCTTCATATACGCATACGGGAACTCTGTATCCTTTACCGGAGGTCACAGGAGATACTTGTTGGGCATGAATTTCTGAAAAGAAGCTTAGCCCTAAGAAGATGAGTATGTAAAAACATGTCTTCATGCTCACAAAAATAGGAATAATATTCAGATTACGTGAGATAATTAACGTATTTATAGTATGTGTATAACCTGGTGAATAACATGTGGAAAAAGTCTGTTTCTATTTGTGTATCAGTTGTTTTTACTTGTTTAAATGTGTGTGCTCAGTCTGCCTGGATGGAATGGGAGGAACAGATTGGGGAGGAGGCAGATTTATCCTCCTGGGAAGAACAGTATGAAAACTTGAGTGAACTGGCTGAACATCCGTTTAATATTAATATGGTAACGAGGAAGAATTGGAACAGTTGCCTTTCTTGTCTGATAAAATGGTGGAAAATATTCTTTACTATGTGTATAAATATGGACCGTTGGTCAGTTTGAATGAATTATGGGGAGTGGAAGGAATGGATAAGCAGACTCAGATGTTCTTGAAAGATTTTATATATGTGGGTAATTCGGTGGAAAAACAGGCATTTTCCTGGAAAAACTTGTGGAAATACAATAAACAGGAGGTTTGGATGCGGACAGATATTCCTTTAAATGAAAAGGCGGGCTATGCGAATATTCCCTTGGGTGAAGAGGAAAAATTTGCTTCCAGACAGTATTACGGAAGTCCGTATTATTTGAACCTGAGATACAAATTTCAGTTTCAGCAAAAAATCTATGTAAGCTTGGCTGCAGAAAAGGATGCGGGAGAACCTTTCTTCAGTCTTTACAACCGGAAAGGATTTGATTTTTACAATGCCTCTGTTCAGTTAAATGATTTCGGTAAGTTGCATACCTTGGTATTAGGAAACTACAAAGCCAGTTTTGGATATGGACTGGTAATGAACATGGGATTTAGTATGGGAAAATACACCTCCTTTTCCACATTAAATCGTGCAGGGAAAGGATTGAGCAAATATACTTCCATGAATGAAGCGAATTATCTGCAGGGAGCGGGTGCTTCCTGGAAATGGAAAAATCGCTGGTTATTGACAGGTTTTGTTTCTTTCCGTAATCAGGATGCTACGGTGGATAATGAGTGTATAACTACGTTGAAAACCGATGGCTATCATCGTTTGAAGAAAGATATGGAAAAGAAGAATACTGTATTTAATACCTTAGTTGGTAGTAATTTAACTTATGATGGTAAATATTTTGAAGGTGGATTTACAGCTGTTTATAATGTTTTCAACAAGGTGTTAAATCCGGCTGAACGGTTGTACAATCGTTATTATCCTCGTGGAAGATATTTCTATAACGTAGGAGTGAATTATAAATGGTATAAAGGGAAATTTGTATTCTCTGGTGAAACGGCGGTAGATAAGCAAGGGAAGATTGCCACGTTGAATCAGCTGACTTATTCACCGGTTGTGAATACTTCTTTGATAGTTATCAACAGATACTATGACAAAAAATACCAGAGTTTATATGCAAACGGATTTGGAGAGAATTCCAGAATACAAAATGAAACGGGACTTTTTATTGGTTTGGAAACAAGCCTATTAAGCAGAATTAAGTTGTTATGTTACGGTGACTTCTTTTATTTTCCGTGGTATCGTTACTTGGTGGATAAGAAAAAGACCATAGGAATGGAAGGCGTGTTTCAAGCATCTTATTCACCGTTAAATTCACTGGATATGTTGATAAAGTATAGTTATAAAAACAAGGCTAAGAACTATCAGGATACAGAAGAAAGTAAGTTGGTATTGCCCAATATCCGGCAGCGATTGCATTATCAGCTGACTTATTCACCATTGAGTGTTTTGCGGTGGAAAACAGTTGTGGAATATGTACGTTCGGAAGTGTGGAAACGAGAGGCTTCTAACGGTTGGGCATTGGGTAGTAGTATGAAGGTGGATATTCCTCGTCTTTCGTTGCGGACTTCTCTAAGCGGTATCTGGTTTCATACGCAGGATTATGCATCGCGGGTATATATGTACGAGCAAGGGCTGTTGTATGCGTTTTCTATGATGTCCTTGTATGGAAGAGGAGAGCGATGGGCTTGGACTATGGATTATAACTGGAAAAAGCGTCTGACTTTTCAGGTTAAATGGGGATGGACGCACTATAGAGATCGGTCAACTATCAGTTCGGGAGCAGAAGAAATACAGGGAAACAATAAGTATGATTTACAGTTTCAAGTTCGACTGAAGTGGTGATTTTCTGAAGTAAGGATATAAAAAAAGGAGTACCGCTGTACTCCAACCTTTGTTAACCTTAAATCTAATACTATGAAAAAACACAGTGCAAAGGTACGGAATTCTGGGAATAATCCAAGTAAACTAACCTAAAATATACTGTTTTATAACATGATTTAAAGAAAACTCCTGTTTTGTTAAACCCTATTTGGATTTTAACAGAACAGGAGTTTTTCTTTTAACCTTTTATTTCGCAGTTTATTTCTGCGATTTCTCGAGTGGCTACTTCCAGAGCTTCGTTGATATTGCTACAGATATTTTCTTCTCCCAGCAATTCGTAGAATCCTGATTTTTCCAGTACCTTATG
>ENA-OQHF01000744-OQHF01000744.1-human-gut-metagenome-genome-assembly--contig:-NODE-744-length-19038-cov-3.280154_pt1 | contig 19038 bp, 14 predicted proteins | sample MGYA00242559_ERZ504709 | MGnify/ENA primary metagenome ERZ504709 (study PRJEB26092, sample SAMD00036203) | human gut metagenome | host: Homo sapiens | study: EMG produced TPA metagenomics assembly of... | reverse complement strand
GTCATTCTCATATTCGGCCAGAAGGGAACGCCAAAAAGATATGTCATCGTAACTTTCTACTAGCAACGAATTTTTCTTTTTTGCTTGTTTTTGGCTTCAGAACTGTTGGGCTGCTCCCAATTATAGAGTGAAGAAAGGTTTTTCTGTAAGTCTTTTTCCCATAGCCGTAATGTTTAATGAGAGTTATATCACTTACTTCTGTCACTGCATCTATCCATCCGTTCAATAATTAAGGCAGGAGAGTGGGTGGTAAGTATGATCTGTACATTAGGGTTTAAACTTCGGATGAGTGAAATCAACCGTTGTTGCCATTCTACATGAAGAGATATTTCGGGCTCATCCATAAATAGTGCGAATGGCTGATTGTCTTGTACCAGTACGGTAAGCAAAATGACAAGCATTTGTTTTTCTCCTGATGACAGCTGGTAAGGAGTTAATATATCACCATCTTGCTCGAATAAGATTTCGTTGCTTCTGCGGTTTATTTTTTTTCCGGTTTCGCTGAAAAGATCATCCATTAAGTCCTGGAATTTTGTTTTGGGACGTGAAACTTCAGCAGCACGAGCCTGATCTTCTATAACTCCGCTTGTAAGCAGTTCGATAATTCTGTTTCCGATATTTACCTGATAATCCAGATAGCGACGCTGAAGCAGATATAATTGCCAGTCGAGTTCTGTTTTTACATTTGAGTTTCCTATCTTTTCAAGCAGTCCGGAATTGATTAGCGGACGGTCGAAACTACGGATTACGTCAAATCGGATGAAATTAGCATCTTCAGGAGAGAATACGAAGGAAACTCCCGGCTGTACGCCATTAGTCAATGCATGCCCTTCCAGTTCGTTAAGATATCGTACGGAATTGTTCAAAATTGTACTTTTACCAATACCATTTACTCCGCTTAAAATGTTGACATCAGCACGTAAGTCCCATGAGATATTCTTTCTTCCCCATAGACCTTTAATTTCGATACGTTTAATGTAGTCGGCTTGCTTCTTCATGGTTGTATTTGTTTATACGCTTTAAACAAAAATACGGATAATCTTGGAATAAATCAATGTTTACAGCTCTCTTTTTTCGGATAACTCTTACCTTTGCATCGTAAAAAATATGATAGAAAACATGAATGTAAAAGTTATAAGAGCACATCTTGCTTTGCTGGGTGCGGCAAGTATGTGGGGATTGATGTCGCCAATGGGAAAGGCGGCCATGGAAGCTGGTATAACCGGATTGTCGTTGGCTACAATGCGTATGATAGGTGGTGCGGTTTGTTTTTGGATTGCGTCATTGTTTGCTCCAAAGGAGAAAGTTAGTTCGCATGATTTGATGTTACTTTTCTTTGCCGGACTGTTGGGTATTGTGTGCAATCAGGGATGTTTTACATTTGGTTTGTCGCTTACATCTCCTATAGATGCTTCTATTGTAACTACTACCATGCCGATAGTAACTATGATATTGGCTGCACTTTTTTTGAAAGAACCTGTTACACCCAAGAAGGTTATTGGTATATTTCTAGGCTCAATCGGTGCGCTTATGCTGATTTTAAGCAATCAGGGCGGATCGGTAGATGGAGGAGGCAGCATTTTGGGAGATGCATTGTGCATAACGGCTCAGGTAAGTTTTGCCTGTTATCTGACTATATTTAAGAAACTTATTTCGCGCTACAATGTGTTTACACTGATGAAATGGATGTTTACTTATGCGGCTATCTGTTTCATTCCTTTTTCCTACCGTGATTTTTCAGCAATGACGACTATGTCTTTCTCTGCTACGGTATGGATGGAAGTTGGTTATGTTGTCTTATTCGGAACATTCTTTGCCTATATTTTGATGCTCGTAGGTCAGAAGACACTTCGCCCTACCGTCGTAAGTATGTATAACTATATACAGCCCATTGTCGGAACTACAGTATCAGTCTTTTTAGGAATGGGAGTCTTTGGCTGGACCAAAGCATTGGCAGCGGTATTGATTTTTGTAGGTGTTTATGTTGTAACCCAGAGTAAGTCGCGGGCACAGATGCTGGCTGAAGGTGAGAAGGAATAAATGTTTAGCCTATGAGAGAAGATCCGTGTATAAAATCTCCTGTACTTTATTTGCAACATCAATATGAATTGTTGCAGATAGAGTATGAATACGAGAAGGAACAGTTCAAGCAGCAAACAGAGCTGATGGGCATTGGACGGAAAATCAAGCGCGGTATGTGCTGGTATCCGTTAAATCTGGGACGAAATTATTATAACGCCTTAAATCAGCTGGTGATAGAAGTTGAGCGGCGTGAAGACAAGGATATCGAGCATCAGTTTGAATATGGACGTCCGGTATGTTTCTTTACGCAAGATGTTTCGGGTAAATTGAATTATCTGAACTTTGTCGCAACAGTAAACTACGTGGATGAAGATCGGATGGTTGTGATTCTTCCTTCCGTTGATGCTTTGCTTGCCTTGCAAAGTAAAGAAGTCGTAGGTGTACAACTTTATTTTGATGAAACAAGTTATCGCCTGATGTTCGAGGCTTTAAAGCAAGTTATCGGAGCAAAAAATAATCGTTTGGCAGAGTTGCGTGATATTTTTCATGGAACTCAACCTGCTTCTACTTTTTCGTTTCATCCTTTGCGCTTTCCTTGGTTAAATGCTACGCAGGAGGAAGCTGTGAATAAAGTACTTCATGCTAAGGATGTAGCAATCGTACATGGGCCTCCCGGAACGGGAAAAACTACTACTCTGGTAGAGGCTGTATACGAAACTCTTCATCGGGAAAATCAGGTATTGGTTTGTGCACAGAGTAATATGGCCGTCGACTGGATAAGTGAAAAACTAGTCGACAGAGGAGTGAGTGTATTACGTATAGGGAATCCTAGTCGGGTGAATGATAAGATGTTATCGTTCACTTATGAACGCCGTTTTGAATCTCATCCTGACTATCCGCAGCTATGGAGTATTCGTAAAGCGATACGCGAATTGTATGCCAGGAGCAGAAAAGGCGCTGAACGAGAAGCTGTCCGGCAAAAGATTAATTCGCTGAAAGACCGTGCAACAGAATTGGAAATTCGCATCAATGAATCTTTGTTTTCTGAGGCTCGTGTAATTGCCTGCACATTGGTTGGAAGTGCCAATCGCTTGTTGACAGGGCAGAAATTCGGAACATTGTTTATTGATGAGGCTGCTCAGGCACTTGAAGCTGCCTGCTGGATTCCGATACGGAAAGCCGACCGGGTAATATTGGCAGGAGATCATTGTCAGCTTCCTCCGACGGTAAAGGCACCGGAAGCTCTTCGTGCAGGACTGGGACATACGCTGATGCAGACTATTGTAAAGAGTAAACCCGATACTGTTTCACTGCTGAAGCTCCAGTATCGTATGAATGATGAGATTATGCGTTTTTCATCGGAGTGGTTTTACGGAGGGATGTTGCAGTCTGCTCCTGAAGTAAAATATCGTAGCATTCTCGATTTTGATACTCCTATTGAATGGATCAATACTGAAGGATTAGATTGTAATGAGGAGTTTATTGGTGAAAATTATGGAAGAATAAACAAGTCGGAAGCTGAATTATCTATCGAGCAGCTGAAAGGTTATATTACCAAAATAGGACGGGAACGTTTCTTGGATGAACGGATTGATGTGGGTATGATTTCGCCATATAAGGCACAGGTACAATATTTGCGCCGTCTTGTCCGGAATGATGCTTTTTTTAAGCCTTACCGGCAGGCTATAACCATTAATACTGTGGATGGATTTCAGGGACAGGAACGTGATGTGATTCTGATTAGTTTGGTACGTGCTAACGAGGAAGGACAGATTGGTTTCCTGAATGATTTACGACGTATGAATGTTGCGATTACCCGAGCTCGTATGAAACTGATTATATTGGGGAATGCTTCGACATTGACTCGGCATGCTTTTTACAAGAAGCTATATACTTACATAGAAAGTCTGCATGAATAGTTCGAGGATATTGATACACTGATAAACAAAAACTCTTCTTTTATTTCTGGAAACAATCATTTACAGATGATAAAAGAAGAGTTTTTTTATAATGCTTTTTAAAATATGGATATGGATTTATCCTGCTTGAAGACGCTTTTTATTCCGGTAAGTTTTTAATCGTTCTAACGCGTGTTTACGACTTAACATGATTTGGCGTCGGTATACGATACAGGTTGTAATAAAATACACTACGGCTTGTATCCATAATCCCCTGATTATAGGTAAGACATCATGTAATGTTGCTCCCATGGTATTGATGCGTACATAACCGTTTATTCCAAACGTAGAAGGGAAGAGCCATGAGAATATTTCCCAAAATTTAGGAATAGCTGCGCCTGGCCATGATATACCTGATATAAACAATAAAGGTACAGAGGTAAATACAAATATCAGCATGCACGATTCTCTGTGATGAATGAATATAGAGCAGGTCATGGCAAAGAAAATACATGCCAGCAGATAAGGTAAAGTAAACCAGAATAAAGTAGCTGGTTGAGCTATCTGTACCAGGCTGAATATTTTAGGAACCAGACAGAGAATATATGTCGACATAACAGCATAGATCATCAGGTATGCAAGCGATTTTCCTAATACAATGCGTAATGTCCCTTGATATTGCCGGCTGATAGGTACAAGGTCGCGGAATCGATTGTTTTCGCGTGCTGTTCCAGCAGACAAACCTACTCCCAGCAATAGAGTTTGTTGGATAATAAGTATTAAAACAGCTGGAATAAGGAAGCTGGCAAAACCATCTTGTGGATTGAACAAAGAAACAGACTCATATTCTATTGGAGTTGTACTGATTTCATCTTGTCGTTCTGTTGTATTACCTAATCTCTTTACCTGAATCTCCTTATTCATTTTCAAGGAGGTTTCTGTATTTGCCAGCAAAATTGCTTTGTAATAAAGCATTCCGCTCATGTCGCAATAAATGCTTACGTGAGCTTGTTTACCTTCGGCCAGATCTTGACTGAAGCTTTCAGGGATATATATAATGCCATATACCTTTTGGTCCTTAAGCAATAGCCTTGCTTCTTCCATATCGGCACAATAAGACTGTATATGTACATCGGGACTTCCATCTACCATACGTATGTATTTTCTGCTTTGAGAACTGTTATTCGCGTCTACCACTGCTGTGGGAACTTCACGAACAACCTCGTTTGTATAGATGAAAGCATATATCAACGGGTAAGCTAATGGAACCAGCAGGAAAAATATCAGGACTCCCTGATCTTTTATCGTAGCTTTAAGTTCCTTTCTGAATATATAGAACAGTCCATTCAGCCCTTGCCGTATAATATGTCGGAGTGAATATTTTTCCATGATTGACCTTTTAAGGAATATATGTATAGTGTAACATGATTGTACGCAGTTTCTTCAATACAAAGAATGGCAGCAGCATAAATATGAGTAATGCCACTACAGAATGCCAGGCATAAATAAGTGGATAACCGTTGAGTGCAAGGTTGGCATATAGTAGAAAGTAATGCCTCAATGGGAATAGCACACTGAGTGCCTGAAGAGTCGGGTGCATGGCCATAACCGGAAATGTAAATCCTGAAATGGAAAAAGATAAAACTCCCCAAAGTGAGGCTGCACTAAGAGCCAGACGAAGCGTGCCAAATAGGCCAAAGAAAAACAGACCTACAGCTTGTGAAGCCAGTACTAATAAGAGTCCTGACAATAACATTGGGAAGATACCACTGTTACATGGGTAATGTAAAAATCCATAGAGATATACATTGTAGAATACAGCTATGATAAAAAACAGAATTGTTTGTGGCAATAATTTGCCGACCAATGCTGTGACAATGGAATTATCTGCTAAATGAAGTAATTCCTTTGCCGTATTTTCTTTTATTTCAACTCCTATTGTATATGCTGTAATTAGAAAAATCAGTAGCATCAATATTCCGGGAAATAGTGTGTTACACAGATATACGGAATAGTTTAGCCAGGGATTATTCAGTGGATGAGTATCAATGACAATTGGTTGTAAGAATGCTACAGCCTGATCTTCTGTAGCTCCCTTGGCCAATAAGGTACTCTGACCTATGGCAGCAGAAGCAAGCTCACTCATCGTACGTTGATCTCTGTAAAGTAGAGAACCGGCTATCAGGTATGAATAGTTTGTGTAAAAAGACACTTTAGGTTGTCTGCCTGCTATTGCTTTTTCTGTAGTCCCTTCCGGAATGTAATAGAATGAATAAATTTCTCCGCGCTGGATGGCTTCCCTTGCTTCGTTGAAACTACCGTAGTGGGCTACGATTTTAGTCTGCTGAAAAGCATCCAGATTACGTATGATTGTACGTGTAGTTGAAGTATTGTCAAGGTCCACTACGCCTGCAGGCATATTGGTAGGTAGCCCGCTGCTCATTAGCGTAGTAAAGAAAATATAACTGAAAATCGGAGCTATTACCATGCAAAAGAGATACATCGGCTTGGTTGCGATGCGTATAACTTCTCGTTTCGCAATTTGTAACAGGCGTTTATGGACAGTAATTGACATAGTTTATTCTTTATTTTTCAATAATAGCCGACATGCCGGGGCGTAAATTTTCTACTGTTTGTACGGGTTTGGCTTTTACCTCAAAAGTTTTTAAATCGAATTGTCCGGTTGTCTTGGTTGCTTTCCATGCTGCATAAGTTCCCAAATCTTTCATGTATGTGACCTTGAAAGTTGCATTTTTTTCTAATGCAGGTATATAAGCTGTAATTTCCCCTCCTACGGTAAAATCTTTCAAGAAATCTTCTCGTACATTAAAGGTTACCCACATATCGTCTAGCTGAGCAACATTCATGATTGGAGCTCCAGTACCTACCAGTTCACCTACTTTAGGGAATATTTCTGTAACTTCTCCATCGGCAGACGCTATCAGATAAGTTTCGTTTATATATGAAGTAACTTCGGCCACAGCACCTTTCGCACGCTCTACCTGAGCTGCTGCCATTGCTTTGTCTTCACGTTGTGCACCATTTTTAGCCATTGTGTATTGTGCTTTGGCAGCCCGTTCTGTTGCGGCCATAGCATCATATTGAGCTTTTGCTTCATCTCTTTTTTGAGCAGACATAACTCCTTCTTCATACAATCTGTTTACACGGTTATATGATTTTTCTGCGATGTCCAGACCAGCTTTTGCCTTTTGCCACATTTCGAATGCTGCTTGCAACTGTTCTGAACGAGTGCCACGGATTGCTTTTTCATTTAAAGCCTGTGCAGCTTGTTCTGCTGCCTGTGCCTGAGATAATTTAGCCTGTACATCCGGAGCTTCAAGTATAGCAAGTGTATCTCCAGCCTTTACTTTTTCTCCTTCATCTACTAAAAATTTAAGTATACGTCCTGGCACTTTGCTCGAAACGCGATATTCAGTTGCTTCTGCCTGACCTTGAATAATTTCAGGACCCTTTCCGAGAGTAAAGAATCCGATGATACTTACAATGACAATTACTGCAGCAAGTGTAAAAAATGCCAGCATGATATTGCTGTGTTGAGATTTTTCAGTCATATTGATTTATTATTTTAATGTTCCCATTGATTTGTTCAAATAAAGTTCACTCATTTTCAGATCGATTTGTGCATCAATCTTGCCAGATTGTGCTGATCAACCAAGCCGTTTGTGCTTCTAATACATTGCTTGCAGGTATGACTCCTTCTTTAAATCCCAGATTGGCATATCGCAAATTTTCTTCGGCTTTTTCCATGTTTTTTTCTGCCATGGTCAGCTTTTTCACAGCTTCATTAACTTTATACGAGCTTTGTGTGACCTGAAGTTCTACCTTTTCTTTTATATCTTCCAGTTGGTAGCGTGCTATATTGGCTTCAGCTTTGGCAGCTTTGACTTTGTATATACCTTCTCCCCAATGGAATACCGGTATCTTTACGACAACACCGATTCCCCACATTCCTCGGAATTTATTTTCAAATCCATTAGTCAGTGAAGGATTTGTGAACAAGTAGTTTGCTGTTAATCCGACTGAAGGAAGAAACTCGGCACGAGCAACATTTACCTTCTGTCTGTAAATTTTTTCGGCAAGTTCTAGCGATTTAAGTTCCTGACGGTTTGCAAATGCGGTATTTACATTGCTTTCCGTGTATGTATTGGGTAATGTCAAATCTTTAATTTCTTCATCTGCCAGTCGTATTTCTGTATCCAATGGGATGCCACAGAGCTGGCATAGTACCATTTTAGATAGACTTAACCCATCTTCTACCTGAGTAAGTGTTATTTCTGCTTCATTTACTTTTACTTTTACACTGAGTTCATCTGCAGTCGTGGCAACTCCTTCGGCAACCATTTTACTCACGTCAGAGTCTAACTTTTGAACAAGTTTCAGGAAGCTTTCTGCCAATTTCTTTTTATTGACCAGAGAGATGACTTGCCAGTAGGCTTGATCCGTACTTAATATTACATCCTGCATGCCTGTAGCATGTTGTGATTGTGCCAACTGCTCTGCATACTTCGTTATTTTATTATATGCTACGATTTTTCCTCCCATAAAAATAGGCTGGGTAAGGGTAGCAGCTCCTACATATAAATTTCTGGTATCAGTACGAAATGCATCAATAATACTTTGTCCTGCATTGTTTAATGCTCCTGGAATTTTTCCCATAGCATTACTTAAAGGGGTAAGGAGGGGAAGCAATTCAGGATGTTGCATTGCTATTTGTTGCAATTCTTGTCCCAAATGCTGTAATTCGTTTCCTACGCTGGTTCCCATATTGCCAATGACTTGTTTCTGGTCATTGCTTAGTAAAGATATTTCTTTTTGGGTACGCATATAGCTTCCCGTCACATCTATCTTTGGGAGATAATTCGTAAATGCTGCTTTTTGCTGGTAGTGAGTCATGCATTTATTTTTTCTTGCGCGATGCTGTAGTTCTTTGTTGTTCGCGAGAGCCAGTGCACGGCAACTGTCCAAATTTAAGATTTCGTTGGGCATAACCATTTTAGAACCAGCCCGAACAATAAAATGAAAACTTAAAATTCTTTTCATTACCAATTTTCTTTAGTGTTTAGTTGCTTATGCAACATTGCAAATGTATTATAATATAAACAAATCACCAAGTAAAAAAGGTTGAAAAGGAAAGAGCGTTTCTGTGTCTTTTTTGCTTTTTTAGCTTAACTGTCTTTTTGAAAAATTAGAAACTGGTCAGTTTAGAACGTTTGGGTTTATTAGCAATAGAATTAGAAACCACTTGTGGGGTAGAGTTTACACCAAACCAACGTGTCATTATTCTAGTTTCACTAGGAGTTGTTGATGGGAAATTGCCATGCTCTATGTGATACAATACAGGGACCATCAAGGAATCTTGTTCTGTTCCCAGTTCTCCCAAATATCCGGTAAGATCCTCACTTTCTTCATAATCGGGCTTTAGGCCATCTGTATAATAATCGTAATAATTTTCTGAATTACTTATGTACGAAGTAGTTAGCCAGAATTCTAGTTGCGGATGAGCTGAATTGGTGAATAAACTTTGAGCTACATTTTTACCAAATGTATTTTCTCCTACCTGAATTAATTTGTCACCTAAATATGGGCGCAGGCAGTTGATTATGATTTCTGAAGCTGAAGCTGTATTTCCTGTTGTCAACACATAAAGATGGTCGAACGAAGCATTGGATACTCCTTGCAGAAGAGCTGGGTCGAACACATAATTTTCTGTTTTATTCAGTTTATCATTAAATATCAGGTTGAAACATGTTTTTCCCATTGCATCAGCAGGAGCAAGTATGGTACTCAACAGCAAAGCTGTAGAAACGTAGCCACCGGGGTTGTATCTTAAATCCAGAACAATCTCATTGGGTGATGAGGCTAGCCCTTCTGCAAATTTGCTTTTCAGCTCAGTTTCCTCTGTTATTTCGAAACTGTTATACATGATATAGAAAACTTTTTTTCCGCCCGATGTTGTAAAATTGCGTGTTAAGTATACACTTGGTTCCTCAACGATTCGTGGAGCAGGTGTCGTAAATTCCAGACTGTCTGGAGTTCCGTTGTCATTCATTCTTGCAACCTGATAGCAGTAAGTTTTGCTTGGGCGTTGGAAGTATTCTGTATAATTGCTGCTCGTAATTTTCTGACTGTCGACCATAAAAATATGATCGCCACGCTTCAATCCCATTTCACTGGCCGGAGAATCCGGTTGAGTATATAATATTGTATAATAATAGTCTCCGCTTACACCGCGAACCAAACTTCCTTCGATGCCGAATGTAGGATAACTGCTTTGCACACGGGATATTTTAACAGAATCGATGTGAGAGAAAAGAACACCATTTTTCTGGTCACGATCAGATGCCACCGATGTTAAAAAATCTGCCGGCTTATCGAAAAAATCCAGTCCGTCTTCAGCAGGAAGATCCTCATAGAACAGATAATTCTGTTGCATGGTTTCATACATCCATGTCTTACTTGCAATTAAGGCATAGTATTCACCAGAACGGTCTTCTCCGCATGACGATAGAAAAAACGTTGGAAAAATGGAACTGAGTATGAAATAAATTAAGTATTTTCTCATAAAGTTTTATTTCATTTCGAATGAGTTCTGACCGATCATATTGCCATCAGCAAAGATGTATACAGAATATGTTCCCGCAGGGAGGAATTCTTCTACATCCCAATATACGGTAACGCTTTGTTCCTCACCAGTATATTCAATATATTTCTTGATAGAATATGTAATCTGACGATCTTCGTATGGGAATGTTGTATCACCTTTCGATAAGATTTCGTTGTTAGGTTTGGCAATACGGATATATAGAGTTTTATTACCCGTTTTGGCTGTAATGTTCTTGACGATGGTGAACGAGATAGCAATTTTCTTCACGTCCTTTACTTTACGTGCTTTTTTTACCTCGTTTATTCATTGGAAGAGCAGATATATTCGTTGCATCAAGCTGGGCTGCCAGTGATACTCGCTCATTAAGATTTTTCTTTTCAGCGGCTAGGGTATTGATTTGTGCAGTAGCTGCTGTATATTTACTTTTCACTTCCTGATTTTCTTCCATCAGTGCAGCATTGATTCGATTCAGTGAGTCGATTTGCATGACATAACTTCTCAATACGGCACGAACAGTTTTCAGTTCTTTTTTTCAAGCGTATGATTTCAGCGGCATTGCTACTTTTTACCTGACGGAGTTCTTCAAGCAAACGTTGGGTCTTTAACTTTTCACTTTCTAGCTTTTCGCGTAGAGAGTCATTATTTATTTGTACCTGAAGCTCGTCATATTGAGTGGCAAAAGTGCTGTATTCGTTTTCCATCTCTTCTTTTTCGACGGCGAATACTTCAGTCATTTCTTTATTTTTGCGAAATTCATTGAACGCTAAAAATGAAACTCCAGCAATTACAACAATCAATGCTGCTATAACGATGATTAATTTCTTATTTTTTTCCATGAAAACTGATTTTGTGGCAAAAATACAATATTTTACTCATAAGCATCGTCCTTTAGCCTAAAAAAAACAAAATCTAGCGGAGTTCCAGTATTATAGGAGGAATATCTCCTTTAATCCATTGGTAAAAGATCTTTTCCGGATAAAGCTGTGCATTATCTGATATCCAGTTGTTAAGTATGTCGATAACTGGTATATCATTTTCTGCTTTCATCGTGTTTTCATCGTATGTGTATATCTGTTTCGGGGTAGTTTGGTAGGTGTCGTATACTCCTCTGATATCAACATCGCAGTAAAGTCCGCTTTCTATCGTACAGTTGTTGCTTTTATATACCAGTGATCCATATTTCTTTTTTGATGGATATCCTATCGTTTTGTATGTGTAGCAATTTTTCATTTCACTTCTTGGTTCCATGGTATAGCAGATACCTCCACTGCTCAGTGTATTAGTAAAATCACAACTTGCCATATAGCAGTTTAACAGTTGTCCGAAATTACTGAAAGAGATACCGGAAGCCTGAGCGTTTGGCAGTTGAAAATCAATGTTCTCTGCAGAGCAGTTAATGACGCATCCTTTATTGATTCCGGCAATACCGCCAGCCTGCTTAACCGATTCTCCTGTAAAAGAATTGTTCCCTTTGATATGACATCCTGTTATTGTACCATTGTTTCTACCTGTAAGAATAGCTTCATATTTACAGGTATATCCGGCATTGGAGTATGATACGTTCTCAATATTTAAATCCTTGATAATGCCAGCTGTATCAACAAAGAAAACAAGCATATGAATCCATATTGCTTTTAGGCTCTAATTTTAGTTCGTACAGTGTATGGTTTTGTCCGTCCAGGCAATCTATAAATCCTGAGTTTTCGAAACCTGATTGGTTATAATGTCCGATACTTTGCAAACGTGCACACTCTTCGGGAGTAAAATGAATGTCATTTAATAGATAATAAGTCATTTTTCCATTGACAGATGTTCCGAACTCTTCTAAACATCTGTCGCCATACGCTTCTCCATTGATGAGATAAGTAAAAGCGATAAAATCTTCAGCTGTACTGATTCCGCATCCGTCGTTTGATGATTTTATGTTATAATTATATCGATATCCGCTTTGAAAGGCTGAAGAATGAACGGATGCTGTGTATGTTTCCTCCTCAGTTGTGATACTTATATCTACCCGTATCTCTGGAGCTGGAGGAACAAGCAGCGTATATATACCATTTTCTTGTTTTGTAAATACTTGGGGATAAGGGTGCTCTTCTGTGTATTCCATTTCAGCAGAAAAGGGATCGAATGTGTGTACTGAAACAGAAGGAGTAAACTGTATTTCTTGGAGCTGCTTGTTTAGAAGCGGATCAACATGAAAGACAAGTTGAGAGAATAAATGACTGAATTTTAAAATAATAGGAGAACCGTATCGGGTATTTCCTGTATAATATAAAATGTCTTTTAATTTTCCGTCAGGTTCATATACCGTAAAATTATCATTCTCCATGTAAGGGTAATAGGCACTGACAACCGCGTCCGACTGATCAGTATTCCATTGTAGTTCGGAAGTATAATTCCATACTCCGTGCGTGTAAGTAAGCGGTATATTTTCTGCACTTATACCTCCTCTGCTGTAAAAAGAGATTATACTGTTTTCTTCCAATTGTCCGGAAATATCGTTTCTTGATTCTTTTTCTTCAAAAGTGGCATATTCTTTTCCTGTGATGATTACCTGCTTCAATTTCTGTTCAGAAAGCTTTTCGGATGTACATCCGTTTAATATTGTAAATAAGATTATGATTGTTGATATATATTTCATGGCATTATTTCAACTTGACTTTTTATAAGAATAACGCCATATTTAGAAATTTATGTACTTTTTTTGGAAAAAAAAATACGCTGCCGAACCTTCTCAGGCAGGCAGCGCAAGCTACAATACAAAATACAAATACAACTAAACGAGATATATTGTAAAATTAAGAAATAGAAACCACAAATAAAAATTTGAGGACAAGAAAATTGCAATTTCTATTCTTTCTTTTGTTTTTTAGTTCTTTAGACAATACCTTGAGCCATCATAGCATGTGCTACTTTCATAAATCCTGCAATGTTGGCACCTTTTACGTAATTGATATATCCGTCAGGTTCAGTTCCGTATTTTACACATTGTTCATGGATGTTATGCATAATTTGGTGCAATTTTTCGTCCACTTCTTGAGCAGTCCAGCTCAGATGCATTGCATTCTGGCTCATTTCCAGTCCTGAAGTTGCAACACCACCGGCATTTACAGCTTTACCCGGAGCATACATTAGCTTATGTTCGATGAATGCATCGATAGCTTCTGGAGTACATCCCATATTTGAAATTTCTCCAACGCAAAGTACGGAATTATTTATCAAGTTCATGGCATCTTCTCCGTTCAATTCGTTCTGGGTTGCACAAGGCAGAGCAATATCTACTTTTACTTCCCATGGACGACGTCCTTCTACGAAAGTAGAACCAGGGAACTTGTCGGCATACGGTGCTACGATATCGTTGCCAGAAGCACGCAGTTCAAGCATATAGTCAATCTTTTCTCCGCTGATACCATCTGGATCATAAATGTATCCGTCCGGACCAGAGATAGTAACTACCTTAGCACCTAATTGAGTAGCTTTGGTTGCTGCTCCCCATGCGACGTTTCCAAAACCGGAAATAGCCACAGTCTTTCCTTTTATATCTATACCTTTCTTATCGAGCATGTGTTTTACAAAGTACAAACCACCAAACCCTGTAGCTTCTGGGCGGATTAATGAACCGCCGAATTCCAAACCTTTACCAGTGAATGTACCTGTAAATTCATGTGTTAACTTTTTGTACATACCGAACATATATCCAACTTCACGGCCGCCTACACCGATATCACCGGCAGGAACATCCATGTCTGGACCTACATGACGCCATAATTCAAGCATGAATGCCTGGCAGAAGCGCATAACTTCAGCATCACTCTTGCCACGTGGTGAGAAATCAGAACCACCTTTACCACCACCCATCGGAAGAGTTGTCAATGCGTTCTTAAATGTCTGTTCGAAACCTAAGAATTTCAGGATAGAAAGATTTACAGATGCATGGAAACGGATACCACCTTTATACGGGCCGATGGCATTATTAAACTGTACACGATAACCTAAATTTACTTGTACTTTGCCTTTGTCGTCCACCCAAGGTACACGGAATGTTATGATACGGTCTGGTTCAACCAAACGCTCTATCAGTGATGCTTTTTCAAATTCGGGATGTTGATTGTAAATATCTTCAATAGAAAGTAGAACTTCTCTAACCGCCTGCAAGTACTCTGATTCACCCGGATGCTTAGCTTCCAGAGATGACATAATCTGGTTAATGTTCATGACATTTTTAATTTAAGGTCTGACAAAATGAAATTGTTTGTTACTGCAAAGATAGGTTTTTATGTAGAACATCAAAATATTTCAGAATGTTTTTGCGGGTGAAAAGTGATAAAAAGTTAAAGCCTGAAAGGTGCTATATGTGTCTGAAAGTAATTTTTATCTGCTGCTAAGTTGCACAAATCAATAGAAATCACGTTATTTGTTAAACAAATAAAGCTTAAACCTTGAAGCTATGCTCAGTAAGTTAAAATTAAACCAACTTTATTTTAAAGATACCCAGTTTGTCAGTTTAATGACTAAACGCATCTTTAATGTACTTCTTGTGGCAAATCCGTATGATGCTTTCATGCTCGAGGATGACGGTCGCATTGATGAAAAGATATTTATCGAATACATGAATCTCAGTCTTCGTTATCCTCCTCGCTTTACACAAGTGTCTACTGAGGAAGATGCATGGAAGCAACTGGGAAATACAATGTTCGACCTGGTTATCTGTATGCCCGGATCGGACAATAGTGATACGTTCGACATTGCTCGTCAGATAAAGGAAAAATATCCTCATATACCATTAGTTGTTCTGACACCTTTCTCTCATGGTATTAAAGAACGAATGGAGCATGAAGACCTGAGTATTTTCGAGTACGTGTTCTGCTGGTTGGGAAATACAGATTTGCTGGTATCTATCATAAAGTTGATAGAAGACAAGATGAATCTGGAACACGATATAAAAGAGGTCGGTGTGCAGATGATATTACTTGTAGAAGATTCCATCCGTTTTTATTCGTCTGTACTACCTAATCTGTATAAGTTCGTGCTTCGCCAAAGTCAAGAGTTTGCCACCGAAGCATTGAATGAGCACCAGCGTACGTTGCGTATGCGCGGACGTCCTAAAATAGTACTGGCCCGCTCTTACGAAGAGGCGATGGACTTATACAATAAATACCAGAATAATACGTTGGGTATCATATCGGATGCCCGTTATCCGCGTGAGGGTAAAATTGATCCGCATGCAGGTATTCGTTTTCTTACCGAAGTTAGAAGTCGTGATCCATTTATTCCATTGATTCTTCAATCGGCAGAAGTCAGCAACAAAGAGTTTGCCCTTAGTTGCGGTGCTCAGTTTATCGATAAGAACTCGAAGAAAATGAATATCGACCTGCGCGAAGCTGTTTCCGAAAATTTTGGTTTTGGTGATTTCATTTTCCGCAATCCGAATACGATGGAGGAAGTGGTACGTGTGCATAATTTGAAGGAACTTCAAAATGCCATTTTCTCTATACCGGCCGAATCATTCCTTTATCACATCAGTCGTAATCATATATCGCGTTGGTTATATTCGCGCGCCATATTCCCCGTTGCGGAGTTCTTGAAACAAATAACCTGGGAGTCTTTGCAAGACATCGATGCTCATCGCCAGATTATATTCGAGGCGATTGTGAAGTACCGCAAAATGAAAAATCAGGGAGTTGTAGCCGTTTTCCAGCGTGACCGTTTTGACCGTTATTCTAACTTTGCCCGTATCGGTGACGGTTCGCTGGGAGGAAAGGGACGAGGACTTGCCTTTATTGATAATATGGTAAAGAGGCATGCCGAATTCGAAGAGTTTGAAAATGCCTCAGTTGTGATTCCTAAGACGGTGGTACTTTGTACAGATATATTCGATGAATTCATGGATATGAACCAGCTGTATCAGGTGGCACTGAGTGATGCTGATGATGAAACCATATTACGTGCTTTTTTAAGAGCCAAGTTGCCCGACAGACTGGTTGAAGACTTTTTCGCCTTCTTCGATGTTGTGAAGTCACCTATTGCTATCCGTTCGTCTAGCTTGCTGGAGGATTCTCATTATCAGCCATTTGCTGGGATCTATTCTACTTATATGATTCCTTACCTTACAGATAAATATGAGATGCTGCGCATGCTGAGTGATGCGATAAAAGGTGTTTATGCATCGGTTTACTACAAAGACAGTAAGTCATATATGCAAGCTACCAGCAACGTTATCGATCAGGAAAAGATGGCTGTTATTTTACAGGAAGTGGTAGGTACTCAATACGGTGACCGTTTTTATCCTTCTATTTCAGGAGTAGCACGTTCTATCAATTATTATCCGATTAACGATGAACTGGCAGAAGAGGGAACTGTAAGTCTTGCTCTGGGATTAGGAAAATATATTGTCGATGGAGGACTTACGTTGAGAGTTTGTCCTTACCATCCCGATAAAGTGCTCCAGACAAGTGAGATGGAAATGGCTTTGCGTGAAACTCAGACGCGTTTTTATGCCCTCGATTTGAAAAATATGGGGCAAAATTTTTCACTCGATGATGGTTTTAACCTGTTAAAGCTTCCTGTGAAGGAAGCCGAAAACGATGGCTCTTTGAATTATATAGCTTCAACATACGATCCGTATGATATGGTAATACGCGACGGAATCTATCCGGGTGGACGTAAAGTGATAACTTTTGCCAATATTCTTCAGCACGATGTCTTTCCATTGGCACGTATTCTTCAATTGGTTCAAAAATATGGACAGGGAGAAATGCGTCGTCCCGTAGAGATTGAGTTTGCCGTAAATCTGAATGCAGCAGAGAAGAAAGGAGTATTCTATTTGTTACAGATACGTCCGATGGTAGATATGAAAGCCGATTTGAATGAAGATTTGGATGCTATCCCCGAAGACCAGCTCCTGCTGAAGAGTGTAAATTCTCTCGGACAAGGTATTATGGACGATATTCAAGACGTAATATATGTAAAGACCGAAGGATATTCCGCTTCCAATAATCAGCTGATTGCCTATGATATAGAGAAACTTAACAAACGCTTCCTGGATGAAGGAAAGCATTATATTCTTATTGGTCCGGGACGCTGGGGAAGCAGTGATACATGGCTGGGTATTCCGGTAAAATGGCCTAATATATCGGCTGCACGTGTCATTGTAGAGGCTGGACTCACCAATTATCGTGTCGATCCGAGTCAGGGTACTCATTTCTTCCAGAATCTGACATCCTTCGGTGTCGGTTATTTTACGATAAATGCTTATATGAACGACGGACTGTATAATCAGGAATTGCTGAACAGTATGCCGGCTGTGGAAGAAACCAAGTATTTACGCTGGGTACATTTCGATAAGCCGCTTGCTGTCAAGATGAATGGTAAGAAGAAAATAGGAGTGGTTAGTTTTGACTGATCGGACGAGAAGTGTAATACAGGTGTTCTGTGACGTAATAAAAATAATAGCCGTATCATAACTTAAAAACAAAGTCTGTGATACGGCTATTTCTAGATTTAATAACTAATATAACGTGAAATAAAATTAGAAAATAGACAGTTGCCTGTCATTAACAAAGTTTACTTCAATGGCGGGCTTCTTTTCAAACAAGCAGTATGTTGCTATAGCCGAAAGGAGTTGGCTATAAAGTTATTGAATGAACGATGTTTGGAGTGTTCTATCTGTGCTATGTTCTTCAGTTCATCATTGACTGTTTCAATCAAGGTTCTTTTTCTGAGTAGAATTTTGTCGGCAATACTCATCAGTGAATTCTTCATACTATTGTTTTTTAACTTTAGTGACAAGCTGTATGCCATTAAGGAAAAGGTTCTCAAACAGAGCCTGACCGATATATCCTTTGTCAGCACATAATTTTCCTTTGATGTTCTCTAGGAGCTTTCCCAGCCTCAAAGGTTCTCGGTCATCCACGTTTCCAAGAGTGAACATGAAATTGAGGACTCTCCTTTATCATTGATTATTAGATGCAGTTTGAATCCGAAGAACCATTCCATAGAACATTTTTCACGCTCGGCAAGCCCTTCAAATATCTTATGAATCAAGATTTTTGGGTTACGACACACATGTAAGAGAGTTGAATCAACAAAACTGATGCCTGTACAGGTCCCAGCAATGCTTTCTTGATAAAAATGGTCAAGGAAAGCATACCTCCTTCTCTAATTCTACTAAACGGTTATAGGATACCAAACGTGGAAAAAGTTTTTTCAGATATTTGCACACATATTCCTTGTAGTAATGCTTGAAACAGCGGAAACTACCAGAATGAAATAGGATAAGAATAACCATAATATCAACATTACTATACGGTTGGGCTTATTACGGTGATTGGTCTTATTATCCTTAAATCATATATTTTTCCTGTTGCAATGTAAATTCCTTATAAAAATCTTTGGATATACAATAATTTTTTGTAAATTTAAGTCACTTAGAAACATGACGGCAATCGTTTAAATGTAATGATTCAGCACTATAAATTTAATGCTTTTATT
>ENA-OQHF01000743-OQHF01000743.1-human-gut-metagenome-genome-assembly--contig:-NODE-743-length-19050-cov-2.825979_pt1 | contig 19050 bp, 10 predicted proteins | sample MGYA00242559_ERZ504709 | MGnify/ENA primary metagenome ERZ504709 (study PRJEB26092, sample SAMD00036203) | human gut metagenome | host: Homo sapiens | study: EMG produced TPA metagenomics assembly of... | reverse complement strand
AAAATAATAGGTATATGACTGGTATTAAAATCATTTTTCAATTTACGCGTCAGTTCAAACCCTGAACATCCGGGCATTAAAACGTCACTTATTATCAAATCCGCATCATAAACTTTCGCACGTTCCAGTCCGGAAGTTCCGTCAGATTCTGCTACTACTTCAAAAATAAGGACTTAGCTCCTCTTTCAAAAACTCACGTACATCATTATCATCTTCTACAATCAAAATCTTACGCTTATTAAGTGGCTCCGTTGAGGTGTTCTTTTCGTTTTTCTCATCTTCCGATACCTCCCAACTAATCCTCTGCCTGGTGTGCTTTTTCAGCTTCTATCTCTTCTTTCAGCAAAGCATTGTCAGGTATAAGAAAATCCTTACCCTCATATACGGAAGCATCTGTTGGAAGCACAACTGTAAACACAGAACCGCCACCTGGATTTTCTGCATATGATATCGTACCTTTGTGTACTTGTACCAGTTCATGGGTAAGGTGTAAACCTACCCCCATACTGCTGCTTGAAAAACTGCTCTGCATAAAACGTTTGAACAGCTCTCCACGCTTTTCTACGGGAATACCTACTCCCGTATCGATTACTTTCATTATCAGTTTATGATTCACTTCGTCAACAGATACACTAAATTCAATTCTCTTATTAGAAGGAGTGTATTTAAATGCATTCGACAATAAATTATAGGCTACTTTATCAATATTACTTTTATCGATAAACATTTTATACGTTGACACAGAAGGAGAAAACACATACTCCATATTTTTCGACTCAGCAGCATCCTTGAAAATCAGATAAATTTCACGCAGAAATGCTATCACATCTGTTTCTTCAAGCGATAAACTTAACTTGTTATTCTGCATTTTGCGGAACTCAAGCAACTGATTAATAAGCCGCAGCATGCGTTGTGTACTTTTATCCATTACACGGACAGCTCCTACCATATCAGCAGGAATTTTCTTGGCACGATGAATACGTTCCAAAGCCCCCTGTATCAGAGTCAGAGGTGTACGGAACTCATGCGATATATTTGTAAAAAAACATCAGTTTATATTCCGTCAGCTGTTCTTCTACCTTAATTTTATTACGTAGAGTATTCATCTTCGATATTATTCGATAAGCCGCATATAAAACAGCTATACTCAATAGGACATAAATTAGCATTGCCCATGTCGTTTCCCAGAATGGAGGAACAACTACGATTTTCAATACAGACTCATCCGACCATGTACCAGCTGTATTCCTTGCCTTTACATGAAGATGATAGGATCCTGGAGGCAGATTCTTGTAAGCTGCAAAATTCAAAGAAGAAGGAGCACTCCAAGTATCGTCATATCCTTCCAGTTTGTAAGCAAACTTCGACAATCCAGCATCTGAATAGTTGAATGTAGAAAATTCAATCACAAACGAATTTTGGTCATAATTCAGCCGGACAGACTCTGCATAAGCCAATGAAGCTTCCAATGGAGAATCCTTATCTCCCGGAATGACTGATATACCATTCAGTTTCAAATCCGTAAAAGTAACTTGCATAGGAGTATCTTTCACCGAAACATGCTCTGGGTCTACAATAACAATACCTTGTCCTGTACCCAATGCCAGACGTCCGTCTTGCAGCTTCAGGACACTGTTTTCACTATATACATTACCCAATATATAATCAGAAAAAAGATAATTTTCGAATGTAACAGTTTCCGGATTAAAACAAGATAAGCCATATTCAGTAGAAACCCATATCATCCCTTTATCATCTTCAATTAGGGCCTGTACCATACTGCTTACCAGCCCATCTTGTGAAGTATAATGAGTAAACTCCAGCTTATCATAATTATGACCGACAACAGACATACCAAATCCAGCTCCCGACTCAGCCAGCCACATATGTCCTTTCCGGTCACGTATTATCGCACGGATATCATTACTTTGCAAATCACCACTTTCTAACGAATAATGTTTATAGGCTTCCGGATCTGCAATCAGTTTATCCGGATCAAAGACAAATATACCTTCACTCGATCCAACCCATATCCATCCGTTGCTGTCCTCACACAACGTACGGGTTTCCCGCTGTCCGTTAGTACGAGTAAAGAAATGGCGGAACTCATACTTTCCATCCTGCGTAGGAACAGCCAGATTCAAACCTCCACCGAAGGTACCTATCCACATACGACCTTTACGGTCTTTCAACATACAAAAGACATTATCCGATGAAAGCGACTTATCATTCAATTTATCATACCGATATTTTACATCTCCAATCCATACGCCTTCACCACGGGTAGCAATCCACAGATTCCCTTCATTGTCTTCACAAACAGCATAAGTATTTATATCATGATGAAATTTCTTTTTCTGAACCTCCAGCTTTGCATCATAAATATATAAACCGCCACTACGTGTACCTACCCAGATATCTCCATCAGAAGTAGAAGCAATCATACGCACCGTATTCGAGCGGTTCGGCCATAGAATCTTTTTCGGGATACACACGTGATGCGCCTTCATTCAATACACTCAACTTAGATATACCCGCAAATTCAGAACTTACCCAGACACTTCCCGACCGGTCTTCCATCAGACATTGCAGATAATTGGAAGCCAATAGAGAAGAGATACCCGAATCGGATGTAAAATGCTGTATGCTTTCAGTAGCCGGATCATAAGCAAACAGTCCGTTGCCATATGTAGAAATCCAGATAATCCCTCGGCTGTCGTGCACAATGTAATATCGTTCCTTATCAATGAATCCAAGCTTGTCATAAGGCATTACCGAGAACACTTTCTTTTCTCCTGTATCCGATTTTATATAATACAAATTACCAGTACGGTTATATACCCAATAATCTCCTTTATCATCTTTTTTAACCTGTCCTTCAGGAATATTATAGTATGCCGGAGCAGACTCAACCTTAAAAGTCTTCATATCCAGACACAGCGTACCTTCTGAGGTCAAAATATACTGTTTCTGACCAATCCGGAAAAGTCCGGTCATCGCCCATTTTTTTGTTTTACGAGGAAGACTTCCTAAAGATTTCAGTTTTTCCGTCTGTCTGAAAGTAAAACAAATCGCCTTCTGATGTCACGAAAACAAGATTATCCTCGTAAAACATAGCCTTCCAATACGAATGAGATTCATCTACCGCCACCAGCTTGTTATCTTTCCAATAATAAACTCCTTGCTGTGTTCCTATCCATACTCTATCTCCGTGCTGACGGATAAAATGAACATTGTTGCTCTTCAAAGAGCCATTTTGTACGGTAAATGATGTAGAAGTGAAACGACCATCCTGATAGGTCACACGGCGACATCCGTGAGAAGCTCCCCATAGCCACACAGCTTCTTCTCGTTATAAAAAAGCCACGATAATGATCCTGATATTCTCCGCAACCGGTAAAATCGACAAAACAGTCATGCCTTAAATCATAACAGCTGATTAAATCGGCTGTCGTTGTAATCCACAAAAAACCATTCTGGTCTTCTTCCAGCACCTTCACTCGATGGTCTGCCAGAGAAATCTTTTTCGATTTCTGAGGACGAAAGGTGATAAGAGAATTACCGTCATAACGATTCAAGCCGTTCAGTGTGGCCATCCAGATAAACCCTTTACTATCTTGATAAATATAACGCACAGAATTGTTTGCAAGTCCATCAGCAGTAGTCAGTCGTTCGCTGCGAAGTTCGATTGCAGCCTTCGCCGAAAATGACGACAACAACAAACAGCCCAACCAGCATAGTATCCAAATCTTTTGGTTTTTCATACAGTATAAAAACAAATGTTTCTTGATGCAATTAACTAAGCACAAAATTACAAGAAAGATAAAACATAGCAAACAGAATCACACATCTTAGGTACGGTTTATACAATATTCTAGGAATATGTACTTTTGTACATTGAATTATATCAACAAAGCCCTTAATTTTGTTTCATCAAGACAAACCAATCATAAAATACCAATGAAAAAGAAAAACATACTGACAGCTCTATTGCTATTAGGAAGTACTGTACAAGCACAAAACTGGCCCGAAATAAAGCCTGAAGCACGACCGGGAAGCCGATGGTGGTGGATGGGAAGTGCAGTCGATCAAAAGGGACTTGCATACAATCTTCACAAATACGGTACAGCCGGAATAGGCAGTCTGGAAATAACGCCTATCTATGGTGTAAAGGGAAACGAACAGCGAGATATCCCGTTTTTGTCATCCCGATGGATGGAAATGTACCAATACACCCAAGACGAAGCACAAAAGAACGGCATCGACATTGATATGAATACCGGAACGGGATGGCCATTCGGAGGACCGGAAATCACATTGGAACACGCGGCTACCCGGGCTATATTCGAACAATACATTGTAACGGGAGGTAAAAAGATAGAACAACAAATAGAGATTACGTCTCCCAAAGAACAAAAGCAACGTGAATTTGCCCAATTAAGCAGACTGATGGCTTATGCTGAAGATGGAACATGTCTGAACCTGACATCGAAAGTAAAAAACGGCAAGCTCGAATGGAATGCTCCGAAAGGTAAATGGAAACTGATTGCTTTGTTCGTAGGCAAAACGCTTCAAAAAGTAAAACGTGCTGCTCCTGGCGGAGAAGGTTATGTAATGGACCACATGAATCCGGAGGCTGTAAAAGGATATTTCACCAAGTTCGACCGCGCTTTCAAACAGAACAAAGCAACCTATCCGCGTACATTCTTTAATGATTCGTACGAAGTGTATAAGGCAGACTGGACTCCTCATCTGCTGGAAGAATTCGAACGCCGCAGGGGTTATAAACTTGAAGAACACTTTCCTGAATTTCTGGATGCTTCACGTCCGGAAGCAACTCGCCGTATCGTGTCCGATTATCGTGAAACTGTCAGCGAAATGCTGATAGACAACTTTACGACCCAATGGACAAAATGGGCTCACAAACACGGTAGCACAACTCGCAATCAGGCACATGGTTCGCCTGCCAATCTGATAGATACGTATGCTTCGGTCGACATTCCTGAATGTGAAGGATTCGGTCTGACAGACTTTCACATCAAAGGACTGCGCAAAGACTCCCTCACCCGACCGAATTTTTCGGATATTTCGATGCTGAAATATGCGTCCTCGGCTGCACACATAGCCGGCAAGCCTTATACTTCTTCGGAAACATTTACCTGGCTGACGGAACATTTCCGTACTTCTCTCTCACAGTGTAAACCGGATATGGACCTGATGTTCGTATCGGGAGTCAATCACATGTTCTTTCACGGGACACCATATTCGCCACAAGATGCGGCATGGCCTGGATGGTTGTTCTACGCAAGCATCAATATGTCGCCTACAAATAGTATCTGGCGTGATGCACCTGCATTTTTTGAATACATAACCCGCTGCCAGTCTTTTCTGCAAATGGGACAACCCGATAATGATTTTCTGGTTTATCTGCCCATATACGATTTATGGGACGAACTTCCGGGACGACTTGTTTCGTTCGACATTCATAAAATGGACCGGTACGCCCCGAAGTTTATCAAGACCATCCAGACAATTATTGCCGGAGGATATGATGTAGACTATATCTCTGATGCTTTCATCAAGACGACACGTTGTGCAGGCAATCAGCTCGTCACCAGTGGGGGTACACATTACAAAGCACTGATTGTTCCTGCCGCCCGACTAATGCCTGCTGCCACACTCAAGAAACTGGTAGAACTGGCTCGTCAGGGTGCAACCGTGATTTTTGTAGAACAATATCCCGAAGATATTCCGGGATACAATCGTCTGAAACAAAACCGCGCCGCTTTCATAAACATCGCCGGACAACTTCCTGACGTCGATTCCTTTACACATACACAGACATTCACACTCGGAAAAGGACGCATCATCGTCGGCTCCGACTATCAGCAGGTACTGGCACAGACGGGAACAGCCTCAGAAGAGTTGAAAACACGATGTGGACTTCAGTTTATCCGCCGCTCGAATCCCGAAGGGCATCATTATTTTGTTTCGTGTCTGCAAAACAAAGATATAGACGAATGGGTTACACTGAATGTTCCCGAAACGACTGCCATGTTCTTCAATCCGATGAACGGAGAAAGAGGCAAGGCACAAAGCCGGATAGAAAACGGGAAACTGCAAGTCCGTCTGCAACTGAAATCGGGGGAAAGCCTCATCATTCAGACATTCGGCAAGTCACTGGACGAAGAACCAGCGTGGAATTATCCCGAAGAACAGACATACAGCCTGAGTCTGGACCACGGATGGAAACTGGACTTCATAGAAAGCACACCAGCTATAAACGGTCAGTTTGACATAGACTCTCCCACATCATGGACAGAACTGGAACAACCGGAAGCTAAAGTCAATATGGGAACCGGCCGCTACTCCATCGAAATAAATATGCCTTCCATGGAAGCAGACGACTGGATACTGGATTTAGGTGACGTACGCGAAAGTGCGCGTGTACGTATTAATGGAAACGATGCTGGCATAGTCTGGGCAGTTCCATTCCGGTTAAAGGTCGGAAAATGGCTAAAACCAGGAAAGAACCGGATAGAAGTCGAAGTAACCAATCTGCCAGCCAACCGTATCGCTGATATGGATCGCAAGCATGTAGAGTGGCGCATCTTTAAGGATATCAATATGGCAAAGCTGAACTATGTAAAAGGCGACTACAAAAACTGGGATACAATGCCTTCCGGTCTTAACGGGAATATACGCTTAATACCAGCAAGTTACAAGGAGTAAAAGCCGTTTTACCGGATAGTAAAACTCAAAGTTCAGCAAGGAACAAAAAGGCTTCAGCAAGTTTCTTTTAAAATATGCTCAAATTTCAGCCGGAATTTGTACAACACATAAAAAACATTTGTACAAACTTCCGGCATTTTTGTACAGAAATAAAAAAAAGCATCAGCATGTTTTCACATAAACATGCTGATGTTTTTATCCACTTATGGACAGATTCTCTTTCTATCGTTGTAAAGTAACTCCCATCAGCCCGATAACTACGTCATTGGCAAGAGTTTCAAGGGTAAGCGATTCAAGCGTTTTTTCCGGATCGAGCGGCATATCCAGCAAGACACCTGCTCCGCCTTCTATCTCACGACCGTACACGCCCGTTATACCTAACTCTTTTCCCAGGTCACGACTTACTTTTCCGGTTTTCAGATGCAAGCGATACGGACGAGGTTCAGGCACTGTAAATGCTTTTCCATCTACATAAAAATCCTGTTCTATCGGACACCAGTTATCTGGATTAGTCAGAGTCAGTTCGGTATACGTACCGTCGGTATAACGCACTTTCAGTACACCATTTGCAATGTGACACTGCATATGATTGGTACTTCCGGCAAGCAACAAATACGCATGCGATGCTTTTCCTGCAAGCGGCACACAAATACTGTCTGGATAATTGTCCCACAAAGAAGTAAATGCAATATTATTTCCTTCTTTCATCAGGCGGAACGGAACACCCAATGAAGTATTAAACCGGTTGTCACGAACCAGATTCCGCAATCCACTGTCGTCAATCGAAGCGCTCAGCAGCGGATGACACCACTCCCCTATACCCTGCACAGGAAGCTGCAAGGTAGTATACGGAGAACGCGGAGAGAAATATTGTTCACGGAAAATAGATGTAACCGAATCGTTCAAGTATTTATCCATATCAATCATGCGACAGGCAGATGTATTCACCTCCGAGAAATCCTCTCTCGCTGCAACATAAGGAGACTGGATGAAGACATTTACCGGTTGCCACCAGTCCATATCTCCTTGTCGGGTACGGACAAAGAAAGTATGATGTCCTTCTACCCCCTTATTTATGTTTGTGCTGTAACTGTTTCCTTCAATCGTTGTAGATGCTGAAATACCCTGCGGATCGTAAATTTCACACAGTTGGATTCCCTGAGGCGCGCGAAGTGAAATCTGTCCACCGGCATCAACTTTCAGTTCTCCGACAACAAGTGTCTGCAAAGGCTTTCCTTTCCAACGAATAGTTATTTTCGGCATTTTCCGTTTCAGGAGCTACCACGAGTAATTCCGGACTGCCACTTGCTGCTTCAACCAAACTCCAGTCTGCTTTCCTTCCGTTCACTTCAATCGAAGCCACTTTCTCGCGAACAGCCTTTATCCGAAGTCCGATTTCTAATGGTTTACCGAACGCTGGGTAATTTGATAAGTATCTGTGTCTTTTTCTCTTGAGAAACGATAGGTCACATCCGGCGTTGTGAACGATGCTTCCTTCCAGTCGGACGGGAATCCCGGACGGATAACCAGCTTGTCGTTCATCAAATCGGGCAAAATGCCATACACACCCTGAATCATAACGCGTGAAGCAACTCCTACAGGATCACCAAAATCACGGTAACATTCCCCACGGGCAGCATCGTAAAAACTGATCTGTCCAAAGTTTCCGGGACTGTCGCCTAGATACATGCCATCGAGAACAGAGCTTTTCAATAGTTTATACCCCTCATCAGAACGACCTGCCTGAAAATAAGCAAGGGCTGTATGCATCACTTCGGCAAAGGCTACATTGTTGATGCTCCACGAATAAGGCAACCAGTTGGTGGTAGAGATTGTAGCATAACCTTCATCCTTCAGTCCCTTTCCTTCAACCGGAATATGAGGAATCTGCGTATCGACATATCGTGTTGCCTGATAAGCCTGAAACGGATTAGCCGTTTCGCTGTCCAACGCATGATAAATCGTCCAGACTCCCGCACTCTCATGCAAACGCTTGTGCCCCATGAAATCCTGATATTCCGCCCAATGACCTTTATCAGACAACCATAAACGTTTATTCATTCCAGCCAAAATACGGTCAGCCTCTTTCTGATACGGTTCCGGATTCTCCCCTATCTTACGGGCTATTTCCGCAGCCATCTTATTGGCACGATAGTTATAGGCAGACGAATGCGTCACTGCCCCGCTGTTATAATACAAGGCATCGCTCGCCCAGATACAGGCATACGCATCATACAAGCCGTCATTGTCGGGGTCATAATTCAGTTTCTCCCAGGCAAGATGACGAGTTATGACCGGCCACATCTGGCGGGCATATTCCCAATCACCTGTCCAGTTGAAATGCCACAACAGTTCATCGATATAACATAAGTTCATGTCATAGTGATGCATCTGATTGTTTCGACGTGGATTACGACAAATATATCCGTTACTATACTGAGGAGTTCCCCATTTTTTGACAGAACGTGCCAGATGCAAAGCAGAATCCTGTGCCGGATGCGGAATCGTATTGGGTACATCGGTTACCTGACTGGCAGCATAAGCATCGAAATGCTTACGGGCACGGTCGTGCCATCCCAAAGCATCTCCCGTATAAGCAGCACGCCATCCGCTTAGCGGCATGCGCCATCCTACCGCTCCATGAAGCCAGACCTGCCCGTCCCAAATACCATCGGCAGCAACAGCCAGTGCTCCGCCCAGCGTATTGAAATAAGGATCGGGAGTAGTAAAACGGATACGCGAAGCCAGTACCTTTCGAGCATCCTCAGCTTTCTGATACAAACGTCTTCCCTCATCAAGCGAAACAAGCTTCAAATCCAGATTTTCCAAAACCAGATAAGCCTCATCTGTCAACGGCAAATCGTACACTTTCTGCATTTGAGGCTTTTCGGGGGCTTCGAAACATCCAGGAGGATCGGCTCCCATATCACCGTTACGACTCAGTTTCTTCGCCCGGATTTCAGAGATAAAACAACGCAAAACCATATCCTCCGCCAAATCTTTCGCTGAGAATTTCCAGACAGCTCCGTCAGCATCCGGAAAAACCAATACGGACACAGAGAGCGTTCCTTTTCCTAAAGCCGCATCTTTCAGTAGATACGTACGTCGGCCGGCAGTATATCTGGCTTCACAAAATTCAATTGAATCGAGAGCGACTGACAGTCCCTTGCCTTGCAGAAGGAAACGGATATGCTTGCTGTTACGCTTATCGTATGCAGCAAAAACCGGACGGTCGCTTGTTTCAAGACGAAAAGGTGACCAGCTTCCGTACAACGCTCTAGTAAACCGGTTCTTCCCGTTTATACACACAAAATCGTCCCCCTCGGGATAATACTGAAGCGTACGCTCAGCCCCTCGTTTATGCTCATTGTAAGAAGTCGACTCGATAAAGTCGCCGATCTTTTTAGCCTGTTTGGTTTGTGCCGGTAAGAAAACAGTTCCCAGTGCCAACAGCCACACAAACGAAAACAAGTTTCTTTTATTCATTTTTCAAATAGCTTTATTCATTCTAAAAAAAATTACAGATTAACCAGAAAGTCATTTACTCTTTGAATACTTCCAGTTAATCCGTATTCTCTAAACATATTCAATTTATCATGGAAGTGGCTTCAGACCTTCCCAACGCACATTCCACTTACCATCTTTCGGGAATCCCGGATTTACACCTTCAGAACCATCCCAACCGGCACACATCATCGCTACCGCAGTAAGCAATCCACCATTGCCTGGCAAATATACACGCAGACGTCCGTCCTGATAGTTATGTCCGTTTACCAAATAAGTATTGGTACGCTTATCCATGAGCAAAGCCCCTACAGCCTTCTCAGGTTCACCCAGACGAGCAGCATCCATGGCAGTCATCGGATAGTCCCATCCCCATGTCTTGTTCCAGTTCCAGTTATCCCATACCCAGTTCAGCGTATTCTTCATATATTCAGGATTGACCAGCTTATTCATCGGCAAAATACCTACTGCTCCAAGCACAGCCATATGATCGGATGTAAAACGGATATCCTTGTATGTATCGACAGCTGTTTCGGCAGCCAGATACAACTTGTCATCATTGTAAGCAAGAGGAGAAAGCTTTTCTATCAGTGTATCCCATTCAGGCACACGCTCCATTCCGGCACGTTCGCGCCAGGTCTGTGCAGTCTGCATACCGAACAACCAGTATGACAATTCAAACGGAGGATTTACCGTATCGGCAGCACGCAATGTTTCTTGTGCAGGAATAGCTCCTTTCAGAATATAACGGTCGTTTTCTTTATCGTAAACAGCAAAGGAATACATAAATTCTGCAGTCTTCTGAATCAGATCATTGTATTCTTTGATCAGTTCATCCGAAGGATTGGCACGATACAGGAGCTCTGCCAGATAAATCAGATGTGGCTGCTGCCAGATAAGGAAGCTTCCTACATTGGAAGGTGCTTCCATTCCGCTAGGATCTGTCATCTTCATCCAACGTATTCCTTCGAATCCTTGACGTTTTGCTATTTCACGGGCAACCGGCTCAGCCTGATGATACCACGCCAATGTACGGTCGAGCAGTTCAGGATGTCCCCATAAAGCAAATTGTGCCTGATGCCACCAGATCATTTCCATATGGAACTTGCCAAACCAAGAATTATAAGTAAGCCCGGTTTCCTGTGGAGGAGTAGAACCTGCACACTGAATTGCAAGCAGGTATTGACTCAAAACAACACGACGCTCCAGTTCTTTTGCTCTAGGATCGGTACAGAGAGAGAAATCAGCTACCCCACCTTTATTCCAGAAGTTATTCCAATATTCGGACGAAGCCTTCTCCGCTTCTGCAAATGTAACAGCAGGAGTCTTGGATTCCTCCGGAGTAAACTGACAAGTAAAAGCCAGAACAGTATCAGCAGGTGTCAATACAAAATAGTTTTTACTCTTCTCTGCCAATGTAGCTTTTCCTTCCCAACGGATAGTTACATAGTAAGTTGTAGCATCAAGTTCACGCTTCAGTACAGCCGACTGCTCGTCTTGACTGACAAGGGTAGTAGTATGTTTATCGTTTGCATTCCAGTTACACGCATCATCACAATGTCCACCTGTAGGATAAGGGAAATGGAATTTTATTCCAGGGTGTGACTGAGATGAAACACGGGCAGCAATCATATCATATTCCGGATGACAAACAGTCTGCACATAGTACGGAACGTCCGAAATACTGAAACTACTGCTCACCTCTCCATTCCACATATCCAGTTTATGCTGGATATTCTGCAACTGGGAAGCCGTAACACCCTCTTCCAGTTCCAATCCCACAATACCCAAATGCAAACGGTGAGGATTAACACGAAGCCAATTGGATGCCTCACGTTGACGTCCTTCTTCTTTAAATTGACAAGAATATATCTCTTTATGTCCACGGCCAAAATCGTATTCTCTCCAGGCATCCTCCGGCTTATATCCATCAGGGTTAGCAAAACTATGCCAGCCCCACTGACTCTGTGTTCCTAAAGGTACACCATTTTTATATACGTCGGGAAAAGTTTGCAGTCCGGTAATATCCGTTGTAAAAGCAAACTCTCCATTACCAACAGACAAAGATGCCAATGAATCTACAGCCGTCACAGAGGGATTGTTGCGGGTAACCAACGCATGACGGTCGATAGGTTCTTGCTTTTCAGCGCTGCACGCTGCTAAAGTCAGGGCAGCAAGTGAATAAATCAGTTTTTTCATGTATTCTTAAATTTTATTTCTTTAAGTTAATGTAGAACCTTGAATAATAGCATATTTATGTACATTGCGAATATAAAACATCTAAACAAAATCCTACATAGAATAATGTACATTCTACTAGAAAAATATACAAATGCACGAATATCATACTCATTTAAATAAAAAATCCATTCAGATTAGTTAGTATTACACTAAAGAAAGCCTGAAAATGCCTCACGGCATCTTCAGACTCGAAAACAAGATTTAATATTATCTCTATTTTACCAACAATTCTATCTTTACATCTTCTTTATGAATATTCTTGCAATAATAAAATTCAGCATCGTTCTTTGCACTGATACGTATATGTTTCAATGTAATACCATCTATAGGCATCTCGGGTATTCCATTAAAATACATAGCCCGGCGTGCATTTGAACAGGTCAGATGTTCAATATGGATATTCCGGAAACAGGGAGTTGTTTCATCTACCGGCATTGGAGCAACTTTTACAGGAACTACTTCACCGCTTTCCAGAACTTCAACAGCCGATTTGCCTCCATAATAAAGATTAAAGGTTACTGGTTCGGTCGGAATATCAATCATCGAAATATTACGGATCCATATATTCTCTACGACTCCACCGCGACCTCGCTTGCTCTTGAAACGAAGTCCAACGTCTGTGCCTAAAAACTGACAGTTGTTGACAGAGATGTTACGTACACCTCCACTCATCTCGCTTCCTACTACAAAACCTCCATGTCCTTTGTATACCGTACATCCGTCCACTATTACATTCTCACAAGCACGAGCACGACGACGTCCGTCTTCATCTTTTCCGCTCTTCAGACAAATACCGTCATCACCCACATCAAACGAAGAATTTACGATTAAAGCATTTTTACATGATTCCAAATCAAGTCCATCGCCATTCTGAGCGTAGCTCGGATTACGTACTTCTACATTCTCAATCAAGACATTCTCGCACATAAGCGGATGAAGATTCCATGCCGGGGAATTCTGAAAAATTACTCCCTCCAGCCATACATTTTTACATTCTATGAAGCTAACCATCACTGGACGAAGGAAATGGCGTACACTTTGCCACTCTTCTTCTGTCTTCAGATTCTGAGGTACATTCATGTTACTGATAGTATCTCCTTTCAATGTTTCAGGATAAGGGAACCAGTAATCGGGACGCTTATATACTCCTCCTCGGGAAGTAGCTGCTTTCCATTGCCCCTCTGTTACTTTCTGTTTCTTTAAAGGACGCCAGTAATGACCATTCCCGTCAATCGCTCCTTGACCTGTTATGGCTACATTCACCAGATTACGACCCGATATCGGCGACTGGCAGCGTCGGGTATCCAAACCTTCGAATACCGTTTCTACCAACGGATATAAATCGACATCTGGAGAAAACAAAACAATAGCTCCTTTTTCTATATGCAAATTGATGTTGCTTTTCAAAACAATCGGACCAGTAAACCATACACCAGCCGGAACTGTTAATTTTCCACCTCCTTTTTTATCCAAAGCATCAATAGCCTTGGCAAATGCTTCAGTACAAAGATGCATACCGTCGCCAACAGCCCCAAAATCTTTCAGGTTAACCTCATTATCCGGAAAAACCGGAGCCTTAACACGAGGCATCTCAAACGGTAAATCTTTATAAAGATACTCATATTTATATGGCTCCTCTGCCAACAACACATTCACAGCCAGCCACACACAAGATAAAAATACAATTACTTTTTCATTTTTCACTCATTCTTTTAATATCCTAATTGCAAACATCCCATGATATAAGGACCGGTTGCCTTTGCGTCGTATCACGCATTTTTCCCTATTCTATAATATTCAAAACTTCCGTCACGGTAAGGATTATCCTCCCAAACCTCCTACCTGACAGCAGCGAGTCAAGGTTAAAGTACCATCCGCATTTTCACGCATCAATTTGTCATTCAATCCTTTAAAAGCCTTTTCTGCAACCGCCCGATACTTCTTGTCAATGTATCCCTTATTTACCGCCTTGGCATATGCATACATACACTGGCTCGTTACAGAAGCTTCTGGAAAATTGCCTTCCCGTTTGGGCTGATCAATAACCTGATACCACAAGCCATTCTTGTCCTGATACTTTGGAAGCGTTTCAGCAAGTCCCTGAATCCAACCCATCATATCTGCCCGCCCCGGATGATTCTCAGGAATATAATCGAGAGCATCTACAAGAGCCATAAACCACCAGCCAATGCTACGTCCCCAGAAATTAGGCGAATGTCCCGTTTCCGGATTAGCCCAACGTTGAGATTTACTTTCATCCCAGGCATGATAATACAATCCGGTCCGAGCGTCATACGTATACTCATGACAAAGTCTGAACTGTTTCACCGCCTCATCTATTAAATCCGGACGATTGAACTCCGCACCATATTGAGCCAGAAAAGGAGAGGCCATATACAAACCATCCAGCCACATCTGATGCTGATAGACAAGTTTATGCCAAAACCCACCTTTTAAAGTACGAGGGTGATGTTCGAGTTGCTTAACCAGTACGTCCATCGCTTTCTTATACTTAACATCACGTGTTTCACGATAAAGATCGAATAAAACCTTTCCCGGATTGATAAAATCGAGATTATAAGTAGCCATATCATACTTATATATTTCTCCTTTATCGTTGATTATCGTATCCCCCCACTCTTCTACATAATCGAAGTAGCGTTTATCACCAGTAGCTTTCCACATGTCAAGCATCGCACAGCATCCTACCCCCTGGGCATACCCGAAGAAAAGACGCTTACCATGATCCAGTTGCCATGCCTGAGGGAAACGGCGTATCTCTGAATCGGCAAACTTCCTCGAAGCCTTTTCGGGAGCAAAGCAATCGGTACGGAAAGGAACTGCAGGTATACCCGCTCCGTTACAAAGATTTACCCGGAAGAAAGTTCCCCAACCATATCTCACTGCAACGGGATGCATTACTTTGTCTGAAGTAAGCTCCAGCTTATTTCCTTTTATAACAGCCTGTGCCGGATAAAAACGCTCATCTTCTCCGGATATGAAAAAGCCTTTTACATCACCTCCATCAAGAGTTTTCAAGCCACCTTCCATATAATCAAAGCTCAATATCACTCTGCTCCCGTCAATCTTCATCTTTTTATATACAGGACCTGAATAAGCCACGTTTTTCCCATACTGCTTTGCCAATGCCCATGCAGCCAGCCGTTCGCCTGCCACACGTTTGTTACGCGGATGAATATCCGTAGAATCGGCAGCATCTACCACAACAGCCATTCCAACATTTTTCAGTCCGCTCTCGCGCCAGGTCTTCAACTGTGCTTCGCGAATCTCGGCCGGCTGTCTGTAATGAAGAGCTATCTGCATAAAATAGAAAGGCATGTCTAATTGCCCCCACCGTTCACGCCAGGAATTTATCATATTGGTGAAAACCTGCTGATACTTTTCAGCGCGAATAGAATTGGATTCTCCTTGATACCAGATGTTTCCTCTTACCGTATATCCGGCAATAGGAGCTATCATTCCGTTCCAAAGCGTAGAAGGTACTTTACAATAGTCTTTATTACGTTTCACATTTTTCAAAGCAAACTGCTGAAGGACATCACTATATAGAGTATCATCTTTCATTACTTCCATAGAAGTCCACGATTCAGCATGTGTACCTCCCCACGTAGACTGAATCAACCCGACAGGAACTCCCAGTTCGTTATGCAGTTTCTTTCCAAATACAAACCCTACAGCCGAAAAGTCACGTATATTTTCGGGAGAACAGACAACCCATTTACCAGTACAGTCATCCTGTTCTTTTTCGTGGGCCAGCTGATGCTCTACATGAAACAAACGTATTTCGGGATAATCTGCATCTTTCATTTCTTCCGCTTCACCCAGCATACCGGTTTTCCACTTCACCTTCGGGTCATGGGCTACGGGAAACTCCATGTTAGACTGTCCTGTACAAAGCCAGACTTCACCGATCAATACATTACGTATAGTAATGACATTTCTCCTTTAACTGTCAGGGAGTGATTGTCTGACGCTTTGGGTGTAGATATATATACCCTCCAGCGTCCGTCTTTTCCAGCCGTAGTGTCTAATGCTTTTTTCATTCCAGGAAGGTGCAACCGAAATATTTTCACCTGGAGCAGCCTTACCCCATATACAGACTTTGGTCTGTGCCTGCAGAACCATATTGTCGGAAATAATGGAAGGGAGTGTCACTTTAGCCTCAACCGAAGATATACCCAGTAACATTCCCATACATAGACAATAGAATTTTTTCTTCATCGTGTTTTTAATAGTTGTTCATTATTCAAATAGTACAGACGCAAATATACAGGCTGAATGTATATCTTTCCATATAAAATAGTACGTTTACATGGAAACTGATTCACAGGCATAAAAAAACATCCTGATATTTCTAAAAAAATTGAGCAATTTTTTTCAAAAACATCAGGACGTTTTATATAAAAATTCACGTTCTTTTTTTAAAACTGAAACAGAGCTACCAGCACTATACGATGATTGAGTATAGAATGAGAGTTTATTGCTTTTGCTTTCGCATCAAATTCATCGCCATACCAGGCATTACAGAGTGAATACTCCGCCCCGAATTTCCAGTGAGGAATATTATAAGTAAGTTCAGCTGTACCGGTAAACAACTGGTCGAGCGTTGTTCCTGTTCCTAATGTACCATAAGGAACTTCTTCGGTTGCACCCAGATTTTTCAGATAACCAAAGAACAAAGCCGGACGCCATTTCTTTCCATAAGCCACATTCACCCATGTAGAAGATGTACGCAACGGAGAGTACTGCTGTTTTCCCGTCACCTCATCGATACTGGTTATTCCATATCCTCCCACAGTACTTGTCTGAGTCAGATTAGTTCCCAATACAGTTTTGGCAGATACCAGCCAGTTCTCCTTTGTATACTTCACATGAGCCTCTCCGGAGATACCTGTTACACGTTCATTTACGAAATAAACCGCGTCTTCAGTTTCTGATTGTGTACGAGGAGTAATAGAACTTACATGCAATCCAGCTCCGGCTATCAGTCCCGGACGTTTATAATCTACCCCCAAATAAAATTCAGGAACACAGCTCTTTTTCATGAATTCCTGGCTTTTCTGGGTAGAGGTTTCTCCCGGTTTATTAGTTTTAGGACCAACAGACAAGTATTGCGACTGCCAGATAGCAGCAGCAGTAAGCATAAAATTATTAGAAGTAAAACGATAGCGAATCTGAGGAGCACGGCTAAACGGTTGGTAAGGTGCACCCATATTCAAATTCAATATTTCAGGAGCGACATCACCATACAACGGATGCCAGGTCTGTCCTACCAGAAGCGCTGATTTGCCCCAATCCAGATTAAAGTAGACATGACGAATACGGAACAACGAATAAGTAGTACCCGAACCACGGAAATCAACTTCTACTTTAGCCGAGGTCTTGGCTTTACCTAACATCGGGCCTGTAACATCTACCCCCAGACGAGTATATAACGTATAAAAATTACCATTACCTACTCCATTCAAATCGTGTCCGTTCGGATCCAGATTTTCATCCAGCGGGTACATATAAAACAATCCGTCTACAGTTTCCGAATTAGACCGGGTGTTATAGAACAAATCTGTACGTACCTGACCATAAAACTTATAATCAAACCCTTTTTTCTGTGCAAATACACTCCCCGAAACTCCAACGAGCAAGGCGAGTGACATGAATACTTTTTTCATCACTATTTAGATATATAATCAGAAATAAAAACCAAATCCTATCTTAAAACCAAGCTTACTGTATTCCGAACAGTTCGAAAAACTCAAGTCATAATATACAGCCGGTTCTACGGTAATCGTCCCATTCAAGAAAAATGCATACCCCAGCTCCGGAGTCAGACAGACAAGATCTTTACGATTTACACTATTCGACAAATGTTTATAAGCCAGGCCTAATCCACCATACAAGCCACAGTTAGACAAGTAATATCTTGCTCCGGCTCCTACACTTGTTTCATCCATACCGTGTTCTACATACTCTCCCTTGAAATTAACCAGCACCATCAGGTTGTCGACAACAAAAGCTCCGCTACCAACCTGGAAACCAAAGTTAGTTCCTTCGTATTTGCTATGCGAGAGATTCAGTCCGGTAAGAGAAGTATTCAGATACCATTTTCCTTCTTCGAATTGAGCATGTGCATTGATACAACTTATCAATAAAATAAATACAAATAATAAATTCTTCACCATAAATATATTTTAAGAATTGATTGTCGCAAAAGTAACAAAAAAACGCCATGAAATAATATTTTGCCACGGCTTTTTAGCAATTCACCAGCTCTGTCAGAAAAGCCTTGCCGATATAAAGAAAAAAAGTCTTGCCGCAACTGACTATATGAGATGACATATCATCCTTAATCAGTAGCTGCAAGACTCTGCTATCCTTTGACCAAAGGATATAGTAAAAAATTAAATACGTTTTTTCTCCTTCTTATACCAGACAGCAAACCAGATTATTGCAATCAGCACACAAACAGCACCGAGAGGATAAGATATACTTTCAGATAAGGCAAGTCCTTCTGGAGCTATTAATATATAGGTAGAACATACTGCCGTCATGAAA
>ENA-OQHF01000742-OQHF01000742.1-human-gut-metagenome-genome-assembly--contig:-NODE-742-length-19055-cov-3.195953_pt1 | contig 19055 bp, 22 predicted proteins | sample MGYA00242559_ERZ504709 | MGnify/ENA primary metagenome ERZ504709 (study PRJEB26092, sample SAMD00036203) | human gut metagenome | host: Homo sapiens | study: EMG produced TPA metagenomics assembly of... | reverse complement strand
AAGGACGGACGAGTGTTTTTCCATCCAGCTTGAAGGAAATCATGATCAAACTCAACATTTCCGCTGACATGTATCTAACGTTACAACATTCCGGCTATCCTCAATTTTCCGGTTTCACCTCATAATCTTTTGATTTTTTTATATGATGCGACTGCGGAAGACAGGTCGTTTGTCAGCCATCCCATCATTTCCATTGGCCAGGTACAGTTCCTGCTGTATTCCACATATGCGACCAGCGCACCTAATGACATATTTCCATTCATCACGGAAATTCCTCCAAGAATGGTAATTGCCACCGGAAGCACTTTTCCGACAAACTGAAACAGCGGATAATACCGCACCAGCACTTTGGACTGTGTGATGTTCAGATTGTAATAGCGTTCGTTGTGGGACAAAAATTTTTTGATCTCATAATCTTCCCTTGCAAACGCTTTTACCGTGCGCACACCTGCCAATGATTTTCCTCTGCAACAGTGGTCAGCACCGCGTTTTCCTCGCTGATATCCTCATAAACTTTATCCAACTTACGTTCCATGATAATTGCCACCACAGCGCAGCAGAGCATGACTGTAACCGGCAGAAATGCCATTTTCCAATTCAGGGAAAACATGCAGTATAAAACAAATACCACATGGATCGTCACCTCGATCAGCAACATTCCCAACATAACCTAATGCATTCTGGATTTTATCCACATCATCTTTGACTCTCGCCATCAGTTCTCCTGTATTGGTATCGTCAAAATACCGCATGGACAAGGTCTGAATGTGGTTAAATAAATTCTTTCCGCATCTCTGCCCCGATTTTCGAGGACAGGAAATCAAACGTAAACTCCTTACCAATAACCAAAAATGCTTCGTCCGATTCCAAACGAGCACGATTCCGGTCAACAAGCTTCGTCAGAATCTCCATCTGCCCGCCTAAAACTAACGTCATCCACAATCTTCTGTGTGATCTTCGGACTAATAACATATCTAACGCAATGGCAGTGACCATGCTTGCAACGGCAAACACATAACCATACCAGTAACGCCCGATATAACTGCTTAACTTTCTCATAAATCCTCCTTGTTTTGCGAAGCAAAATCCGAACCCCATGGTGAGGAGAGGATTTTACCTCCCTTGTTTTGCGAATCCCCGGTAAACAAAAACGCTCCGCAGTATCTTCACCACGAAGCGCATTTATCCGCTGATCTGTCTTAAAACATAAAAAGTCCGTGGCGAATTACACCACGGACATATCTCTCATTCCCATAGCAGTGAACTGCTACTTAAAAAAGTTTACCGAGGTAATTCTTACTATGATTTTGTAATGTTGTGTTATTTGTTGTAAACTGAATCATATCCTTACCTCTCTTTCTTCTTATTTTGCATCTGTAAACGCCACCAAATGTGCCGCTATGATTCTCATGCAATTTAGCTTACTAACTTAGTAAATCATAAAGTTTTTAAATTGTCAACACAATTAACACAAAATCTCCAGATATTTCCAACATATTTTTTCAGATGCTGTCAATAATAGAATTAGGACAAACAACAGCGGCTTGCTTCTGATTTATCAGAAAAATTGACGTTGCTGCACTCCTAAAATAACACAAGGGAAAAATATGGAGGTGAAACCATGAGCGGATCTAATTCAGGTTCTAACACCAGTAAAATGGCTGTACCACAGGCAAAAGAGGCCATGAATCGTTTCAAACAGGAAGTTGCAAGTGAAATTGGAGTACCTTTAAAAGAAGGTTACAATGGTGACTTAACTTCTGCACAGGCTGGAAGCATTGGTGGTGAAATGGTCAAAAAAATGATCATGAAGCAGGAAGAACAGATGAAAAACTAGCCATTAGGAAAAAGCCACTGCACATCTTAGGCATCTTCCCAAGATCTGCGGTGGCTTTTTTGTGCATCATTATGTAAATCTGAAAACAATAGAATGCACGCTCTACGAACATTCTATTGTCATGAATTATTTATTGCAAAACCCTTTTTGCATATTCTGTATCAGGATTATACTTCTTCAAAATTGCGATAGACAATTCCTTTTTTCACATGCTCTACGACTTCCTCATCAAAATCTGTCAGGCAATCCACGATTGCTAATCCAAAATCGATTGCGGTTCCCATTCCACGGCTTGTGATAATGTTTCCGTCCACAACAACTGCATCCTCACTCGTGATCGCACCGGTCAGTTTTTCCTCAAATCCCGGATGGCAGGTCGCATGTCTTCCTTCCAACAATCCTGCTGCCCCTAAAACACTCGGTGCTGCACAGATTGCTGCAACAATTTTTCCCTCTCCTGCAAACTTTTTAATCACTTTATTGACCATGTCGCTTGCTCCAAGATTCAATGTTCCAGGCATTCCTCCCGGAAGAACAATTGCATCAAATCCGTCAAAATCAACTTCTGATGCAAGTGCGTCTGTCAAAAATGTGACATTATGGGAACTGGTCACTTCTTTTTTATCTGTGATAGAAATGGTTGTCATCTCTAACTTTGCCCTGCGCACAATATCAACAACTGTCAGTCCCTCAATCTCTTCGCATCCGTCTGCCATAAAAATACCAACTTTTTTCATGCCGTTTATCCTCCATTTTGTCTGTGTCAAAACTATCTTTTTCGCAGAAAATAGTCTTCTGCTGCCAAACAACAAAACGTTATTTCTGCGATTTCTAAACATAATCTGTCCTCATTTATTATAAAAGGATGCTCTCTCCACGTCAATATCACTTACGCATTGCAAAATGCAGACAATTAGCCTATGATAACTACAGTATCACTGAATCTTATGATAACGAAAGGAACTCTTCATGGAAATCGAACGTAAATATTTAATTGACCGGCTCCCGGAAAATTTGGAACAATACGAATGTAAACACATTGAACAGGGTTATCTGAATACAGATCCTGTTGTCCGCATCCGAAAATCAAATGACAAATATACATTGACTTACAAAGGTGCAGGACTGATGTGCCGCGAGGAATATAATCTTCCGTTAAACGCAGAAGCGTTTGCCCACTTAAAAGAAAAAATTGATGGAATCCTCATCCAAAAGCGCAGATACCTGATTCCACTTACCGATAAACTGACCATTGAACTTGATGTCTTTGAAGGGGAACTTGCGCCTTTGCAGCTTGCCGAAGTAGAATTCGAGACAAAAGAAGAGGCAGAACATTTCGTCCCGCCTGCATGGTTTGGGGAGGATGTCACATTTTCCTCCAAATATCATAACAGTACGCTCAGCAAACACTAGGCGCACTGTTTTTCTAAATGCTTTTTCATGACTTTGTAACGACACTGTACTGCCTCTTTCATCTCAGGCGGTTACTCTCGTACCGCTGTCTCGTTCGAAGGCACATCTTCAGCTGATCATAGCGATCGTCAATGTCACCTTCCGGGATCACAACATCCAATGCAACCGCCAGCGTATTGATTATCTGGTCATCGATCTCATCCCGCAGTGCAACCAGAATATTATAGCGCTCATCAAAGTCTTCGGAATCCAGAAATTCCAGAACCTTTGGATTGATACCGCCCTCGTATTCACTCTGCACACTTGTTTCCTTTTGCGCTTCTACCGGCACATCCGAGGATAACTCAACCCGCTCAAACCGGTATTTCTGTGCCACATCCGGATATTTTTCGTGGTCGACTTCACTCATAAACATTTCCAATGGTCTTGCATACACACCAAAATCTCCGTAAAGTGCCTGATAAATGACAAGCTGCTCGCCAGTCTCCGAATGCTTTGCCACCGCAATGATCTGATATAATTTATTTTTGAAATGCCGGTAAAATTCTCCGCTTTTTGGTAATTGCCGCACGCTGTTTTCCTCTTTTCTGCCACAAATTATGTAAACTGCTTTTTTCAATGAACTGCATGATCAAAAATCTATAAATTATTTCCAAATTCCTGATAGCTGTTCAACATATCCACGCCTTCTGCAATAAAATCCCTGTCAAATTCCAGATTACCACTGTAGCCCATGATCATGAGATCGTTCAATTTCTGCATGATATCACAGTCCTCATCAAAACCTGCTCCAATCTGCTGTCCGACAGGCTGTACTCTCTGCATTGCAACTTTTCCACTCGGTGTCAGAACTGGTGTGTCTGCTGCTCCTCTTGCAGCCTCATGCTGCATTCTGTCTGCCTCTTTTAATAGATCCTCATCATTTTCCTGCACATTCTGTTTTGCACGGCTTAAAATATCCTGATTTTTCTGTGGACGTGACTGCGCCGTTCCTCTATTCGTCTGTGACCAAGGATTTTGCACCGGACGTCCGGACGGCTGTGGTCTGTATGGCTGTGCCTGTCGATTTGACTGTGCCCCTCTGTACGGCTGTGCCTGACGGCTTGACTGTCCTGCACTATAGTTCTGTGGCTGACGGTTCATCTGCCCGGCTCCATAAACTTGTTGGCGGTTATTCTTTACCGGTTTTCCATTTATATAGGTAGTATTGTTTCGATTTGCTCCCTGATTCTGTGCCTTTACCTTTGACACGATCACTGCGATCACAATAATAATAAATATCAGTTCAAACATATTTCACCCTTCTCCCTCTGCGCTGCAATATTTCGTTGCTCCTATCAAATATTATAATAGTTTCTGTTTTCTTTCACAAGACTTGATTTTATATGTAATGAAAAAGAAAAACGGTACAGACAAATATGATATTCCTGTTCGCCGGACATTCCGATAAGCCTCTAAAGAGTCTTATCTCCATGGCTCACAAAGGAAATCATATTTGTCTGCACCGTTTTTCTTTCATTTACGTTATGGATGACTTGTGAGAGGACGCTTATACATGCCCGGTCAACGTTATGAATTGCACCACAAGATCTGCAATTTACGTTATGGAACTCACGGTTATCTTTGGGTTCTGCCGCTCGTAACATGGATTGTCGGATTTTCAGATTGAATTTCTATGGAGTGTATGTTCAAAATATTGCAGTTTCATAACTTATGAGATAATGAATGTAAAATGGACGAATATTGTTTTCGTTTTGCGTTATGGAGATGAAACTCTCCATTTGTGGAAGCCTCTGCTGAACACAAATGATCAGAGAGGTTCATCGCAATGTTTAACGCAACGAAACACAATATTCGTCCATTTCACATTCATGTTTTCGTAAACATGTCAGACTGCAATATTTTGTTCATAACCTAAATGATGAAATTCAATCTAAAAATCCGTAACACCACCTACAGGCGGCAGTTCATAAGTGAAACTCCGCTTACTCCTGATAGATTTTAATGATATCCTTCACCACTGCAACCAGTTTCTCATAACTCATCGAAGAAGTATCCAGACAGAAATCGTAATTTCTCGCATCATTCCATGCATTGCCCGTATAGTACTTATAATAGTCTGCACGGTATTTATCAATCTTTGCGATTTTCTTCTCCGCCTCTTTTGCAGAGATACCATTCTGGTCAACGACACGCCTGATACAGTCCTCCAACGGTGCGTAGAAAAATAAACGGATCACATCCGGATTGTCCTTTAAAACATAATCTGCACAGCGGCCAATGATAATGCATGACTCCTGTGCGGCAAGATCCTTGATGACCTTTGCCTGATAATTGAAAAGATTGTCATCTGATACAAAATCACTGCTTTCCGGCGGAAGTACTCCACCTTTATATGGATTCTTTTTTAAGATATTAAACAGGAGTGGTGACTTTTTCATTTTCTCATCCACTTCGCCAAACAATGCCTCATTGATTCCACTCTCATCAGATGCCATTCTTAAGATTTCCCTGCTATAACAGTTAATGCCAAGATCTTTTGCCAGTAAATTGCCAAGTGTCTTACCACCACTGCCGTAGCTTCTCGCAATTGTAATTACAGTTTTTTTCATATCCTGCCCCAGCCTTTCTGCAATTCTTTCCTTCAGTATACACCTCTCTGCCCAAAAAGTGTACCTCATATCCACATTTACATCGTCTGTTATTCGCCAAGATATGCCTTTTTAATGGAATCATTGTTCATCATTTCCTTTGCATCTCCGGACAGCACAATATTGCCGGTCTCTAATACATAGGCACGATCTGCGATCGCAAGTGCTTTTTTTGCATTCTGCTCTACAAGCAGTACCGTTGTTCCACCCGCAGAAATCTCCCGGATAATATGGAAAATTTCTTCTACAAGAATCGGAGAGAGTCCCATGGAAGGTTCATCCATTAAAATGATCTTCGGCTTTGACATCAGTGCGCGTCCCATAGCAAGCATCTGCTGTTCGCCACCGCTCAGTGTTCCGGCAAGCTGGTTTTTTCGCTCCTCCAGACGCGGGAAGCTCTTGTATACACGTGCCAATGTCTCCTCGATCTCTTTTTTATCTTTTCTGGTATATGCGCCTAATTTCAGATTTTCGTACACAGATAATTCTGCAAACACACGTCTTCCTTCCGGTACATGTGCCATTCCCATGGATACGATCTTATGTCCCGGGATTTTGCTGATATCTTTGCCCTCAAAAAATAATCTCTCCGGCTTTCGGCTGAAGCATTCCGGTGATGGTCTGTAACGTTGTGGTCTTTCCCGCTCCGTTGGCACCGATCAATGCAATGACTTCGCCCTCATTTACTTCAAAGGAAATACCTTTAATGGCCTGGATCACACCATAATATACTTCCAGATTTTTTACCTCAAGCATTGCCATAATAATGTCCTCCTATTCACCCAGATATGCCTTGATAACCTGTGGATCATTTAATACATCACTGGTTTTTCCCTGTGCTAACACCTGTCCGAAGTTTAACACCGTAAGTTCCTCACAGATTCCTGACACAAGCTTCATATCATGTTCGATCAGAAGAACCGTCATGTCAAACTCATCCCTGACAAAATGGATCGTTTCCATCAGTTCTTTTGTTTCATTTGGATTCATACCTGCTGCCGGTTCGTCAAGCAGTAATAATTTTGGATTTGTCGCAAGTGCACGGGCGATCTCCAGTTTTCTCTGTTTACCATAAGGAAGATTGGATGCAAGGAAATCAGCCTCTTTATCCAGATCAAACACTTTCAGAAGTTCCATTGCCTTCTCATTCATCTCTGCTTCCACTTTGCGGTATTTTGGCAGACGCAGGATTCCTGTCAATGTAGAATAAGGCATTTGATTATGTAAACCTATTTTGACATTATCCAGAACAGACTGCTCTTTGAAAAGCCGGATATTCTGGAACGTTCTGGCAATTCCCTCTTTATTGATCTCCACCGTCTTTTTGCCAGTAATGTCTTTTCCGTCCAATGTGATGGTTCCATCGGTTGGTGTATACACACCTGTCAGCATATTAAAACAGGTCGTTTTTCCTGCACCGTTTGGTCCGATCAGTCCATATAACTGTCCCTTTTCAATTGTAATGTTGAATCCGTCTACCGCACGAAGTCCACCAAAGGAGATCCCAAGATTTTTTACCTCTAATAATGCCATATTATGCTGCCTCCTTTTTTGCTGGCTTTTTGAATTTTGCTGCGATACGCTGTCTCATCTCAATACATTTTGGTGCCCAATTGAAAAGCATCATTACGATCAGAACGATGGAATAGATCAACATACGATAATCCTTCAGTCCACGGAGCACCTCCGGAAGCAGTGTTAAAATGACTGCTGCAATGATCGATCCACGGAAGCTTCCCATGCCGCCTAATACGACAAATACCAGGATCATGATGGACATATTGTATCCAAAGTTTGTCGGAGTTGCTGTAACGGTAGAAAGATTATGCGCATAAAGCACACCGCCTGCACCCGCGATCGCTGCGGAAATGGTAAATGCCATCAGTTTGAACTTTGTTATATTGATACCGACAGATTCTGCTGCGATCCGGTTGTCACGGATTGCCATCACTGCACGGCCGGTTCTGGAATTTACAAAGTTATATACGATAAATAAAATGACCAGGATCATGATCACACCGGCTGTAAAACTGGATAAATGAGGAATCTTTGCAATTCCCTTTGCTCCATTGATCAGCCAGATACCTTCTTCGCTTAACTCAATCTTATTTCCATCCGAGATAGCAAAATGGAATCCATTCTCGTCTTTTGCAATATATAAAACATTAATGACATTTTTGATGATCTCACCAAAAGCAAGCGTTACGATCGCAAGATAGTCTCCACGGAGACGAAGCACCGGAATACCGATGAGGAATCCAAAAAATGCTGCTGCGACAGTTCCAACTGCAATTGCGATCAAAAACAGAACCACTTCATTCTGAATGCTGTCCTGTAACAGTTTGGTGCAGAATGCGCTGGAAAATGCTCCCACACACATAAATCCGGCATGACCGATACTAAGCTCGCCCAGATAACCGACACAGAGGTTTAAACCAATTGCCACGATCGAATAGGTACACATTGGAACAAGAAGTCCCTGCATCAGGGAGGACATGTTGCCGGTTGTGATCATAGTCTGTACAATTATGTAAACTACAATGACCATAGCAAATGTAATGATATGATCTTTTGTACTTTTTTTCATTGTTTTCAAATTTAACTTTGCCATATCTGCCACCTACACTTTCTCATGAACCTGTTTACCCAAAATTCCCGAAGGCTTCACAAGAAGCACAATGATCAGGACTGCAAACACGATCGCATCGGATAACTGGGACGAGATATATGCGCGGCCTAAGATCTCGATCACACCAAGAAGGATCCCTCCGATCAATGCTCCCGGAATGGAACCGATCCCTCCGAATACAGCGGCTGTGAACGCCTTGATACCAGGCATTGCACCCGTATACGGTGTCAGTGTCGGATAAGCGGAACAGAACAGTACGCCTGCTACCGCTGCAAGGCCGGAACCAATTGCAAATGTCAGGGAGATCGTTGCATTTACATTCACTCCCATTAACTGCGCTGCATCTTTATCCTCAGATACTGCGAGCATTGCCTGACCGGCTTTGGTTTTCTTGATAAAAAGCATCAGTGCAGCCATGATCACAACGCACGCCAGAAATGTAACAATTGTTGTACCGGAGATTGTGAGTGCCCCACCTGCCAGTTTCAATGCCGGAAGTGTTACAACATTTGTAAATGATCTGGTGTCAGCGCCAAAGATCAGTAATGCTGCATTCTCTAAGAAATAGCTGACACCGATGGCTGTGATAAGAACTGCCAGAGGCGCTGCCTTTCTGAGTGGTTTGTATGCGATCTTTTCAATCACAATGCCGAGTACGGTACACACGATAATAGAAAGTACCACTGCCGGGACCGCTCCCCAGCCCTGTCCGCTCATTGTCATAAAGACAATATAGCAGCCTACCATAATAACATCACCGTGTGCAAAGTTTAACATTTTTGCGATACCATAAACCATGGTGTATCCCAATGCGATAATTGCATAGACACTACCGAGGCTGATACCGTTGATCAGGTAGGATAAAAAAATTCATAACTACACCTCTGTCTTTCTGTTAATTTACTACGTTAAAACATTACTTTTTTACATCAAGGATTATAACATATAAAATACCTGTATACAATCTTTCTGTTAAAAAGAAGGTGTCATACGGCAGCCCAAGCCACCGTTGACACCCTCTGGGGAAACTGGATCGCCCTTATTTTCGTTGTATCATTATCGCAGATTACATTGCTGTATAAGCACCATCTTTGATCACCATAGCCTTTGGAGCTTTACTTACTTCTCCGGTAGCTTCCCATGTCATGCCATTACCTGTCAGACCATCTACAGAAATCTTTGTCATAGCCTCTGTCAGAGCTGTTCCGATATCAGATACGCTCATATCCGGTGTTACGCCAGCTTCCTCGATTGCAGCTTTGATCGCATAAATTGCATCATATGCATCTGCACCGAACTGGTTTGGTGTATCACCGTAAAGCTCTTTGTATTTGGATACAAATGCCTGTGTCTTCTCATCATCTGCATCTGCAACGAATGGTGTTAATAACATTAAACCTTCTGCTAAAGATGTATCAAAGTTTTTCACATCAAGGATACCGTCCATACCATCACATCCGAAGAATGTCGGTTCATAGCCCATTCCGTTTGCCTGATTTAAAATGATGGAAGCCTCTGTATAGTAGATTGGAAGGAATACCAGATCAGCACCTTCACTCTGTGCTTTCTGTAACTGTGTGGAGAAGTCTGTCTTGGAATCTGCTGTGAAAGCTTCCTCTGCGACAACCTCAAATCCCTGATTTGCTGCTTCTTTTACGAATGTAGCTTCAATACCGGATGAATATACATCAGAGCTGTCATAGATAACTGCTACTTTTGTTGCAAGTTTGTTCTCACCAATGTACTGTGCGGAAGCTGTTCCCAGATTCGGGTCTGTAAAGCATGCCTGGAATACATTGTCGTTTTCAATGACATCTGTGGAAGAAGCGGATGGTGTGATCTCAAACATACCATCTTCTGCTGTCTTATCTGCAACTGCAATACATGGAGTTGTTGTAACAGTTCCCATCAGAACCTGCATACCCCAGTCTTTTAAAGAGTTATAAGCATTGACAGATTTCTCTGCATCGCTCTGGTCATCTTCTGCTTTGAATTCTACCTGATATCCATTGATACCACCTGCTTCATTGATCTCATCTACTGCGATCTGTGCGGCATTCATAACTGCAGAACCATAAATTGCTGCTGCACCTGTTGTAGGTCCGATACCACCGATCTTAAATACGCTTCCATCTGCCGCGCTGTCTGTGGAACCGCTCTCCGTTGATGCTGCGCTTCCTGTGCTTCCTGTATCTGCGGATGATCCACATCCTGCGAATGTGCCAACTGCCAGTGCAGCTGCTAAAAACATACTCACTGCTTTCTTCATAATAATCCTCCTTGTTTGCGAAGCAAAAATTAAATTTTATTGAGATAATTTAATTTCTCTTCTCAACTTTCTTTTCTTGTAGAGAATCTTATCAAATTTTCTTTTTATGCACAATATTCAGAATCACCTAAATTATTGATGTATTTTAACGTCAACTTATGCAATTTACTCATTATGATAACTTGCAGTTATAGCTTTTATGCAGGTGTGTCATACTATACGATTTTTACGCATAAATATAGTGCTGTATCATATGTTCCAGCTTCTCTCCGCATCCCGCGTAATTGGCTTCCATAGCCAGCGATTCCATCAGATGTTCCTCCAGATATCGCTCTAAAAAGCTGTTGCGGAACTCATTTTCCATCTCTCCGACTTTGCTCTCTTCCTCATGCTGTAGATAATATGCGAGTGCAAAAAAATTTGGCGACCGCCATTCCGATGTATCCTCCAGCAATGCCTGCAGATTTTCCAACTCGCTCCGCAGCATGATCAGATTGATCTTGTCCATATTTGCCGCCATATTTTTGAGTCCGTCGGCTGTGGACTTAAAATCCGGATCATCCTCCCGGATACTGCACTCATGGAAGATCTGATCCAAATGTCCGTTCAGTCTGTCGAGATCACGCTTCACATCCTCAATGGGAATCTCGTTCATGTCTTCCATCATATTGATCAGTCCGCGCCTTGCAACTGCCATATGTTCCTGCGAATCGACATACCCCTGACGCAGGTTTCCACCGAGTTCTAATGCGTCCTTTAAATCTTTCATCTGGACTTCCACCTGTTTTTTGTCCAGTTTACTCGCCAGCAGTTCTTTGCGGAGTTCTTTTACCTCGCGCGTCAGTTCCGCCACACGTTTCTGTTCCTCTGTCTTCTCTCCGAAAATCATGTCTGTCTTCTCCTCTTCCACAACCTGCGAACATTCAACTAATATTCTCTGCTTAGTATAATCCAAGACAGCAAAACAGGCAATTGCGGCTTTCCGCAACTGCCTGTCTGCTTACTCTAATAACTCTGATGTATAATGCACGCCGTCTTTGTCATATAAATCTGTCAGTTCTAACCCCGGATCTGTGTAATAGAGCACACTGTTCTCTCCAAAAATCGTCTGGATACCGTTTTCTGCGAGATTTTTTACCGCCTCTGTATCCATCATATCAGCGATGTAAACCGGGCTTACCTTCAAAATGAGTTCTGCACAGCTGATGTCGTCCGCATAAGCTGCCATATTATTGACTGCGGACTTACACAGTCCGTCTGCGGTATCTGCATAACGGGTCCTGATATCACCGCTCTTAAATTCATAATAATGATATTTTTCCTTGTCCGACATCGGATAATTGTGCAGACTGACAATGCTTTCCGCCCCATTATAATGCATGACACCGGCAGGATAAATGATATTCCCCTGCCTGTCATATATATTGAAAGAATAATCAGCATTTTCCTCTGCTGTCCCGGAAGTATCCGGACCGGCATTTAATTTCGTAATAGCAGAAGTCAGATCCAGATTTCTCGTAAATCCATCATAGCTTGTCAGCGAACCCAGTGTATAACCGTTCTCTATCATGACATCCGCCACATAATCAGTAATGAAAGCGTTTTTCACCACGAAAAATCAAGAAATCCGAAATAAAATTCTTCTCTGCAAAAGCAAGGTAATCGTCGGATACAGACAATTTTACCTGATTGCCGCCGAGCAGTTCGACGTTCACGTCAGACGGATCATTGCTGTAAGCAGCCACCTCTGAAAAATAAGCTGCCACTTCCCCATTCTGGTAAGCATCATAGTTAACTGTCTCAGAGTCATCATTACAGAAAAACAGATTGTCATATTCTGTATACACAGGCGCAAGATAAATTGCCCGGTTCCCGGTCTCTGCGATCAGCTCAAAAGCATGGTATAATGCATCATCCACAACCATTGTCTCATTCGGGTGCCGGTTGAGATCATACACGTTTGTGATTCCTTCAAACGATTCATCCATACTGAACATTTTATAGGCTTTTACAATGGAATCTGTGTAGAGCAGCGTCAGCGCTTTTTTTTCTGCGGTGGCATTTACGCCCGCTGCTCCAACATAATAGCGGAAGATATAATCATCGCCACAATGAATTTCAGCGGATGAACCCACTTCAATGTTTGTCCATCCGCTGTCATTTGACATCAATCCATTCAGTGCATACATAAATGCGCCTGAAGCAATGACCAGCAATACGATCACTGCGATAAATCTCTGTCTTGTATTTTTCTCCGAAAGCTCCACCTTCTGAACCGGTCTCACATTCGGAGTATGGTTTCTGTTGCCACCTCTGACGGTTCTTCCCATATCTTAAATAAACACTGCTGCAAGTGCTAACAGGAACAATGCAAGAATGACTGCAAGTACAATAAATCCTGCAATGGCACCCTTTTTGCACATCTTGTAGTTACGATAATGTCTGTGTTTCTTAAAGATCATCGCTGCGATAATACCGATGACCGGAAGTAAGAACGAAAGCAGTGCGTACCATGCGCTTCCTGTATCATGAAGTGGTGGAAGCTGGATCTCATCATGTGCAATATTGTCATGATGTTCTTCTGGTCTCGGTGCATCTTTGTCTAAAATCGTAATTGTTTTTAACGGCACATTCTTCTCACGCGTAGCTTTGTATTCTTCAATCTCTTTCTTATTACCAAATACCCAGTGGTCATGACCGATACAGACTAACTCCGGTTTGTCTGTACTGTAATCATGAATGGATGGATCATAAGTAAACAGCACTTTATTTTTCTCTAACTGTGGATCCGGGATCGGGATCGCAGAGATCAGAGAATGTGTATACGGATGCAGTGGGAAGTTGAACAACTCTTCTGCATCTGCGATCTCCACAATATCACCCTTATAAATAACGGCGATACGGTCAGAGATAAATCTCACGATGGAAAGGTCATGTGCGATAAATAAATATGTTAAGTCTTTTTCTCTCTGGAACTTTTTCAGTAAGTTCAATACCTGTGCACGAATAGATACGTCAAGTGCAGAGATTGGCTCATCAGCAACAACAAGTTCCGGTTCCATTACCATGGCACGGGCTAAACCGATACGCTGACGCTGTCCACCTGAGAACTCATGTGGGTATCTTGTCAGATGTTCCGGCAAAAGCCCTACTTCGTTGATCATTTCCTCAACTTTACGCACACGGTCTGCCTCATTCTCATATAAATGGAAGTTATACAGACCTTCGGATACGATGTAGTCGACAGTTGCACGCTCATTCAGGGAAGCTGCCGGATCCTGGAATACCATCTGGATGTTACGGATGACTTCACGATCCAGGGATTTTGGGATTTTCCCGGAAATACGCACACCTTTGTACAAAATCTCTCCGTTTGCCAATGGGTTCGACACGGATGACTGCACGGCCGATGGTTGTCTTACCGGAACCGGACTCTCCTACTAAGGAGAATGTTTCTCCCTTGTGAATATCAAATGTCGCATTTTTTACAGCGCGGACAGCGTTATCGCCCTTGCCAAAAGTAATATCTACATTTTTTAAAGATAATAATACTTCTTTACCATTTTCATCAATCGGACCATGCTCTGGTAAATGAGAAGCATGCTCCTGGTTTCCTGTGGTTTGATTTAGTTTAGACACGATCTAAATCTCCTATATATTGAATGCTTTAACAAGTTTCTCATGAATGTTCTGGATTCCTTCCGGTTTTTCAACCTTTGGAGCATCCGGGTGTAACAGCCATGTTTTGGCGTAATGCGTATCTGTTACTTTGAACATTGGTGGTTCCTCTAAGGTATCGATCTTCATACAGTATGGGTTACGCGGTGCAAATGCATCGCCGACGATACTGTTGTAGAGCGAAGGTGGTGTACCTGTGATCGAGTAAAGAGTTGTATTTCTCTCAGCCAGCTGTGGCAGGGAAGAAAGTAATGCCCATGTATATGGATGACGCGGGTCATAGAATACCTCTTCTACCGTACCAACCTCTACGATCTGTCCTGCATATAAAACTGCAACACGGTCTGCGATATTGGCAACCACACCTAAATCATGTGTAATGAATACGATTGTATAATTGAATTCTTTCTGTAAATCCTTTAACAGTTTTAAGATCTGTGCCTGAATGGTAACATCAAGCGCTGTGGTAGGCTCATCACAGATTAAGATCTTTGGCTGGCAGGACAGTGCGATCGCGATAACGATACGCTGTCTCATACCACCGGAATACTGGAATGGATAATCATCAAAACGTGCTTCCGGATTTGGGATACCAACCTTGTCCATCAGATCAAGTGCACGAAGTCTTGCCTCGTTCTCGGTACAATCCTGATGTTTCATGATGACAGATGTGATCTGTTTTCCAATCGTGATAATTGGGTTTAAGGATGTCATAGGATCCTGGAATACCGTAGCGATCTTTGTACCACGGATCTGGCTCCAGTCTCTTCCATCTTTGATATTTGCAAGGTTTAAGATACATGTTCCATGTAATCTCTCACTGTTCTCATCCAGATATTTTACGCGGAATGTAACTTTATCAAAAACAGCATTTCTCTGCTCTTCATCATTCAGATCCACGCCAAGCTGCATTGCCTCTTTTAATGCATCCAGCAGCGCATTGTTCTGCTTCATACGCTTGCGGAAACCAAAACGTCCGACAGAAAGATATACCTCTTTTGCAAGGATCTCATTTCTCGCTTCTGTCTCTGCTGAGATCGCTTCGCTGACTTCCTTCGCATGTTTTGCCTTAAGCTCTGCCATCTTCCTATCAAATTCCTGATTGTATGCGGTATCATGTGCCAGACTGTTTGCACGCTCTTTTACCTTCTGCTCATGCTCTTTCTCGAATGCCTTGATTTTTGTATCCAATTCGGAGATTTTCTTTCCAGCCTCTTTGATCTTATCCTTCTCTTTGGATGGATCGTAAGTCTGTTTCAAGTTGAAGGTATTCGTTCTCTCATGTTTTAACTCAAGGAGTTCTTTTTCATACACTTCTGCTTCTTCCTGGCTTATATCGGCTCTTCTTCTCTTTTCAGACTCTAACTCAAGGATTGCTTTATAAGTGTCTGCACCAAACTCCAGTCTGGAATACTCGTCTAATTTTTTCTTATTCTCTGCGATGACTTTCTTTGCATTGTCATTTAATTTTACAACAGTGTCGGAAAGCTCCTCATCACTGAAAATAATCTTGCCGTTATCAATAAATCCGTTGCTGTCTAACATTCCTGCAAATGTTTTTGTAAAAACAGATTTACCGGAACCGGACTCTCCTACGATCGCAATGGATTCATTCTCATAAATATCCAGTGACACTCCACGGATAGCAGTAAGCACCCTGCCCCTCACATGGAATTTCACGATCAAATCTTTTACTGATAATAATACTTTTCTATCTTCCATCTACCTAACCTCTACATGTGTGTTCTCGGATCAGATGCATCACCAAGGTTCTGTCCAACGACATATAAAACAATCGTGATGATAGAAGCAACGACTACCGGGCTCCAGAACTCGAACTGCCAGCCAGGGGTAAGCATCGCACTTTCTGACTCGTAAATCAATCTACCAAGTGACATATCTGACATACCCATACCGATATATGCTAAGAACACCTCATAAGAAATATAGGAAGGGATCTCTGTTGCTGCCAGTGTTACAATAACAGATGTCATAAATGGAAGAATATTCTTCATTGCGATCTTAAGTGTACTCGTTCCCAGACATTTGGATGCAAGGTTGTACTCTCTGTCTCGGATGATCACTACCTGTGTACGGATAAAGTATGCGATTCCAAGCCATCCGGTAATGGTCAGCGCCAGTACCATGGTCCAGAAACCAGCTTTAAACAACATAACCATAACGGCGATCAATAAAATGTATGGAATGTTTGCAAGAATGTTATATACCTCCTGCATAAAAACATCCACTTTCTTTGAAAATCCCCAGATAGATCCGACAACAACACCAACGGAAAGGTTGATCGCTGCACAGATAAATGCAAGGGAAATGGAAATCCTTGATCCAAACCATACGGCATCGAATGTAGACTGTCCGGCTGCACCGGTACCTAAGATCCAGTGAATGTTCATTCCCAGACGTTCGATCGCTGCAGATGGTGACAAGTGTTTAGTTGTCGCATCCATTAAGTTACCAAACTTATCATATTCCACAAATAATGGGTAAAGGTAAGTGAATGCGATCAACACACCCAGAATCGCCAAAATAATAATATTAATCTTTTTCTTAAAAAATACACGGAATACAGAATGCCAGTAAGAATATCTTGGCGCTGTAATCTTTTCTGATTCCAGATCACTGTGGTCTACCGGAGCGAATAATTCTTCCTCCGGCATACCGAACTTTTCTAAATCCTGACTCATTTCTAATTACCTGTCCTTTGTTGAGAATGAAATTCTAGGATCAACCATTGCCATTAGGACATCACCTAAAATAAGGGATGTGACTGTTAAAATCGCATAGAACAGTGTTCCACCGACAATAACACCATTATCATATTTGTTGATAGCCTCTGTTAATAAGTTACCAATACCTGGAACGACATACACACGCTCTGTGATGATCGCTCCTGTCAATGCTCCAAGCACTGCCGCAGGGATTCCCTGAATGATCGGGATCGCTGCGTTCTTCAAAATATGTCTGGTGAAAATCTCACCCTCTGTCAGACCACCGGATCTTGCGAATTTGACATAGTCCGAATTCATCTGGTCGATCATATAACGTCTTATCCACTTCATCAGATTTGCTATGGATGGAAGTGCTAACGATACGATCGGCAATATATACATCAGCCTGCTCGGCGATTCCATATCAAAGGTTGTCGGCAGACCAAAGCTTCCACCGATCGCCTTGAACAGGAAAATATACGCAAGTGATGGTACTGCGATAATAAATACAATATAAAGCGTACCAATCTTATCGACCAGTCTGTCTTTCTTTCTCGCCATAAGGATACCCAGCGGCACACCGATCAGATAAGACATGATAACTGCGATCAGTCCGATCACAAAGGAATAACCCACTTTGGATTTTCCTGTTTTGTATGTTGCAACATTGGTATAGTCATCCTCATAACGGTCTGCATACAATAAGCTGGATTCTCTGGAACCCTGCATATAGGTTGCAGTGTGCAGATTGTCCGCACTCTCCTCCACAAGACCGGTTGGATAGGTGACAGTTGATTTTATATAAGATCCCTGATGGCTTGTCATCGTACTGAATACATCCACTCCCTGATTTACCGTATAGGATGTTCCAAGATTGATCGTCACAATATTCTGATGAACAAACGGAAACTTGGAATCAAAATACAGTAAATACTTGTGTGTTGTACCATTGCCAATGATCGCCGGTGAGAATTTTTCCCCACCATAGACAGGATCATGTAACGTAAAGGTGAGACCTCTCTCACCTACGATGTCTTCTACATTATTAATATCATCAATTGTTATTAAATTTGCAAAATATTTTCCCATACGGGATGCCAATGGGACATCTTTATACGCAAAAAGCTGCTGCTGGCCACCGTCGGCATACTTCTTCTTGTTCATCATGACGGCGTCTTTGCGGACTACCGTGTATCCCTGAGACTTATAATACTTTGTGAATTTTTTGACATATTCACTGACCTGCTCAGAATCCTGTGCCTTGGTTCTTCCGAAACCAACCACTGCAGATCGCTCTTCCTCTGTTAATTCTCCACTGCTTACAAGTTCATTCAGCCAGTCAGAGTAGGTGACATAATCCAGATAACCATAATCTTCCCATTTAGAGTATTTATAGGCAACTCTTGCATTATTACTTGTATGTGAATATTTTGTATCCCCTGCAAAAACAAGGTTTCGGTCTAACATTGTGTAGATCATGATCATGACCAGCGCCACAACGATCACGATAGACACCAGTCCATGTAATATACGTTTTAATAAATATTTTGTCATAATTGTTCACTCATCAATAGTGCAGGGGAGCGGGGAATCCCCGCTCCGATGCAGTGTTGTTATTTCGTAGATACGATTAATAAATACCGATAGATTTGATCATGTATCCGGCATATTCTGGCTGGAATGTATCCAGATAAGATGCAGGATCACCATAGTCAGGACCCCATCCGGATAAGTCACAGAAGTCATAGTTCATTTCGTAACCATAGTTCATGTAATATCCGCTGTAGTACCAGTCTGTGTTATCTGCTGCTGCAATTAAGTTTACCTGGACAAGTCCCTGTGTAGAAGCTTC
>ENA-OQHF01000740-OQHF01000740.1-human-gut-metagenome-genome-assembly--contig:-NODE-740-length-19084-cov-3.060664_pt1 | contig 19084 bp, 21 predicted proteins | sample MGYA00242559_ERZ504709 | MGnify/ENA primary metagenome ERZ504709 (study PRJEB26092, sample SAMD00036203) | human gut metagenome | host: Homo sapiens | study: EMG produced TPA metagenomics assembly of... | reverse complement strand
TCCCGCGAGGTGTTTTTTGTGAGCGAAGGTCACAGAAAACCCGAGACATACCGCGCGAATTTATGCGATCAGCATAAATTCTGTGCATCGCGAAGCGTGTTACTGAGAACGGAGTGAACAGTAACAAGTATCAAGGGATCACACTCTTTCTCCTCAAAAAATGGTTGCATTTACAATTCGTTTATGTTATAGTTATATGCGTTGCGGGGTATGGCGTAGCTTGGTAGCGCGCACGGCTGGGGGCCGTGAGGTCGCAGGTTCAAATCCTGTTGCCCCGATTGAATATCATAGATATTATTACAGCTAAGGTTTCCGAGGTCTGATGACTTCGGATTTTTTTTATTACCTTTATTCCCTTACTATTTTTCGAAAGGAATGTTTTGCATGCAGGATAATCTGTCTCTTTATCATATTTTTTATACGGTAGCACGTACCGGCAGTATCTCCCACAGTTCCCGGGATCTTTATATCAGTCAGCCCGCTATCAGCAAGGCGATCCAGAAGCTGGAGCAGAATCTGGATACCGTTCTTTTTAAACGAAGTTCCCGGGGTGTCACTCTGACCCCGGACGGTGAGCTTCTTTTTGAAAAAGTAAAAGAAGCTCTTTCACTTCTGGATGAAGGAGAAAATTCCATTCGCCATAACCGTTCCCGGGACATTCCAAAGCTGCGTCTGGGTGCCAGTTCTACTCTTACCAGATATGTACTGCTCTCCCACCTGAAAAACTATATCGCTCGTTTTCCTCATGTACGTATCACAATTTCCTGCCAGTCTACTTATCAGACGCTGCAGCTTCTGGATGAGGAAAAAATCGTCTGGGACTCAATCGGGCGGCCACAGAAGCTTCGGGGATATCATTTTCAACCTCTTTTGAAAATCCAGGATACCTTTGTCTGTACACAACAGTATCTGGAAAATCAGAAACAGCTCTATCCTGATGAACCTCTGATCCAGGCAGCAACTTTCATGATGCTGGATGAGGACAATATTACACGTCAGACTGTGAACACTCAGCTGAAAGAACATCATGTGGAATTAAGCCACATTCTGGAAGTAACAACTATGGATCTTCTGATCCAATTTGCGGAAATTGGTCTTGGGGTTGCCTGTGTGATCCGCGATTTTGTAAAAAAAGAGCTGGAAGAAGGAACTCTGGTGGAAGTACCGGTAGGATTTTCTTTTCCGCTGCGTGAGATCGGGTTTGTGTGCAGACAGAAAGATGCTGATTCAGCTTTAATCGCGCCGTTTTTTGATGATGAAACAGGGCATCCGAATAGATAAAGAGTGTAAAAAATCCCATCTGATCATTACGACCAGATGGGATTTTTAGATTTCAAAAAAGTTTCCTGCCACTGTATTACATATGTAACTTTTTTGACTCAAACTTCGCTGCGCTTCGTTCGAGTAGCGCAAAATTTATCGCACCTGCAATAAATTTTGCTTAGTTATTAATAAGCTTATCCTCGCCGTTCCAGCTGTAGAGTTTACGGATCTCCTCGCCGACTTTCTCAGACTGATGCTCAGAAGCTAATTTTTCTCATAGCCTTGAAGTGTACCTGTGCACCTGCATCGGACATGTCGAGTAAGAACTCTTTTGCAAATGTACCATCCTGGATATCGGAAAGAACTTTCTTCATTGCTTTTCTTTGTATCCTCTGTGATGATCTTCGGTCCTGTGATGTAATCACCATACTCTGCTGTATTGGAGATAGAATATCTCATTCCTGCGAATCCTGACTGATAGATCAGGTCAACGATCAGTTTCATCTCATGGATACACTCGAAGTATGCGTTTCTTGGGTCATAACCAGCTTCAACAAGTGTCTCGAAACCAGCCTGCATAAGTGCGCAAACACCACCGCAAAGTACAGCCTGCTCACCGAAGAGGTCTGTCTCTGTCTCTGTACGGAATGTTGTCTCAAGAACTCCAGCTCTTGCTCCGCCGATTCCAAGTGCATATGCAAGTGCGATATCCTGAGCTTTACCTGTAGCATCCTGCTCTACAGCGATCAGACAAGGAACACCTTTGCCAGCCTGATACTCGCTTCTTACTGTGTGTCCAGGTCCTTTCGGAGCGATCATTGTAACATCAACATATGCCGGTGGTTTGATACATCCAAAATGAATGTTGAAACCATGAGCGAACATAAGCATGTTGCCTTCCTCAAGGTTCGGCTCGATATCGTTCTTGTAAAGTGCAGCCTGTTTCTCATCGTTGATCAGGATCATGATGATATCTGCTTTCTTAGCTGCTTCAGCAGCTGTATATACCTCAAAGCCCTGCTCCTCAGCTTTTTTCCAGGATTTGCTTCCTTTGTAAAGGCCGATGATTACATTACATCCGGACTCTTTAAGGTTCAATGCATGTGCATGTCCCTGGCTTCCGTATCCAATAATCGCAATTGTCTTACCATCTAATAATCCGAGATTACAGTCTTCCTGGTAAAAAATCTTATTTGCCATTTTACTTTCCTCCTCTGATGTTTACAACATCTTCTTCATAAAAATTATTTATCGTTAAGAGAGTATCTGCTCTCCTAGCAAACATATGTAAAAATTTTTACAGGTACCGGACATCGTCACTGCCTCGTGACAGACCTGTGATTCCTGTTCTTGCAAGCTCAAGGATCTCATAGTCAGCCATCAGCTCCACAAACGCTTTCAGCTTGTTCTGGCTTCCGGTCATCTCCATAATAAGTGAATCCTTACTTACATCCACAACCTTTGCACGGAAGATATCTGCAACAGAAAGAGCTCCCTGTCTCTGTTCTGGCTTCACAGCAACTTTAACGAGCATCAGCTCACGGGCAACGCTGTCGTCCTGTTCAAGGACCTTAACATCCCGTACATCTTCCTGCTTCGCCAGCTGCTTAGTGATCTGCTGGAGCATCTGATCATCTCCCTCACATACCACTGTCATACGGGAATATCTCTGATCTGCAGTCACTCCTGCGGTAATGCTGTCAATATTATATCCACGGCGGCTGAAAAGACCAGCCACACGGCTAAGGACTCCGGAGGTATTATCCACAAGGATGGATAGTATTCTCTTTTCCATAATACACCTGCTTTCAATACTTTTATGTATAAAAAACCGACTTCGTCAGTTAACGCTTTAATCTAATAAACCCTTACTTTCTTACCATTATAACAACTTCGAAAATTTTGTCAATCAAAATTTCCTGCAAAATCCATTCAGGATGATAAGAAATGTTTTTATCCTCAGATCAGATATTTTTTCTTAAGCTCCTCGGATGCCTTTGATGTTAGGTAGAGTTTTTTCCGAAGGAATCTTTCAATTCCCCCGTTTTCTTTTTCGATGACATCAAAAACTGTATTGATATAAGACTCCTTCACCTGATAGAAGGCTTTCAGATCTGCAAGTTTCCGGCTGTTTTCCGGCCGGTCTGCCCGGTAAAGCCTGCGCATATATTTCAGTTCATCTTCCAGACATGGATTCGACCGCATATAATCCCTTCGTATCGTTTCCTTAGGTACACCCAAAGCAAAGAGCAAAAGTGCTGTTCCGACTCCTGTCCGGTCTTCTCCTGTGGCACTGTGAAAAACAACAGCTCCATTCTTTACATGAAGCAGGACATCCAGAAAACGTGCATACTGCTTCAGAGAATACTCATCCGTAACGAAATTCCGGTACCAGTCCTGCATATACCGGTCTACATCACCATAGCAGGACATCACATGTTCAAAAAAGCTGTTTCCACTGCTGTCCTCATCCCGGATTGGAATGTGATAATACTCCACTCCTGCCATGATATCATCCGGTTTTTTCTTTACTTCTGCAGCTGACCGGAAATCGATCACTGTTTTTACATTATATTCTTCTGAAAGGATCCGGTTGTCTGCAGCAGAAGCATGATAGATTTCTCCGCTGCGCAAAAGCTTTCTGGGAAGAATATGCGAACCGTCTACTGTCATCAATGCACCCAGATCTCTTGTATTCGGAAGATTCTGAAGCGGAAGCCTGCTTCCTTTTGGAAAACCAACCGCAAGATCCGGATTCAATACTTTAAGAAGCTGAAGGCAATCCTGTACCTCCTGCTCTGTCATATCAAATTTATAACGCTTCTGACGTCTGGTTATGATCACCAGATAATTGATGATCAGCTGCTTTTCACCGGTTTTATCGGTTCCCTCACGGCGCATGTACGCCCAGAGAATATCTTTACACGGAAGACTGTTGAGCATCATATGTCTGGTAAACACAAAAAAGCCATCTTCGATCCGTATTTTTCCGTATCTCATTTTCTTTCCTTTCTCCTTCTCAACCCCTGTGCTGCTTTCTTCGCAACACTTTTTATCATACCAGAAATCTCCAGTCCCGTATACCTCGTTTGACAATTTTCGTAGTTTGGATATAATAAACAGAGAAATTTTACCACAGGGAGGCTTTCTTTTATGGACAATCTTATTTTCTGTCTGAATGTTACCGTGCCCATCTTTCTTACACTGCTCCTGGGATATTTTTTCCGGAGGATCGGACTGTTTGATGAAACATTTGTCAATCGTATGAACAAATTTGTGTTTGTCATCCCCCTGCCTGTGCTTCTGTTTCAGGACATCGCTAAAATCGATATCTATGAGGCCTGGGATCCCAAGATGATTCTTTTCTGTTTTGCGATCACATCGCTCAGTATTATGATCTCCGTGCTCCTGTCCCGTTTTCTCCACCCTTCCGATATCCGGGGCGAGTTTATCCAAGCATCCTACCGCAGCAGCGCAGCGATCCTTGGTATCGCCATTATCCAGAACCTTTACGGAAATGCAGGTATGGCACCACTGATGATCATTGCCAGCGTCCCTCTTTACAATGTAATGGCTGTTGTAGTTCTCTCTGTCTTTAAACCAGGTCAGGGAAAAATAGATGGTACCGTTCTGAAGCGCACTTTAAAGGGAATTGTCACCAATCCCATCATTCTTGGCATTGCAGCCGGTACACTCTGGTCCCTTCTTCATCTTCCATTTCCAAAGATCCTGGACTCTACGGCAGGCAATCTTGCAAAAACAGCCACTCCTCTTGGCCTCATGGCCATGGGCGGATCTCTGCACTTCGGAAAAGCCTTTTCCCGGCTGAAAGCATCTGTTGCCTGTACATTTATGAAACTTGTCGGTTATGAAGCACTTTTTCTTCCTCTTGCCATCCGTTGCGGTTTTACAAAGGACAAGCTGGTTTCCATCATTATCATGCTGGGGTCTGCCAGCACCGTTACCTGCTTTGTCATGGCAAAAAACATGGGACATGAGGGCTCTTTTTCTTCGGGAGTCGTGCTTCTTACCACATTATTCAGTGCCTTTACCCTGACACTCTGGCTATTTATCTGCAAAGGTCTGGGACTGATCTGATATTGCAGCTTCTGCATATTATCTACCCGGAAAAATCTGTAACATAAAATGCTGTAAGAACTATGATTTCTGGTTCTTACAGCATTTTTTATAAAAGCATATTCACATAAAGCTATCATTTCTGATGTGGATGTTTCTGTTCTTACAATCTCATAGCCAACAAAACAAACGAAGCATTCTCTCAGATCAGCTTCAGATATTTCAAGCCATCCCGAATGCCGTAGTGGAACATATCAGACGTAACATAATCTGCCAGTTCTTTGATCTTCGGAGAAGCATTTCCCATAGCAACCTTTGTTGCAGCGTATTCAAACATGGCAAGATCATTATTGCTGTCTCCAAAAACAACGGTATCCTCCCACGGAATATCAAACAGGCGGATCACAGCCGCGATCCCCACAGCCTTGTTAAAGCCCTTTGGCACCAGTTCAATAGTATTTCCCACAAACGAACTGCTGCCTTCATGACGAATGATATCATAGTATTCTGATAAAACAGATAACGCTGCCTCTGCATCACATCCCTCAGTCATTTTTGCGCTGATCTTATTAATCCGCATACAGTCCTCATTTCCGCGGATAGGCCTCCATTTATCGCCCAGGGATTCTGTGATCAGACTGGCATACCAGTTCACTTCATCGGTATACTCCTCTTTGTCATAATACATAAAATCCGCGCCTTCCATTACCGGGATCAGTCCGTATTTTCTGAGAACCTCCACAGAAAGCTTTGCAACCTCCGGTGTCATCTCTTTATTAAAAAGTCTCTTCCCGTTCTTCTCAATAGTGGATCCGCAGGCACTGATCATTCCTGTAAAAGGAATCTGCTCCAGATACCAGGATACAAACGCACGGCTTCTTCCTGTGCAGAGCCACGCTTCGTGTCCATTATCTACCAGCGCACGGATGGCTTCTATGGCACTGTCCGGCACTCCTTTTTTCATATCACAGACTGTTCCGTCCGCATCAAAAAATACTGCTTTTCTGCTCATTTTCCTGTCCTCCGATATCACCTGTAAAATACCTTTGCCGCGCGGATCAGACTTTCTGTATCTTTTACTCCGGCCGTTTCATAAGCGGAATGCATCGCCAGCTGCGGCAAACCGATGTCGACCGTATTCATGGCTGCCTGGGTATTGGAAATATTTCCCAGAGTGGAACCACCGGCAATATCGGAGCGGTTCACAAATGTCTGATATGGCACATCTGCTTCTCTGCAGAGTTCCTTGAAGTTGCTGTGGAAATTCCATCGGTACAATATTTCTGATTGGCATTATATTTGATCACAATTCCACCATTCATCACCGGACGGTTTACAGGATCTGCCTTGTCTGTATAATTCGGATGTAATGCATGTGCATTGTCCGCAGAGATCATAAAGCTCTCCGCAAGGGCCATCAGATAACTTTCCTGGTCTCCGCCAAGGGCCAGATTGATACGAAACAGTACATCTTTAAGAAATGTGGATGCAGCTCCCTGCCTGGTAGTGCTTCCCACTTCTTCATTATCCAGTACACAATGGACTGCAATGACCTTCTTCTTATCTGCCTGAAGAAAGCCTTCCATTGAAGCGAAAGCACACTGCAGATCATCTAATCTTGGACTGGAAACAAATTCATTCCTGGATCCCCAGATCGTTCCGGGCATCCGGTTATAGAGAAACAGATCATGGCCCAGGATATCCTCCGGACGGATCTCTGCCTCTTCTGCCAGCATCCGCATGAAGTTTCCTTTTTCGCCACTGCCACTGTACAATGGAAGCATATCCTTCTGGACATTATAATGATAGCCTCCGTTAATATCCCGGTTCATATGGATCGCAAGGCTCGGGATCATGACCAGATCTCTGTCGATATCTACAAGCTTTTCCAGAATTTTTCCGTTTTTGTGGACGATCATGCGGCCTGCCACAGAAAGGGGACGGTCAAACCAGGTAGAAAGGATCATTCCTCCGTACCGCTCCACATTCAGCTTCACATAAGCTCCGTTTACAGACATCTCCGGATTTTCTTTTATTTTAAAAGACGGGGAGTCACTGTGACTTGCAATGATATGATATCTCCTGCAGTCATTGACAGGAATGGAAAATCCGATGATCGCGGAATGATTTCTCATGACAAAATATTTTCCGCCCTTTTCCAGCTCCCAGCGCTCCTCTTCCTTCAATTCTGTAAAGCCTTCCTCCAAAAAACGTCTTCTTGTTTCCTCTGCCGCCTGAAAGGCTGTAGGACTTTTACTGATAAATTCCAGCAGTTTTTCTGTTGTTTCTTCGTACATAATCTTCTCCTCTGTCGGCCCGGTAATATCCAGGCTGTTATGCTATTACCCATTATACGGCAAAACTTTTTTCAGGGCAATATCTCAGATTTCTGCACTCTTTCGTACCCACATATGCTGCACAAGCTTATCCCCAAGCTTATTTGCGAGCATAGTATAAATTGAACTAAATACATTGGCTCCAATACGGAGCAGCACTGCTGCCGGCATTCCAAACAGTCCTGATGCAATGGACAGTGCTCCAAATGTATTAAATGCAGTCTGCCACGCATAACCTGCGGAATATCCCACACCGATTCCTCCGATCATTCCAATATAGGGATACATAGATTCCGGAAGTATCAGATAAAGCACTGCAAACAAAATACATCCAACGATATTGAACATCCCCCTTTTTCCGGCTCTTCCCTTGCAGTCCTCGGTAAACGGCAAGCACACGGACATACAAGCAATTCCGGCCCACATTGCTCTTGGAAGTCCCAAAAGAGACATGATCAGCATAGCGCTGGAAACGATCAGCGTCAGTCTTAAATACCACCTGCCTCTTGCAGAATGCAGGTCAAATTCCCGGAACAGGTCCAGAAACGTCCTGCGATACGGGCGGTTTTTCTGATTCTTATAAAAAACTACCATGCAGAGAACCATTCCGGCCAAAAGCCCCTCTACACGAAGCAGATACGCCTTTCCGGTTACGTCATATCCCATCAGAAGCAGATATCCGAGAACAAATGTGGAATGGTTATACATAATTACATTATGGCATCCCAGGATCATCAGTAACAGGATGCTTATCGCATTAACAAAAAATGACGGTACCGGTGAAACCATATTGGATAATCTCGGTCCTGCGATCAGAATACAGAAAATCCCGGCAATGGACAACAATCCGTGGGACGTCCGGATCCCGAAATCCGCCTGTCTTAAAACCAGCACTGCCAGCAGTACGGTTACTCCTACAACACTGTTGTCATTGCCGGTTATCTTACTGTACAATGTCACAACCGCCACACAAAATGCCATGACAAGATATACTTTAAAATTATAGATCAGAATATGTCTTCTTTTTTCCTTTTTGTCTGTGGTATTTCTGATCAGCTGTTTTGATCCGGTTGAGCTTAACTGCAATTCCTGATAAAATGTCATTTTCATCACTCCTTTTGTAAAACAGACATTCTCATTTCGCTTTTTTCACATGCTCATAAACGCAATCTCTTTACAACTTACGTTCAAAGATACAAACAGCCATTATACTTGGTTTATTCTGAAACGTCAAACACTTTTTCTGAAATCATGTTCACGCATTACACTCCCAGCCCCGATCAGATCACTCCGAAAATGGCCAGGAACATTTTTATTATTTTTATATTTACTGCAACTCCGCTATCCTGGTCACTGCTACATAAATGTCCTGTATCTTATACCAGGTTGGATAATCCACCACTCCGGATGCAGGAAGCCCAAATATATTCTGGAATTTTTTTACAGATGCAGCAGTAGCCGGACCATAAATACCATCCACGATCACTGACGGGATGGCAGGATAGGCTTTTGCTATGGCATTAAGCTGTTCCTGGATCTGCTGCACCTTTTCACCGGTAACACCGATAGTCAGGTCATATCCCGGCCAGGATGCGGGAATCCCGGAAACTGCTTCCGCCACATTGATATACATATCGTTTCCATAGAAGCTCCGCAGGATCTCAATGGCGGAATATCCCTGATCTCCCAGAGCTTTGCTTCCCCACTGGGTCATCCATCCCCGGTTCCTGCACTGCACCTGGCGTCCGTCACAGTACTGGGTCAGGATCGGCTGACGTACATCCGGTCTGGAAAGGTAGTTTTCAAAAAGTTCATCCACGATCCGGTCGATACTCTCAAAAATATTCCTGCCACGGATCCATTTGTGGTCGTATGCTGTGGAGGATGTAATGGTGAAATCATAACCCTTATTCCGGTACCATTCTGTATAAACTCTGTTCAAAGTAAACGACATGATTGCCAGAACATTGGCACGTATCGTGTCCTCCGGCCAAGTTGCGTAGATCTCACTGCTGGCCACGTTTTTGATATAATCCTTATATCTTACATAATAATCCTGTGCAGAGGTATCCCCTATTGGCCCGTCGTGGACTACGATATACTCCGGGATTACCACTTTGTTTAATACGATCTCGCCGGTTTCATTTATCGGCTTGATCTCTGCTTCCGGATTTTTGGGAGGATATTCCCCAAAAAGTGTATGGGGTCCGATGACGATCCGCTGATAGTCCTCTCCATTACCCTGCTGTCTGCTAAGGGATGCTCCCTGCCTGGCAATGGAATAGGGAAGAACTTCTGTCCCGGCAACTTCTTTTGGTGTAAAATCCTCTGCACTGATCTGAACTGTATATTCTGCATAAGGCTGCTGCTCCACCGGTTTCATGCTGTATTCCAGTGGAGGAGCTGCCAGCTCCAGCATGGGCGTTTTTCCGGAGGAATCCGTACGGATTTCTTCGATCACATTATCCGGGACTCCTGTGTACGAGATCCGCACTGTAGCATTTTCCACAGGACGGTTACTGGCACTGTCCAGCACCGTCACCTGCAGCTGTCCCTGATCCGGCATATCCTGCTGCATGGAAATATAAGAATGATTTTTCATAAACAGAGGCTCCTTTTTGTGCCTGAAAGCACACTGGTTCTCTGCTAGTATATGTACAAAATCTCAAAATGCCATATCTCCTACTGTGCTTCCTCCCAGTAATCTTCCGCATCCTGGATATCATCAAACTCATCTGCATGATCATAATAAAAATCTTCCGGATCATCATAATCCTGCACATCGTACATATCTTTTCTGTCATTATTCCTGCTGGTATTTCCACGGTAAGTTTTTTTTCCCGTATGTTGTGGATGAAACAAATTCCACTACACTGCTGACCTGTCCGTTTCTGCAGACTGCCATGAATTTTTTTGCCCCATTGCTGTTATACCACATATATCTGTATTGAATGTCCTGTGTTCTTTTTTCCCGGTGTGTCCCCGCCAGTAATGTTCTGTTCTTTTCTCTTTTGCCCTTCCCAGAAGCGTAATGTTTATGTATTTTTCTTTCATTCCCTTATATGGCTCATCTTTCTTTCTCATTCTTTTTCCTCTTCTTTTTCTTTCTGTGCCATATATTTTTTGTATTGTTCTTCTGTATCTTTCTGGGCCTTCCTCAATTCTTCTATATATTTGCTACTATACTCATCTCCCTTTGGAACATACCATATAAGCTTATACAGTTCCTCAATTCCTTCTCCATTCTGAACAGCATCGCAAAACTTTGCATATTGGATAATATATTCTACATCCTCATAATATCCCGGAAGTTTTTCCAGCAGCTCTATCGCCTCATCATATTTGCCTGCATCCATGCATTCTTCCGCTTTTTCATAACATTCCCTGTTCTGTTTTTCCTTAAATTCCTCATTTTTAATCTGGATTGCCTCTTCTGCCTTTGTAGCCAGAAAAGGAACTGCTATAACAACTGCTATCAATGCCGCCAGTATTAAAATATCCTTTTTCAAATTTACATATCCCCCCTTTACTCTGATGCCTTTATTATATAATAAATATCTGCACAAAAAAAGTGCTGTATCATCTCCTCACAGATCATACAGCACTTGATAGTTATTGTTCACTCTGTTCTCAGTAACACTTGATATTTACCTTCTTCCGCCAGATATCAGAATATCTTCAGAATATCATTATACATAACGATAACCATCAACGCCATCAAAAGCATCAGCCCCGCAAAATGGATCATGCCTTCTACCTGACGGTTTACCGGTTTTCTCCGGATCGCTTCTGCCACCAGAAATACCAGCCTTCCTCCATCCAGTGCAGGAAGAGGAAGAAGGTTCATCACTCCCAGGTTTGCAGAAAGAAGAACTGCCATATTCAACAAATTCATCCAGATCATCAGCGTTCCCTCACTCTTGGACTGTTCGTAAGTGTCGCCAATGGCATCCGCAATACCCACAGGACCACTTAAGTCTTTCATTCCAAGGTGACCGGTCACAAGCTCTTTCAGGCTTAAGATCGTAGTACGGATCATGTATTTCACTTCCACAGCACCATATTTCAGAACATTAAAGCCGGAAGTCTTTTCACTGTATGTGTTATATCCGAAACCGGAAACCGGTGTTCTGTATTCCCTTGGCGTTATCTCTGCCTCATATTCCAGTCCGTTACGCTCATAGGTGATCGTCACAGGTTCATTGGATAACGGATGCTCCTCGATGTATTTTTCATATGCATTTCCGTCCGGAACCTCCATACCATTGATCTTCGTGATCACATCACCGGCTTCCAGACCTGCTTCTTCCAATGGCATTCCCTTGATCAGTGATTCCACAGTCATGGAATTTACATCAGAACGATTAAAGCCAAGAAGATACCGCACATTTATATCTGGTTTATAGGAAATCTCCAGTTTCTTTCCATCACGTTTTACTTTCAGCCGAATAGTATCTCCCTCTTTCAGTTCATTGAGATACGAATATACATAGAGATCTTTCCCCAGATCAATATGGTAGCCCTGATATTCCGTGATCACATCACCCTTTTTCAATCCTGCCTTATCCGCAGCAGAATTTTGGGTTACTTCTAATACGGTTGCCGGATCATAGCCCATACAGCCTACAATGATCACAGACAAAACAAAATGCCAGCAGAAAATTAAATACCGGACCTGCAGCAACCACTGCGATCCTGCCCCACACAGGAGCCGAATTAAAGGTTCCCGGACTGTCATCTTCCGCATCCTCTCCGGCCATGGCGCAGGAACCTCCAAGAGGAAACAGTTTCACGGAATAACGTGTGCCGCCCTTTACCGTACTTATGATCCTGGTCCCATACCAAGAGAAAATTCCAATACCTCGATATGGTTCTTTTTTGCCAGAAGAAAATGTCCCAGCTCATGGATCAGTATCACAACACTGAAAATAATTACAGCAATCACAAATTTCAATTTACCACCTGCTTTCGATCCACTGATAAGTATCCTGCTCTACAGAAAGGATCTCATCCAAATCCGGATGTGCGATTTTTTTATGTCTTTCCATAGACTGTGCAATAATCTCATAAATATCCAGAAAGCCGATCTTTTCCTCCAGGAATTTCTTTACTGCAAGCTCATTGGCTGCATTAAAGACAGTCGGCATACTTCCGCCCTCCCGGGATGCCTGGATCGCCATAGGAAGTCCCCGGAATGTCTCCATATCCGGAACCTCAAATGTGATCTCATGAAGCTTCGTGAAATCAAGGCGGTCTCCGTCCAGATATCGTCTGTGCGGATAGTACAGAGCGTACTGGATCGGAAGTCTCATATCCGGAGTTCCAAGCTGTGCCATGATCGCACCATCCTTAAACTCCACCATGGAATGGATGATACTCTGCGGCTGCACCACCACCTGAATATGATCCAGATCCATGTCAAACAGCCATTTGGCTTCCATAACTTCCAGCCCTTTGTTTACCAAGGTTGCGGAATCTACGGTGATCTTTCGTCCCATTACCCAGTTTGGATGCTTCAGAGTATCTGCAACAGTGACCTTTCGCAGCTCTTCTGTGGTACGTCCGCGGAAGGGGCCACCGGATGCCGTGATCAGAAGCTTGTGAATCTCTTTGTTTTCTTCTCCGTGGATAGCCTGGAAAATAGCACTGTGTTCACTATCTACCGGAAGGATAGATACGCCATACTTTTTGCCATCGGCATGATCAGATGACCGGCTGTGACAAGGGTTTCCTTATTTGCCAGGGCAATGTCCTTTCCGGCACGGATTCCCTCCATCGTAGGACGGATTCCGATCATTCCCACGATCGCAGTGACAAGAATTTCTGATTCCGGCATGGACGCAAGCTCCAGAAGTCCCTCCATTCCGCTGACTACCTTCGTATCCGTGTCCGCAATACGCGTTTTCAGATCCTGGGCTGATTTTTCATCCCAGACTGCTGCCAGAAGTGGATGAAACTCCCGGATCTGCTCTTCCAGTTTCTCCACACTTTTGCCTGCACTGACTGCAACAACACGAATATCTTCGTTTTTTCTTGCCACATCCAGTGTCTGGGTCCCGATGGAGCCGGTAGAACCTAAGATTGCAATATTCTTCATTTCAATGTCTCCTAAATTCCAAGAATCGTTTTTGCAAGATAGTAAATAACAGGGGCTGTGATGATCACACTGTCAAAACGGTCCAGGATTCCTCCATGGCCCGGGATCAGCTTTCCATAGTCCTTGATGTTCTGGTTTCTTTTGATCGCAGATGCAGCCAGATCACCCACCATGGAAATCAGAGCTCCAACTGCGCAGATCAAGGCATACTCAGCCATTTTTCCCTGTGTTGCCGCTGCATAGATCACTCCAAGAAGCGCCGCTCCCGCAACGCCTCCTACAGCTCCCTCGATGGATTTTTTCGGGCTTAAAACCGGCGCCATTTTATGCTTTCCGATAAGCATTCCCACACAGTAAGCACAGGTGTCACATCCCCAGGAGCACAGGAATATCAGCCATACCAGGAATTTTCCGTCCGGAAGGCTTCTGGTAAGATAGATAAAGGAAAGCATCACAGCAACATATACAACTCCAAAAAATGCTGCCATCACCTGTTCTGCATGGTATTTCGGATAACCGAATACATAAACAAACAGGATCAGGATCATACTGATGATGATCGCCATAGTTCCGTAATTTCCGAAATCAGCTTTCATGGCAATATAATAAAGCACTGCTCCAAGATATCCTACAAGTTCCAGCACGGTAACATGCTCATCACTTACCTTCATTACCTTGTAAAGTTCTCTCATTCCGATCAATGAAACAGCCAGAAGTGTAAAAAATAAGATCCAGCTTCCGGAAATGATAGTTGCAAGGGCAATAATGACAAGGACGATACCACTTATCAGTCTTGTCTTAAACATGATCTACTCCTCCTTGACGCCACCGTAGCGTCTGTCTCTCTGATTGTATTTCTCGATGGCTTTGATCAGCTCTTCTTTATTGAAATCCGGCCATGCAACCGGTGTAAAATAAAACTCGGAATAGGCAAGCTGCCAGAGCAGAAAATTGGAAAGCCGCTGCTCCCCGCTTGTACGGATCAAAAGATCCGGATCCGGTACACCTGCAGTATCCAGATAGCTCTCAATAGTATCTTCTGTAATGCTGTCCGGCTCAACTTTTCCGTCTTTTACATCCTGTGCCATCCTCTGCATTCCACGGCGGATCTCATCACGGCTTCCGTAATTTAATGCCAACTGAAAATAAATACCGTCAAAATCTTTGGAATATTCCTCTAATTCCCGGACACTCTTCTGGATATCCGGTGCAAAGGCAGTAATATCTCCGATGACTTTCATCTTCATATTATTTTTCTTGGAAATCTTGATACATTTCTTAAGATAACCACGAAACAGTTTCATCAGTGCCTCCACTTCTTCTCTGGATCGTTTCCAGTTTTCTGTGGAAAAAGCGTAGACCGTAAGATATTTCACACCAAGGTCTTTGATATCATAACAAATGTTTTCCAGATTGGCACATCCCTTTACATGTCCGTAGGTTCTCGGCATTCCACGTTCCTTTGCCCAGCGTCCGTTTCCGTCCAGAATGATCGCGATATGATTTGGTACGTTCATAAATCTCCTCCATACAGAAAGAGAGCTTCTTCAAAGAAGCCCTCTCTATCCTCGTATTTCTTACAATTATACAGTCAGAATCTCTTTAGACTTGTTCTCGATCGCCTTGTCAACTTCCTTGATGTACTTATCTGTAAGTTTCTGGATCTGATCCTCAAGCTCTTTGATCTCATCCTCAGAAACATCCTGTTTTGCAAGTTTCTTAAATGCATCGTTGGCATCACGACGGATATTTCTTACTGCAACCTTGGCACCCTCGCCTTTTTTCTTAACGTCCTTCACCAGCTCTTTACGACGCTCCTCGGTAAGCTCCGGGAAAACAAGACGGATCATTTTTCCATCGTTGCTCGGGTTTAATCCCAGATCAGAGCAAAGGATCGCTTTCTCGATCGCTTTGATCATGCTGGATTCCCACGGCTGGATCTGGATCATACGTGCCTCCGGTACAGAAATGTTTGCAACCTGCTGGAGCGGAGTCGGTGCTCCATAATAATCTACGGTAAGTTTGTCAAGAATATGCGGGTTTGCACGGCCGGCTCTGATGGTTGTCAGCTCACTCTCCAAAGCATTCAGTGTTTTTCCCATTTTTGTTTCGTATACCTGAATTCTCTCATCCATTTCACATATCTCCCTGTATGGTTATTTTTTATTATTCCCTTTTGATCACACGGTTACCTTTGTTCCGGAGAACTTGCCATGTACGGTATTGACGATGCTGTCCTTTTCATCAAGGCCGAATACCAGCATCGGCATCTTCTGCTCCATACACATGATGGAAGCGGTAAGATCCATAGCTGCCAGCTTCTTTGCAACTACTTCATCAATGGAAATCTCATCATACTTCTTGGCATCCGGATTTACCTTCGGATCACTGTCATAGATTCCGTCAACAGCCTTGGCAAGAAGAATGGCATCTGCGCCGATCTCAACAGCACGAAGTACAGTAGCTGTATCTGTAGAAAAATACGGATGGCCGGTACCACCTGCAAAGAATACAACCTTTCCTTCTGCGAAGCTCTCCTCTACCGCATCCTTGGAATAAAGTGTGGTAAATGCGCCACATACAAACGGGGTGAACACCTCTGTCTTAAGTCCCACATATCTGCAGATGTCAGACACATAGATACAGTTCATGATAGTAGCAAGCATGCCGATCTGATCCGCCTTGCTTCTGTCCATGGCTCCGCTGGTACGTCCTCTCCAGAAATTTCCACCTCCGATCACGATACCAACCTGAAGTCCTTCATCCACGATCGTCTTGATCTGTTTGGCAACCTCTGTAACAGTTGCTTCATCAAAGCCTCTCTTCTGCTCTCCTGCAAGAGCCTCTCCGCTTAATTTCAGTAACACTCTTTTCATATGTTTATTCTCCTTTACCATACGCCGGATACAACTTCATTGCCGTCATTGTCAAAAGTTGTGGATACCGTAAACGTATCATAATAATAATAACCTGTCTTACCGGACTCCGGCTCGTCCTCATAATCACTGCCATTTGGGCTGCCGCATGCATTCTCAAGCTCAGACATGGACTGACCGATATATCTTGCTGCTACAGATGCCGGATCATCCTCGCCGGATGGTGCTTCCGTAGGATCCGGTGCATCGGAAGAATCAGAGGAAGCTGGTGCAGATGTTGGATCCGGTGTGGATGTGGAGTCCGAACTGCCGGACGAACTGCTGTCTGTACTGTCTCCATTATCATCAGAACTCTCCGGAGTCGGAGTCACAGCCGTACTGTCTGAAGAATCTGTACTGTCACTGTCACTTTCACTGTCATCCTCAATGCCAAGCCTTGCCTTTACATCCTTCAGGGTAGACACCTCCTTGGTGCTTCCGCTCGCCAGATATGTAGCATATGGAATTCCGTCTTCACCCTCACCATCCATACAAAGACTCAGCTGTGAGATTGTCAGAAGCGGCAGCTGGCGGAAGAAACATTCATTCTGATCTTCGTCAGAAAATGTGATTCTTACATCAAAACTTGTTGCTGTATCCCCGTTATCATCCTTCTGGCTCTTCTCCATATAATAAACAGCCTTGTCGTTGGAAGCCAGTGTGAATTTACCATTTACAAGATCACTTCCCCAGGTCTCATCACTGTCATCGCCATCATCTCTGGTAGGACGGACATAAATTGCAGAAATCGTGGAGTTCATCTTGTTGGTAAATACAATACTGGTAGTGGTCTCACTCTTGGTTCCCATTACATTTTTGATATTTGCTGTTTCATCAGTAGAGGTCTGCATCTCCACCACATCCGTTTTTGCAGCTTTCGTTACCGTCGGGGTTGCCGTTGCCTCCACCTTTTGCTCCGGTGCCACAGAGTTCTTCTTTCCGCAACCGGCTGCAAGCATGCTCGCTGCAAGAATTCCGGCAAGAATCAAATAGCGTTTTTTCATTATATCTCCTCCATATTAAATGGTCTTATTCGCTGTCAGTTTTTCCTTTTCTATTATTACAGAGTATCACTTTCTTGTCAACCTGACCGTTCTGAATTTCACAGAATCTTTAGAGTTACTGTTCACTGGTAATATTCCGCGAGGTGTTTTTTGTGAGCGAAGGTCACAGAAAACCCGAGACATTTGGAACAGCTGAGGTCAGAACCCGTTTTCCCTTCGCTGTCTGCGCATATCACGGCGCATTTTCGCAGCTTCATTCCGGGCTTTTTCCGCTTCTGTGGTAATGATCAGTTCCGGCACCTGGATCGGTTTCTGGTCTTCATCTACAGCCACCATCACAAAAAATGCCCGGTTTACAGTATGACGCATGCCATCCGGCTGTTCCACATACGTATCGATCTCGACCTCCATGGAAGTTCTTCCCACATAAGTCACATATCCCTTAAGTACTACGATCTCTCCCTCATAGATCGCATGCTTGAACTGAAGATTGTCCACTGCCGCAGTTACCACCCGATATGTCTCCGCATGACGCATAGCTACCACTCCGGCAACCTCATCCAGCCACTGCATCAGTGCTCCGCCAAAAAGTCTTCCGCCTCCGTTCAGATGCTGCTGCATGATCAGATGAACCTGCTCCGTCATCGATGCTTCTACCGTTTTTTTACGTCTTTCCTGTACCTCTGTCATTTCTCATTCCCCGCATTTTATCATACTTTTACTTTTTCAGTTGAAACCAGCCGATCAATAAAGATTTTTTACTTTAAAGTCTCGCTCCGCTTCTCTTCTCTGATCCTTCTTTGCAATATCCTGGCGCTTGTCATAAAGCTTTTTACCACGTGCCATGCCAATCTCTATTTTTACCAGGCTGTCCTTGAAATAAACCTTCAGTGGTACCAAAGTCAGTCCTTTTTCCTTTAATTTAGCTTCGATCTTATTGATCTCGTAGCGATGCAGCAAAAGCTTACGCACACGAAGAGGATCTTTGTTAAAAATATTTCCTTTCTCATAAGGAGTGATATGCATTCCATATACATAAACTTCTCCGTTTTCCACACGGACAAAGGCCTCCTTGATGCTGCATTTACCGGAACGTAAGGATTTCACCTCGGTTCCTGCAAGTGCGATCCCGGCCTCATAAGTATCCTCGATAAAATAATCATGAAAAGCCTTTTTATTATTTGCGATCAGTTTCATTCCTGTTTTTTTTGCCATTTCGCGCTCCCTCAGTCTTCCTCAGCCAGGTACAAAATCCACGGTTTTCAGCATTTTATCCGCATCTGCCACACGGACACGGACCTTTCTGCCCAAGGCGGAAGATCCTTCCTGTCATGTCTCCCCGCAGTTCATATGCTCCTGGTCAAATACATAATAGTCATCTCGTAATGTATT
>ENA-OQHF01000737-OQHF01000737.1-human-gut-metagenome-genome-assembly--contig:-NODE-737-length-19088-cov-5.804810_pt1 | contig 19088 bp, 29 predicted proteins | sample MGYA00242559_ERZ504709 | MGnify/ENA primary metagenome ERZ504709 (study PRJEB26092, sample SAMD00036203) | human gut metagenome | host: Homo sapiens | study: EMG produced TPA metagenomics assembly of... | reverse complement strand
GATACCTCTCTGTTTAATAAGATTTTTTACTAACCCGCAAAGTCAGTAATCTTATTTTACACTGAGGTATTTTTTTCTCAACCTTCTTTCTTAGAATTCCCTATATTTGAATTATACAGGAAGCTCCATAAGTTTCTTTTTGTTATCTAAAAACACTAACGATCAACTCAAAATGCTTTCGATTCGTTTTTATAAAACCATCTTTTTGTAATTTTGATATCTCTGTAGACATTGCTGCACGATCAATACAAAGATAATCTGCCAGCTGCTGCCGGTCAAAAGGAATGTCAAAAGACAACGATGACTGTCTGATAGATTCTGCTGACAAATAAGACAACAGTTTATCTCTGGTCGTTCGCTTACCAACATGTGTGATCTTGTCGTTTAGAATCAATATCTTATTGGCCAAGACACTGACCAGGTTACGGATCAACTTCTGATGATGTTCGCATGCAGTTGGACAGGAAACCAAAAGTCTCTGAACATTTAAAAAAATGATCTCACAATCCTCATCTGCTGCCACGCTGACATTCAAAACAGCTCCCGGACTTGCTGCATATGGCTCGCCAAAAAAATCACCGGCATGGCATTTTGACAGAATATTCCGGTGTCCCCACAGATCTTCCTGCATAACAAGAACGCAACCCGACACCACAAGTCCCATAACTTCGGTAGAGTCCCCAGCTCTGAAAATATAAGAACCCCTTTTTCTGTAAATTGTCGTTGCATTTACGCAATGTAATATCGATATTATCTCGTTATCCGTAAGGCCTTTAAAAAAAGGACTGTTTTTTAAAATAGGCAAATATTTTTTCAAAATAATCCCTCCTGTTGGAAATCAAACATACATGTTGCAATTATTATACTATATTTTTTACAGAAACCCAAGTTGTATACTATTGACAAAGGATGGAAATGATAAAAAGATCTTAGAATAAAAGGAGAATATAGTAATGGATAAGAATATGTTTTGTTTTCAGTGTGAACAGACGATCGGATGCAGTGGATGTACAGGAAATTCTGGTGTCTGTGGAAAAACGGCAGATACAGCAAAATTACAGGATGAACTGACAGGTGCGTTGATCGGTCTGGCAAGAGCTGTTGACAGCACAACAGCTGTTTCTAAAAAAACTAGTCAAGTCATAATTGAAGGACTGTTTACTACAGTTACAAATGTCAATTTTGATAATGCTTCAATTGAAAGCATGATACAAAAAGTCAGAGCAGAGAAAGAAAGGCTGGCTCCTGATTGCAGCAAATGTCAGTCTCCGTGTGGTAAAACAGACGAATACGATATGCAGCAACTATGGAATGCAGATGAAGATACCCGATCTCTGAAGTCTCTCATTCTCTTTGGCATTCGCGGAATGGCTGCATACGCCTATCATGCAGCTGTTCTGGGTCATGAAGATGATGAAGTAAATCTGTTCTTCTGCGAAGCATTATTTAAGATCGGTTATGAAGAGAACACAGAAACACTGCTTTCTACAGTTCTCAAAGTAGGAGAGATCAATTTGAAGTGTATGGCACTTCTTGACAAGGCAAATACTGAAACCTATGGAACACCAGAACCGACAGAAGTTACACTTACCGTAGAAAAAGGACCATTTATTGTAGTAACTGGTCATGATCTGAAGGATCTGCAGCTTTTACTTGAACAGACAAGCGGAAAAGGGATCAATATCTATACTCATGGTGAAATGCTCCCTGCCCATGCCTATCCATTCTTAAAGAAATTTCCTCATCTAAAAGGAAATTTCGGAACCGCATGGCAGAATCAACAGAAAGAGTTTGATCATCTTCCCGCTCCGATCCTTTACACTACCAACTGCCTGATGCCTCCAAAAAACAGCTATGCTGACAGAGTGTTTACAACAGAAATGGTTGCTTTCCCAGGCACTGTTCATATCGATGAGAAAAAAGATTTTACACCAGTTATTGAAAAAGCACTGGAACTGGGTGGTTACAAAGAAGATCAAATCCTCACAGGTATCAACGGTGGTACGAAAGTAACAACTGGTTTTGGTCATGCAGCCATCCTGTCCCATGCAGATACTGTAATAAAAGCTGTAAAATCAGGCGATATCAGCCATTTCTTCCTGGTTGCCGGCTGTGATGGTGCTAAGCCGGGTCGAAATTATTATACAGAATTTGTAAAACAGGCACCTTCTGACAGTGTGATCCTCACTCTTGCATGTGGGAAATTCCGTTTCAATGATCTCGATCTGGGAGAAATCGGTGGTCTGCCACGACTGATGGATATTGGCCAGTGCAACGATGCTTATGGTGCGATCCAGGTTGCTGTCGCACTTGCGGATGCATTTGAATGCTCTGTTAATGAGCTTCCGCTTTCCTTCGTTCTTTCCTGGTATGAACAGAAAGCCGTCTGCATCCTGTTAACACTTTTGCATCTGGGTATCAAAAACATCCGTCTTGGTCCTTCTCTTCCAGCGTTCTTATCACCTAACATTCTGAACTTTCTGGTAGAAAATTATGGCATTGGACCTATTACTACCCCGGAAGAGGATATTAAGACACTGATGAATCATCTGTTGGCATAAAGTAAACAGTCTTTGCTATATTTTTATGATTTTAAAAAACTCCTGGGCAAATCCACAGGAGTTTTTCTAATGTTCTTTATTCAATTTTCTTCTTTCGTAGGATTAACTCTCCGAATATTCCTTTCATTGTCAACTCCTCCATTTCTTTGAATTTTATGATTTAATCTTCTTTGATGGTTACAGTACATATCAATAGGTGGGGCATAAAAATCTCTGCTATCTTTGGAATTATGCAACACTTTTAAATATACGTTTTTGCGTCTTTAAATATCTCTGTAAATCCAGAATCGAATTGTCAGAAGATTTTTTTTCATCATCAGTTAATTCCACTGCATTATCACTGGCTAATTTAACAGTGTATTCATAAATACGATTTACCAGCACATCCAATTCTTCGGTAGTCAATTTAATCTTCAACTGTTCATATCTTTTAGCCTGTTTCAACTCTTCTAAAGCATCCATTAGGCAATTGATAGATTTCATACTTAGTTCACCATTTCGAATATCTTCAATACAGGATCTCAAAGCTGCATGATATCTCTTCATTACCTTCGGTTCTCTGTTTTTAATTTTTTAACGAACAAAATTTCCTGCTACAATTGTCCCTGCAACAGCTGTTCCGATGATAATCACATTCCTATTTTTCTTTGAAAATTCAAGCACCTTAGTTGCAACATTTTTGTTTTGTGCTACTTGTTCAACTTTTATTGGATCTAAGTGTTTTACAATCTGCCCTTTATTGGGACCAATTGCAACTCGAACAACTCCACCGAGTCTTCGATATTCTCCTGTTGCCAATTTAGTCATAATATCCATTGGAATATCAAATGCTTCTGTTACTACTGCCATAATCAAATTTTCCTCCACTTTCATTTCATAATAGAACCCACATTTTGCGAGGTCTGTTATCTCTTGTTGTTTCTTGATGCTTCCAGTATAATAAAATCCATAGAGAAAATACACGCACAGCATGTGGACTTAACACCTGATATTCCTCATGTTTTGTGATATACAGGGAGGAAATTCTCATGGGTAAACAATCTACCAAGGAAAACAAAACAATTTACCAGCTTTGCCGGGAAGCCGCAGGGCTTACAAGGGCAGAAGCAAGTGATAAAATGAAGGCTGTCTCGGATTCTAAAATTGAAAAATTCGAATACGAAACACAGAAACCTACACCTTACGATATTATTCAAATGGCTGATGCTTATAAAAGACCGGATCTCTGCAATTATTACTGCTCACACAAATGTGAAATAGGCCACCGCTATGTTCCAGAAGTAGAAGTAACTGACTTGTCAAATATCATCCTAGAAACCATTGCCGGTCTAAATGAAATCAACCCTCTTACTGGTCGGCTAATCCAAATCGCTCGTGACGGCAAGATCAGTGATGATGAGATGAGGGATTTTGCTTTTATCAGTAAAAAACTGGATGCAATTTCTTTAGCCATAGACTCTCTGAATCTTTGGGTAGATAAGACAGCCAGTGAACAGGGTCTCAATCTTGAACTTCTAAATGCCGAAAAAGAAAAATTAAAATAATCCATAATCACACGAACGGCAATGAATCACTTCTGATTCATTGCCGTTCTCTTTACATACGCTGTAATTGATTGACGATACTTTCCGTTCTTCGAATAGCTTCTTCTACCTGTCTTTTTGCAGTATTGATTCGATTCTGGACCATCCAGTCCACCACAAATCCATCAAAAAAATAATCTGCAAATGAAAGAAAATCTCCGGTATCGATGTGTAGATCACATGCCATATTTACATCATTTAATTCCCTGCTGAAATTACGGAGATCATACTTTGCCTGCTCCATATTCTGCTTCGCCTGATCCATTTTTGAATGTTTCAGCATCGTACTGAAAAATCCTCCGCCAAACATATCTACCAGACCCCAGTTTTTTGCACTATTCAAATTTTCTTTTGCCACACTAAGACTGTTTAAGGCTCTACGTCCAGCTTCAATTGCTTCTCTTTTTTCTTTTTCAATATCATATCCCATTAAAAAACACCTCTCTGACTTTTTATGAATGTGACATTATAAGTCCGATAATCCCACCAATGATCAATAGTGGAAAAGCTATATACATTAATCCGCCTACTACCATTCCAATCAATATCACTGGAAAGAAAATAACCATACAAAGTAATTTCATGATTCCCCAGGATGCTTTTACACCAAATATAAAAAATTTTCCTAAAAACCAAATCATACAAATAGTAAATAATACTGATAACATCTTTTTTCTCCTTCTAACACTCATCCAGTTGTGAGTGATTCATTTTTCGTTGTTTATCTCGCTAGTATCCACTTTTTCTGTTGATATTGTCAGTATAGCAAAATAAGCTTTTGCAATACACATCCATAGTAAAGAATTAAATCTTTATAATTCCCATTTTTTGTGGAATAACACAAAATAAGGCCCAAAAGGGCACTTTCCCTTTTGAGCCTATACACTTTATCAGCTAACGTATTTTGCTTTCATTTTTCCGATTCCCTTTGATTGCATTGTTTCTTTCACGAAAACACCTTCAATATAGTTACCGTTCAATCCGATGAATCCAATTATCTGTTTTGCACTGTCATCTTGATACACATATATCTCTGCATAAGGGAGAATTTTTCTAACCATATTTTCATCAGTGCGTCTATATCATACTCGTCATATTGCCGTATCACACCAACACCTCCTAGTAAACGCACAATAGCACGTACCTTTTTTTATTAAAATTACTCTGCTATCATTATCCTATACAAAATATAAAAAGTCAAAAAAGTTAAGTACTTAACTTTTTGTACTTGGTATAGATGCCCATGGATTAAAAAATCTACATTGCTACAGGTTATACTGTTTCTCCGTTTTCCCAACGTGAAACTGCCTGACAACTTACAAAAACTTTTTCTGCAAACTCATCTTATATAGTCCAATTTTGACTTGCTGTTTGAAGTTCTGTCATATGCTTAAAGATACTGTCTTTTTGCATAAGCTTATCTGGTGTGTCACATTCGGCAATTTTTCCATCTGAGAGAACTACAATTTTGTCTGCATTTTTAACCGTTCTCATTCTGTGAGCGATAACTATTACGGTTTTGTTCTCAATAAGCTTAGACAATGCCGTTTGAATTAACGTTTCGTTTTCAACATCAAGAGAAGCGGTTGCCTCATCAAGAAGAATAATCGGCGCATTTTTCAAAAATGCACGGGCTATAGAAATTCTTTGACGCTCACCGCCGGAAAGATTACAGCCGTTTTCACCGATCTCTGTATCGTAACCGTTTGCAAGCTTTTGAACAAATTCATCACAGTTTGCAAGCTTTGCCGCAACAAGAACTTCTTCGTCTGTTGCACCCTTTTTGCCGAGGCGAATATTTTCGGCAACAGAAGTATTAAACAGCGTAACATCCTGAAATACGATTGAATAAAGACTTAAAAGTGTTTCTGGTTCAACATTTGAAATATTCATACCGCCGACTGTAATATTGCCGCTTGTTGCGTCCCAAAATCGTGCAGCCAACCTTGAAACAGTTGTTTTACCGCCGCCGGAAGGACCTACCAAAGCGGTGATTTCTCCTTGCTTTGCGGTAAACGAAACATTATCAAGAACCTTTTCGTTGTTGTTGTAGGAAAAGCTTACATTGTCAAAAGTGATATCATAGCCATTGTTGGTAAGCTTTGAATCACCCGACTGCACATCATGGTCAAGAATTTCATTCATTCTGTCCACATTCGTCTTTGTGCTGATTATTGCGGCAAGGTTTTGGAGAGCGGCTTGCATCGGGTCGTAAAGTCGTGAAACCAAAAGTAAAAATACAAAGAATGTAAGCACATCAATCTCACCTTTAATAAGAAGTGCCGAGCCTGCAAGCGCCGTTGTCGCAATACCCAACTTGAGTACCATTTGTGCGCAGGAAACAAAAACGGCTGTACCAAATTCGTTTTTAAGAACTCTTTTCTCAACATTATCAATCTTGTCGTCAAGCGATACAAGATATCTTTTTTCGGCATTGTTTGATTTTAAATCGGCAATTGTATCTATGCATTCCTGAATACCATTTGCGGCATCCATTTTTGCATCCATTGATTTTTGCGTCAGCTTTTGTTGAACCTTTGCCGTAGAAACAACGATAATTATAGCCACAGGAAGAACCCAAAGGGAAGCAATTGCCATTTTCACATCAAAAAAGAGCAAGCTTATCGCTATAATAACCGTCGAAATCATCGAGCCTGCAAAAGGCGGAATGAAATGAGAAAAAGCAGTTTCAAGATATGTGCAATCCGCCATAATTGTACTCGTTAAATCTGCCAAATCCTTTTTTGAAAAGAAGGAGAGAGGAATTTTACGAAGCTTCTCCGCAAGTGTAATTCTTCTTGTTCCCGTTTCAACATATGTTGCAAGGAATGTTGAATTATATTGCCATAAGGTTATTGTAAAAACAACAATCAAACAAACAACGGCACCGATTACATAAAATAAAGTTTTGCCTTTTAAGTTGTTTGCAAGCAAATCCTTAACAAACAAATAAAGGAGCGTAACCGGGAACATAAACGAAATATCTTGCAATGTACAAGCCACTACGCCTTTAATCAAATCTTTTGCACCTCGTCTTGAAAGCGCATATCTATGCATAAGTTTTTCAATCATTTTTAAGCCTCCTTTGCGACTTTCCATTTTACCGATGTCAAATAGTTTTTGAGCATCGAAGCAAACAGACCGTTTTTGTCGTTAAGCTCTTTTGCACTTCCCTGCTCAACAAGCTTGCCGTTTTGAAGTACAAAAATACAATCGGCATTTTTAACCGTCGAAAGCCTGTGAGCAATCATAATAACTGTTTTATCCTTTGAAAGTTCATCAAGCGCTTTTTGAATTTTAACCTCATTATCAGGGTCAGCAAAAGCAGTGGCTTCATCAAGAATAACTATCGGCGAATTTTTAAGAATTGCTCTTGCGATTGCTATTCTTTGCGTTTCGCCGCCGGAAAGATATACGCCTTTGCTTCCGATAACCGTTTCGATACCCTTATCAAACTTGTCAATAATATCAAGACATTGCGCTTTTTTAAGAGCCGACATAACCTCTTCGATACTTGCGTTCGGTTTTCCGAGAAGAACATTGTCACGAATGCTTGCATTTATAAGCTTGCTGTTTTGGAAAACATATGAAACAGTATTATTAAGCTCTTCTTTTTCAATATTTTTAACATTGACTCCGCCAACAAGCACCTCGCCGCTTTGTGCGTCAAAAAATCTTGTGATAAGATTTGCAAGCGTCGTTTTGCCGCCACCGGATGGTCCGACAAAAGCAACTGTTTGATTCGGTTTGATTTCAAGCGATACATCGTCAATCGCTTTGATTTCACCGTCATAGCTGTAGCTTACATTTTTAAATTCAACGCTTGAATCTCTAACCTTTTTTGCTTCGCTTGTTTTAAGAGGTTCAATGTTCATAATACTGTCGATACGCTTAAATGCATCCTCTACAATCATTTTGTTTTCGCTTTGGAACATTATCTTTGTCATTGTAACTGTTAAAACAGGAGTAATAATAATATAGAAAAGAATATTCAATATAAGTTCGTTTGTAACCCCGCCTCTTACAAAAATCAAACCACCGAAAATAATAAACGCGAAGATTCCGTTAATAAGCATTGTAAAAATTGCCATCGGAACACGCAAATTCTTGGTGTAATCAATTGCCCATTCGCTGTATGAATCAATCGACTTTTTAAACTTTCTGAAGCTGAACACGCTTTGCCCGAACGCTTTAACAACGGGGATACCTCTTACATACTCAACGGCTTCGTTGGACATATCGTCAAGTGCGTTTTGATACTCCTCCATTTTTGTTTGGAGAGTTTTTCCCGTCATAAACACCATCATTATTACAAATGAAAGCACAATTGGTATAAGTGAAATAAGACCGAAGCGCCAATCAAACGCAAACAAAAACATCAAAAGTCCAATAGGTGTAACCATTGAACCGACCATATCAGGAAGCTGATGAGCAAGATATGTTTCGGTTGCGCTGGAACAATCGTTTACCGTTTTGCGAAGCTTACCGCTTCCGATTTTTTCAATTTCGCCGAGCGACAAAGTCACTATCTTGTGCATCATTTGTTTGCGCATATTTGCCTGTACTCTAAATGCGCTCGTATGAGAGCAGAGCAAAGCCGCAATATAAATAAGCATAGACAACAGTGCAAACGCAACGGCTAAAACACCGTTTTCAACAATTCCGGTTGTGTTTTGAAAATTCGGCATAATGTCAAGCACTTCCTTTATTATTTTCCATATGTAATAGAACGGAAGAAGCGCAAGAACGCTGCTTACGGCACTGAGAACAAGCGAAATATAAGTAAAACTTTTATAATTTTCCGCAAATCCCATCAGTCTTGAAAAACTTGATTCCTTTTTTTCTTTCAATTTGATTCCTCCAAATCATTTATTTTTAGTTAGCTTATGCTAACTGCTATATAAAAATTAAAGGGCTTTTAAATCCCTAAAATTTTCGACCAGCCTGCAATGTAAAAATCCAAAAATGTAGACACATATTTTTTTGCATTTTCTTTTTTCATATCGTGCTCAATCAGTTCTAATACACCGGTAAACATTCCGCTTGCAATCATATGGCAAACTTCTTTTTCCATATCGGGAATATCATAGCCTTGCTTTTTTAAAATCTTTATAAATTCAAAAGTTTCCGCTACTTCTATTTCAACCATATTATGCACAAAATTTTCATAACAGGTACCTTCGCTTTTGCAAATAATCAATTTAAATTCGTCAAAATGCTCGTAAATATAATCAATTATAGAGTTAATGCTCTTTCTGCTTTCAATGCCCATATGATTTGCCTTATCTTTTTCGTCAAGCATTTCAAACTCTTCCTGAGCAGACATAAATATGTTCATTATAGCCGTTGCATGTTCTTCAACAAGAGCGGCAAAAAGTGCCTCCTTGCCAGAAAAATAACCGTAAAATGCACCTGTCGTAACTCCTGCCGTTTTAACGATATTGCGAAGCGAAGCAGACTTAAAACCTTTTTCAAGAAACTCCTCTTTACCTGCCGCCAATATGTTTTGTAATGTTGTAGATTCTTCATTTGCCATTTTTACACCTCGATGTAACACTGTTATATCGCTATTAGTATAACAGTGTTATATTTTCTTGTCAAGCCTCTTTTGCACTCGTCATCGGACACCTGTTGTTTTATTCTTCTCATTGGCCTAAACATAAAATCATTCCTCCGTATTATTCGAAATCAATTCTAACAATCTTCATTTTCATCATATTATCACCGACTTTTGCCAATATGCGATGTATTTTTTTGACCGACGGCACATTCAGACTTTGATAACCGAGCATATATCCCCTACTTGACACCTCAAATTTGTCTGACCAATGGGCAATTTCCTTTTGAGCATCTCCAACGGAAAAATATGCGTTTACATCTTTAATTTCTGCTTGTTTGAGCCATGTCTTTGATATCATCTTGGCACCTGTCTTGCCGCAGGTGTCAAATACAATACGACCTTGTGCAAAATGCTCAGCCATTGCCAAAAACAACGCTTTTACATCTTCTGTAAGGAAATAATAAAATACTCCCGAAGCGAAGAAAATCACTCCGCCGTCGGCTTGAATTTCATTAAACCAAGAGGTATCTTTCAAATCGGCGGCAATATTCTTTTCACGCTCTCCGGCAGGTAGCAGAGAATTTCTGACTTCTATAACATCGGGGAAATCTATATTATAAATTCGGCAAGAATCGTTATCGCAATTTCTTCCCGTGTTATCCAAACCGCAGCCCAGATTTACAACTGCGGCGTTTGGATGACTTTTTAAGTATTCCTTAACTTCATACGCTAAATCGTTTTGGCGTATAGCAATCTCCAAAAAGCCAAATTCCTGCATCGTACTGTCGCCCTTTTTCTCTACTTCCGAAAAATCATAATCGATTTGTTCGATTAAGCGTACAGCCGTTTCGTCTTTAAAAAGCTGAGGGAATTTTTCTGTGCATTTCTTTCTTCCGTAAAGTGGAATAATCAAGGTTTCCTGCACAGTGTTCTTTTTAATATGGTACTTCATAAATATTCTCCTTCATTATCCCAATGCCACATCAAGTGTCATCATTATACTGAAACCTACGGCAAAGAAAATCGTGCCGATGTTTGAATGATGTCCTTGTGACATTTCGGGTATCAATTCTTCAACTACTATATAAAGCATTGCTCCTGCAGCAAAGCTTAATAAATACGGCAATGCCGGAACAATCAAATTTGCCAACAGTAATGTCAATACTGCGCCTACAGGTTCAACCGCACCCGATTTCACAGCGACTTAATCAATTGATTTTTTTGCAACCAAAACACATTCCGAAAGCGGTTTACCTTTTACCAAGGTTACCCCTACAACACAAAAGCCTTTGTTACCGACATATTCTTTCAGTTCCTCTCTTTGCCACTTATGATAGGTCTTGAACCCGGCTTTTTCCATAAGCCATATCGGCAATTTGGGATAGCCCCTTTCATAAACAAAGGTAGGAGCAAACAAAATTCCGTCCTTTTTCAAAACTCTGTGAATTTCTTTTAATGCTTTCTCTGGCTGTGGCATAATATGTAAAGCATTTGCAATCACGACAACATTAAATTTTTCATCTTCATAAGTCAAATTCGTTGCGTCCTGCACACAAAATCGGAGCTGTTCGCATTTGTGTTCGCCTTGATTGCGTTTTTCAGCTTCTTTTATCATATTTTCCGAGTAATCTGTTGCTTCCCACGAGCCGGATTTTCCTGCCATTAAAAAGGTAATCTGTCCCGTTCCGCAAGCCAATTCCAAGACAGACTTCTCACTGTCTATATACTGTTCTGACAGTTTGCAGATTTGCTCATAAGCGGTATCGTTTTTTGACATAAATGCAGTATATATTCTTGCCATTCTTTCCCAAAAGCCTTTATTTGTGTTATCTGTCATAGAATTGTCCTCCGTTTCCCTGATTACTTTTCGCAAAGCGAACTCATATTACTCTAATCCATGTTCCTCATTTTCCTTTTCCGTATCCGGATACCGGTTCAATAATATCCCCCTGCACTAAATTTGAAAGAAGTTTTGACGCACTCGAATTTTTTAAACCCAGCAATTCAGTAACTGCACTTCTTCCGAATACTTCATCATATCCAAATTTTTCAAACATTCTACGGATATGAACCGCTGTTTTAATAGCGAAATCTTTTCCCTTTTCTAAAAGCACACTTTCAATGTCTACTTTTTCACTTTCAATGTCTACTTTTTTGTCGTTCAAAAGTCCAGTTATATGCAAATCTCAGTTCTGAAGCACTACCGTACATTACTGTTGCTCCATCAAGCACCCATTCTTTCTCTGTGATGTTGTAATCTCAAATCTTTCCGGCGTGTTTATAAATCCCCTGAAAGAGTTTGCGGTGGATAGAGGTATATTTTCGGAGAAAATGAGAACGCTGTTTCGGAAAGTATCTCTGCAATACAGGAAGAAACCTTATCTGCTTCTTCTGTGCGTTCCTCGTCCGACAAATGCACAGGACGTTCCTCATAATAACTGTCGATAAGGCTCTGTGCTTCCTTCATTGTGATTTTGCCTTCAATATTTTGAATGGCAGTATCTATTAAATATTTTGACAGTTTGAGTCCGTCCACAGCCTGAAGTCCGATTGCCGTACTCCAAGCATACCCCTTATGAGCTTTATCCGGTTCAGACTCCCTCAAATATTCCTTAAACGAATCTTTTTCCATATCCACTACCTCGCTTCATAGTCTTATAATTCAAATCTGCATTATTCGCTTTCCTGCATACCCTCATCGGCTTGTGCAATCATCTGTCTGTACCCTGAAAGAAGTCATATCATACGCAAGGGTTGTCACATCTTCTCCGAAACGGTCAACCATTGTTTTCATCAAGCTGTTATCACATCGTAAATCCACAAGGACTTTTTCGCCTGAAAACATAAAGAAAACTTCCTTTGTGCAATTCTCAATATCAAAATCATCAGGCATAGGAATAATATCTTTATCCAATATCTCCGGCTTGGAAGCAATACGGTCTACCCTGAAATTGATAACCTTGCTTTTCTTCTCAGAATACCCGAGAACATAATAATAATCCCCACACCAGAGAAGTTTATATGGACTCAGCTTATAAATCTCGCCCTTATTCTTCAGAACCTTTTTCTTTAATCCGGTATATTGATTAGCTGCGTCGTTGAAAGCGAATGTTCCTCGTCCGTTCGTTCCTCTAATATTTTTACTACGCCGGAATGCGTGACATATGCTCCTCCAGCTTTTTTATCATCAGGCACGAAATAAGTTATTGACACTTCCTGTTCCGTGCCGATATTATCTCTTATCATATTTAATTGGTCATTCAGTTTCATAATGATTTCATCGCTTAATTCTAACCGTTCATCCGTTAGTCTTGCAGTTTCCTTAATGGCAGCATCATGTCCTGTGAGTGCCGCAAAAGGAGCAAACTGTGCTGCTCTGTCGTGTAGCGACATACGAGGGTGATTCTTCGATGTCAGATTCGGCAGATTGATTATATCGTCATAAGAATGATTGTCCATCTGTTGCAGCACCTCCTTTACTCGACAAACTGGAAGTTATAGTGCAATCTTTTTCCATTTTCTAATCTTGGTTCTAAAGGTTCCGAACGGAGCAACTGTATTAACATGTATGAATTTGTATACTTCCCAGACAGCTGTTTTAGTTGCTTCGTCAGCCCATTTTCTCATATGTGGTTTAAATAATTCTTCATCACTCAGAGAATCAATCATTGCATAAATAGAGTTGATATTCTCATTCAATCTGTCTTTCAATTCTTGCAGTGACAGCTGAGCATATGTATCTGTGAACCATTGATATAATTCGCCAAGCTGATTCCACTTAAAATTATCCGAAGGAGTTTTGACAGGAATACCCTTTCTTTCGTCTGATTCCCATTTAATAACAAGAGTTGTCCAGCCAACCTGATAAGCAAGATTTTCTGCCGGAGTTCGATCGACCTCATCAATTCTCTTATCTTTTAAATGCTCCGGAATATCATTAAATTCTGAAATATACTTTGCAAAGCTTTTATTTATCTCGTTTTTAAGCTCGTCTTTATTCTCATATGTTCTCAATAGTCTATCTCCTCAGCTTCCGATTTTCCAGTTTCAAAAACTGGAATTTGTCAAATAAACATATTCCAATGCTTCCTATTTTCCCTCAACTAGACTCAATCATATCCTGAACGTACTCTATCTTCTTTGCGGTCATCTCAACCCACCCCGGTCTGAAACCACTTCGAATTGCATTTCTCACAGACTTTATATTTGACCATGCGGCACAATAAAAGGGAACTTTTCCTCGCTGCAAAATCTCTTTGGCAAGCCTGTTTGTCAGTACAGTAGCAATCCTCTGTCTTCGATATTCCGGAAGAACATCTACACCTATCTGCCACATTGTATCACAATCTGCAGAACATCCGGCAAGTCCAACTAACTTCCCCTTATCATATGCTCCCACCGCTAAAACATCCAGATTTTTTCGTTTAGCACACAATGCATTCTCCCATTCGGGTAGATACAAATTAGCAAAATCTTTTGGTTTTAATATTGTTAATTCATAATTACAGCTGTATTCCAATCGGAATATATCCTCCATATCAGGAAGAAAATATTCTGCCATAAAACATATCTCCGCGCCGAACTTTTTCAACCTGTCATTGAGTGGATAAAGCCCCGGTGTTTCAAAACAATTCTCAATATTTGGCACATTCTTTATGTATTGCCTAATTTCTGAAAGAAGTTCTTTCTGCGCCGTAACCACAATATTACTTCCGTAGGAAACCATATTGCAAATATGTGGCAATTGCAAATACCGTCTCGCTTGATTCGTATCAACAGATTCAAAAAATCGATTCTCCACCACCATAAAATCTTGTGGCTCACAGTTGCAGTCATAAGCTGACTGTTGTAAGGCTATTTGTAAAACTTCTTTATTATTCATACGTTCTCTTTCCTCTAAATAAAATACTAATATATTACTCCGTAATTAAGGCTAATATTTTTTATAATTCTAAATATTCTTTCTTAGATAAATCCCATTTTTCTTGCCTTTGGATTGGATGGCGGGGATTTCCTTCTTTTGTAAGTGTTCCAAAATAATACACTTTAACACCAATTGAAGACAGCATATCTTTCACTTGTTCCTTTCCTTTGATAAGCACATCAATATTACTGTCATTTCCCCAAGCTCCCCACACCTCTTTTATATTATTTTCAACAAGGTATTTTTCTATTTCTTGAATATTCCTATCCATTAATTCTTGTTGAAATACATCCATTTTAGTCGCATCCGTTGCCCTTTCCGGATAAAGATTAAATACCATCCAACCATCCATACAAAGTTCTTTACTGACATTAATAATTCTATTAATGGTCCTATCACTAAGTGTTTCCCGTGCTGCAGATGGATTCATACAAATAGCCACTAATGGATTTTGCCCTTGTTTACCTAATGCAAAACGAAAGGAACAATACTCAGATGGTATTATACAATCAGGTTCATAACCTTTTGGATAAAGAAAAGTATTTTTTGTTACCTTTTCTTGCATAATAATCCCCTTTCTTATTTAATTTAATACTACAAGTTTCGCTATCACCTACAAAATTATCACTCTCTTGTACTATTAAATTCAAATTTTTATAGTTTATCTATATCAAATTAAATCTGAAATATATCTCTCCACAACTTCCGATTTGTTGATTTCACAATTTAGTATTTGTTACCTACTAACTTAATTGTCATCGTTTAATTTTCTCTTTAATCTATCAATACCCATAATAACCGGCTTGAAACAAGTTTGATCTGTTTCAATTTCAAATAATAATTTATTATCTTTGTCTGGACATTCTTGATAATTTCCCTTTATAATTGCTTTTCCTCCAGACTCCATAAACACTTCAAAAAACAAATCATTTTCTAAAAAAAGTGTATATTTTGCATTTCCTTTCAGCATTTCATAACATTTAATAAGCTCTTTTTGAAATCTATATAAAGCACCTGATGCTGCAAAATACCTGTCACAGTTCACGGTATAGCATCCACATTTTATTTCTAATGTGCAAATAATATCATATCCACCCTCATAACTTGTTGTATCAGGATATCCTAGAACTTCTATCAAATTTAACGTGATATGTTCACCGTTATATCCTTTGAATGAAAAAATTTCCTTCATTGTACCTCTTTCCTAAAAATACCAGCTTTATTACAGTTTATTAATCTTTGCAATTCAAAATAATATCTTTTAATTACAAATATCATCACTCTTTTCTATTTTTTCTGTAATAATTTTTCTTGGTAGTCTTATATACTTATCTTCTTCGCTCACAAGCCCAGCAGGATTTAACTTGACTTATTCATTCCTTTATTTCTTTTACCTTATTTGCCAATAGCCCTAATTTTCAGCCTATATTTTTCTTGCTTCTTTAAAACAGTATGTTGGTATGCTATTTTGTGTATCAAGTACAGAATATTTACAATCCATACCTATGTTTGCTTCTTTCATATGCCTCTCGTTTTGCAGATATTATTATAGTTTCATCCTCGTCTTCTCCACCACCTGCTACAAATTGCTCCTTCTTCGTATAACCACAATAACAATTTACGCGAAAATAATTCAACAGATAGTGATAAGAATTTTACTTCTTCTACCGCATGCAACAGCTTAAACTGTGACTCCATTAAAGATGTTTTTTTGCTCTTAAGTCTTTTCTGTCAAATTTCGTAATACATGAACTTCCTACCGGATATAAAATATTTCCATTATACATATTTTTAATAGTATATAAATATTTATATTCTCTTTTTCCACATATGCATATTTCAGAGCATTTTTCATCTTCCTCGCAATCAATAATTTCCCACTCCATTACAGCATTATCCCAATTATTACTTTCTGATTTATCAATAACTTTACAAATCAAATTCTTTACATATGTGCCTTCCATAGTTTATTATTTCATCTCCTTCTTTTTAAAGTTATTCCTATACTTATCTGTATACCACTTTGGTATATACGTTTCAAAATTGTCGTAGTCATCAAGTGCCATACGGCATCTAACTACCATACTATCTATATCTTCTTGCCCAAATTTCTCTGCCCATTTAATTGAAAATAAAGAAGCCTGTGCTACATACACTGCAAGTGTACTCCAAAAGTCTTCTGGTATTTGGTCATCAAAATATGCATCTATTTGTCCGATACAATACGGAATGCTGTTTTCAATTCCAAACTTTCAAGTTTATAGAATTCTTCATAAGGGTCACCAACTTCCAACGATTAAAATCAATTACACCAATTAAACCATTATCTGTGTAAATAAGATTTCCCGGGTGATAATCCCATGCATATATACAGATTTCTCTTTCCATATTAGGTCGATATTTTCCTTTACATATTTAATTGCAATTTCATCACCATCAATACGAACGTGTGACTCTTCATAACGTGATAATTGCTGCAACTTCTTCGATTTCTTTGTATCATTTGGAATGTCATTTATATCAACATCTATTGAATGTATTTTCTTTAAAATCTTTCCTGCTTGTCTTCCAAGCTGATATTGTTGTTCTTCTGTCAAGTCAGATAATACTTCTTCTAAATCTTTACCTTCAATCCAAGTAAGCAACATATACACGATTTTTTCCATTGTTACAAATTCCAAAAATCAATTGGTTGAGACATTAAAAATCCAAGTTTTGAGTATTTTTCTACAATCTCGTATTCTTTTTTCTTTGTTTCATATTGTTCCATATCTGATATTCTAAGCAATAGCATCTTTCCTTCTTTTGTTTTAATAAAGTATTTACTATCGCTTGACCATCCCTTTGAAACCTATCAACAGATTGCCAATCACTACTATTCTTTATATCTTCAAACATCTGTGTACCTCTATATTTCATAATTATCCAACTCTACAACTTGGGATTCGTTTACTTGATTTATGGACAATTTTTTCATCCAATTCCTCTATCAATTCACACCAAATAGCTAAGTATTCTAATGGTAATTTATACTGTTCATTAAAAACTTTCAAAAGTTCAATAATGTTATTCCTGTAACAAGCTTTATTAATAAAGATGTTACAATTAATAAATGTAGCCACCTCGTTTGCTATGCTTACACCTATATCCTGTTTGCCCGATAAGAACTTAATCAAACTACGATGAAACAAACGAGAGATTTGATAGTGCATATCATCTCTTAAAGCAAACTCTTTACATAATTTTTCATTTCTACTCTAATCGTATAACTTAATATCATCAGTATGGAAGAATTCACTGTCTGAAATATCTATTTTTTCGATTATTTCCAAATCAACAGTTACTCCATCTTCATATATAACGATAAGTATGCCTAATGGTTTATGGGTAAATGATATATACACAGGTTTTCCATAACCATAAATCAGTTCATTCAAATTTTCCGTGTTACAAAATGTACTTATATCTACATCAAAGAACAATGTAGCAGTTCTATGCAAAAAAAGAACCACTTAACCAAATGTGACTTTTATTTTCTTCCGCAAATCGCATAACATATTCAATATACTGTTGCTGATTGTTCTTCATATGATAGCTTTTACCTCCTCACTAATTTCAACCTATATTTCAAAATCTGGAATAACACCATTTTTTACGCATCCAACAATATTCAAAGCTTCTCTCTTTGCTCTTTCTCTTCCCTTTGGTGTATTCATCCAAGTATCACGATTTGTATTATTATCATCCGCAGGACCGGGAACTATATCTATATGTATTGGAAATAAGTACCTTGCAATTGCTAAGCTGCGCCTCATATGATATGTACTTGTTACTAACAATACTTTTTTTACTCTATTCAACCAAAATGCACGTTGCAATTCTACTAATGCACAAAGAATATTTTCCACTGTACTTTGTGATTTATTCTCCAAAATAATATTTTCCTCTGGCACACCTAATTCCAAAACCCTTTTATACATATGCTCAGCTTCAGTACTTTCTTCATCCGGAAATTTTTTTAAAGCACCGCCACATAATATTATTTTGTTTGCTCTGCCTGAATTATAGGCTTTCACTGCTACTGGAACTCTATATTTTGATGCCTTTGTACTTCCTAAAACAATAATACAATCAATATTTTCTCCTGTATCCACTATGCCTTCAAATAATAATTTATCTATTATTTCATTACTTAAATCTTCTTCTGTAATTTTTGATACCCACATTTCTTTTACCCTTTCATTTTTCTAAGCAAATATTTCTTATTATATTAATCCTACTACTTTGAAATAATTATGTTCTATGATGCAACAAACATTCCATATTCCTTTGGTACATTTAATATTCCATTTGTCATATTTTGCATTAGTACGTCTTTTATTATATGTTTTGGTACATCATTCAAAGTTGTCATACTCGACAGGGAGTAAATATAATCTATCATATCATCTACATTAGTA
>ENA-OQHF01000735-OQHF01000735.1-human-gut-metagenome-genome-assembly--contig:-NODE-735-length-19104-cov-2.394636_pt1 | contig 19104 bp, 19 predicted proteins | sample MGYA00242559_ERZ504709 | MGnify/ENA primary metagenome ERZ504709 (study PRJEB26092, sample SAMD00036203) | human gut metagenome | host: Homo sapiens | study: EMG produced TPA metagenomics assembly of... | reverse complement strand
CTTTGCATTTGCTGTGACACTTATTGGGATAAGGATTGGCATTACTCAGCCGGCCACGCGCTCGGTGCGGCCTGCCTCCAGCATATAGCGCAGGAAGCCGGTCACGTCGGCAGGGTCGGTCACGGTGAGGTCAAAGCCCCTTTTTTGGGGGCAGTGTCCATCATCTGCAGCATGGAGCGTGCGGTAGTGTCCTTTTTTCAGGTCGCAGGTCTTGCCGTTGTCCAGATGCAGCAGCACGCTGCCGTGGCTGGCAGAAAGCTGGCGCATGAAACGTTCCTTATCAAAATACTCGATACGAAGCATAGGAATACCTCCTTGATGAAGCGGGTTTATATTACACTTGCCGTCCGATCCTCTTTGGATAGACGGCGGGAGAATAGCGGTTTTGCCCGGCAGGGAACGCTTGCACAGCTTGCGTCCCCGCTGCCTTGGTGCTATACTGAGCTTGGAAGCTCTGATAGGATAATACCACAAAACAATCGCTAATAATAGAATAAAACCGCATAGTATATGCAACAAAACCGGCATTGACAAAAAACATTCAAAGTATTGCGGAAAGGATTTGGTGAATATGGCATATCAGACAAGCTGTGCCTCTTATACCAGCGGCCGGGTGGGGCTGTCCAGCGCTACTGCCGTGGTGGCCGATGCCGCCGGGCGGGAGCAGGCCCAGCACGGCAGCCCGCTGTTCCCTATCGCCTGCTACGCCGAGGATCTTTCCTGTTTTTCGGTGGCGTGGCACTGGCACGAGGAATTTGAGTTCATTCTGGCGGCGTTGGGGCCCATCCATGTGGATGTGAACAAGACCCGGCTGACTTTGCAGACCGGGCAGGGGGTGTTTATCAACTCCGGGGCGCTGCACGCGGTAGAGCCTGCCGAGGGCAGGGCGCTGCTGCACTCCGGCGTGTTCCAGCCCCGGCTTGTCGGCGGCATGGACACCGTATTCTGGCAAAAACTCATCCGGCCGCTTTTGCAGCCGGGCACGCCGCCCTTCTTTTTGCTGGACGAGGCCGTACCATGGCAGCGGCAGGTACTGCTCTGCCTGCGGGAGGCGTGGAAGGGCGTGGCGGACGAGCCCTTTGACTACGAGAACCGGGTGCGCTACCACCTTACCGCTACCCTGCGGCTGCTCATTACCCAATGCGTCAGCGGCAAGGTGAAGGTATCGGAGCAGGAGCAGATCGCCTCGGAGCGGATGAAGCAGATGCTCCGCTTTGTGGAGGAGCACTACGCCGAGGAGCTGACCGTGGAAAAACTGGCCGACTGCGTTGCCCTGAGCGAAAGTGCCTGTCTGCGCAGTTTCCGGCAGTTTTTGGGTATCACGCCCATCCAGTACGTCAAGCAGTTCCGGGTGGAAAAAGCCACCGAGCTGCTGCGCTCCACCCGGCTCAAGACCGGCGAGGTGGGGCTGGAATGCGGCTTTTCGGACGCGAGCTACTTTATCAAGACCTTCCGGGAGATCAAGCACTGCACCCCTCGGGAGTACCGTATCCGCTTCTGCTGAGCAAAAAGTAAAAAATGCCGGGCAGCTGCAAGCTGCCCGGCATTGCATTATAAAATTATCTTCTGCCAGCGCTCCGGCGGAATGACCGGCTCGGTGACAAAGGCCTCGGGGTTCGGGGCAAGAACATGGCGGGTGACCCGGAAAAGCCCCCTCGGCGTCGCACAAAATGCATCTTGCATCGCCAAATTTTGTGTTCCGGGCTGCGCCGCAGTCCAGATACGCCTGTTCCAGCTTGACGAAATCCTCCGAGATGTGCGGCTGCTGTGCGTTGTAGTGGCGGCGCATATAGACGGTGTGCTGCGCCCCCGGCTTCGTCCACCACGGTCAGCTGCAGGGGCTTGTCGGTCAGGCGGTTCGGCACGTTCAGCACCTCCTCCACGCTATGGATAAAGGTGTTGCGGGCGTGGGTGACCCCCAGCAGCAGCACTTTGCCGTGGGCTGCCCGCAGCCGGTCGTAGCAGCCGCCGGGAGTGCAGGGGGTGTTGGCGTCCAGCTCTCCTTCCAGATACGCAGCCGCCCCCTTGCCGTAAGCCGCCATGCTGTGGGTGGGGTGCAGCGAGCGCACCACCCCGGGGCGCTGCCGGAACAGCTCCGGCAGAATGCCCACACAGCACGGGCTGCGGCGTACATCGAACACTCGGTTTTCCTCGTTGATGAACCGCCATGTGTGGGTGGGCAGCAGCAGCAAGCCCTCCGCAAAAAACTCCATCCATGCGTCCAGAACCGTGTCTGCGCCGCCCTCCACCGGGCCGATGGACTTCATGGAGGAATGGATCAGGATGGTCTCGTTGCCTGTCAGCCCCATTGCTGCAAGGTCGTGCTTGAGGTCAGCCTTTGTATATGCCATGTCGTTTCTCCTTTTCGGGCATTTTGTCTGTACCCAGTTTACCGCCTTTTGTGCGGCAAAGCAAGCCGATACACAAAAAGGCACATACCCTGCCGCGTCTGCGGGGGTATGTGCCTTTCAGCTTTTTTCAGTGGTCAGCGGTTACTCGCCCAGCAGCTCCTTGCGCACCGGTGCGACCTGATCGTTCACCAGTTCCTTCAAAGCCTTCTGGAAGTGCCACATATCATTGCCGAGAATGATCATGTTGTAGCCGTCTGCAATAGCCTGCTTCAGGTTCTCCTGCGTGGGAGGCACCACCGGGCCCAGAACGCCCAGACCCTTGGCGCGGCACTTTGCCACCAGCGTCTTGTAGGCCTCGTGGACCTCCTCGCCCATGGAGTAGCCGATCTTCAGCTGCTTGGAAACAGCGTAGTCGATGGGTCCGAAGTTGACGGCATCAATGCCGGGCACGTCAAGGATCTCGTCGATGTTGTCGGTAAACTCAAAGTCCTCGTCCATAGGGATGACCAGCGTATCCCGGTTCTGCTGCTCGATGTAGGCGTTCCAGTCAAAGTTGTGGTAACCAAAACCGGCAGCACGCACGTTGGTCTCGCCGCCGCGGCGGCCCAGCGGTGCAAACTTTGCGCCCTCCACGCTGCGGCGTGCCATTTCGGCCGTCTTGCAGTGGGGGATCACAACGCCGTCTGCGCCCCATTCCAGCACCTTGCGGATGGCTACCTCGTTGTCGTCTGCCATGCGCACCAGCACCGAAATATCATGCAGTTTTGCCGCCATGATCTGCTTTTCGAATGCTTCATCCAGCATATAGTTGGTGTGCTCCAGATCCAGATAGATAAAATCCAGACCGGACATGGCAATGTTTTCGATCACGCAGGTCGTGCCGGTAAAGCACGCCATACCGAAAACCGGGCCCTTTTTCATCTTTTCCTTCAGAGTCAATTCTTACACCTTCTCTTTTTTCTCGGGTTCCTATTATAAACCGCACCCGCTTTGCGGCGGGTGCGGCTGCGTACAGACCTATGCTTAGAAAATGCTGTAACCCAGCAGCTGCGGCAGGGCGGTGGTCAGCGGGCCCCACAGGCTGATAGAAATCAGCACGATGACGTTGCAGATGACATAAGGTGCAGCGCCCTTGAAGATCTCAATGATGGGCATACGGTTAATCTTGTTGCAGGCGTTCAGGCACATGCCAACGGGAGGCGTGACCAGACCGATAGCAAGGCCGGTAATCATCATAGCGCCGAACTGCAGCGGAGAGAAGCCGTACTGCTGCATGACCGGCAGCAGGATGGGAGTCAGCAGTAGGATGGCGGGGCTGACGTCGATGAAGGTACCGATCAGCAGAATCAGCACGTCAAAGATCAGCGCAATGGCCCACGCGGGCAGGTTGAGGGACATGAAGAATGCGCCCACGGTCTGCGGCACCTTCTGCATGGTGAGCACCCATGTGAAGATGGTGGTAAAGCCGATGATGAGCATGATGGAGGAGGAGGAGATCAGGGTCTTTTTCAGTGCCTCCCAGACACCCTTCCAGGTCAGCTCCTTGTAAACGAAGAAGCCCACCAGAATGGAGTACAGCACAGCGACACCTGCGCTCTCGGAGGCGGTGCAGACGCCAAAGGAAACGCAGATGATAATGAACACCGGCATGATCAGGGCGGGAATGCCGCTCAGCAGGCTCTTGGCGGCGCGCTTTGCGTCAAACTTGGCCTTTGCCGGGTGCCAGCCCTTCTTTGCGCTGATGATGTACACGAGGACCAGCTGGGTCAGACCGATCAGGATGCCGGGCACGGCACCTGCCATGAACAGAGCACCCACGGATGCGCCGGAGATCATGGAGTAAACGATCATGGGGGTAGAGGGCGGGATGATCATGCCCATGGTGGAGGAAGCAACGGTGATGCCCGCAGAGGCCTCCGGAGGGTAGCCCTCCTTTTCCATGGCGGGGATCAGGATGGAGCCCAGAGCAGAGGTATCTGCCACAGAGGAGCCGGAGATGCCGCCGAAGATCATGGAGGCCACGATGTTCACTTCGCCCAGACCGCCGCGCACCGGGCGCAGCAGCTCCATGCAGAAGTTGATGATGCGCTGGGTGATACCGCCGGTATTCATCAGCTCACCGGCCAGCATAAACAGCGGCATGGCTATCATCAGCTCGCTGTAAGCGCCGTTCCACACGCGCTGCGGCAGCATGGTGATAAAGTTGGGTGCGTAGATCAGAATATAGCTCACGCAGGAAGCGCCGATTGCAAAGGCCAGCGGCACGCCCAGCGCAGCAAAGAAGATTAGCAGCACCAGAAGGATGAGCATTGCCATAAGTATTTTCTCTCCTTTCCCTTATGCGTCTTCCTTGGTCAGCGCCTTGTTCTTGGGCGCAAAGAAGGAAATGTCGGCCTTATACAGGGTGATGATCTTGATCACGACGCAGATGGCGCAAATGATGCCGCAAACCGGCATGATGCCGTACATATACATCATGGGGATCTCCATGCCCTGACTGATCTGCTTGCCTGCAACGCCAACATACTTGAAGCCCTGATAGGTGAATACCAGATCCACGGCCAGTACGATGAGATAGTTGACGATGGCCAGCCAGCGCTTGCGGGCGGGCTTGACGCCGTCGTAGATGATGTCGATCATGACGTGCTCATCCTTGATGACGTTGATGCCCATGCCCCAGAAGGTGGTAAAGGCAAACAGGGTGGTGTTGAACTCTGCCAGCTGCTTCCAGCTCAGGGAGAAGCAGTAGCGTGCAATAACCGTAAAAATGACCAGCGCGGCAAGCAGTGCCATAGCGACGATCCCGATGAAAAAGTACAGGTCAAACAGCTTTTTCCCGAATTTTTTTGAGCGCTTCTATTGTGCTCAGCCCCTTTCCTGTAATGTTGTGGGTGGTTTATCATTGAGAAAGGGCAGCCCGAAGGCTGCCCCCGTGCCTCAATAAAAACGATATACGCGCAAGCGGTTATGCCTTTGCAACGATATCCTGCATCTCCTTCAGCTCGTCTGCGGTGCAGATGCCCTCGCTGATGCACTTGTCGTACACAGACTGCACAGCCTGCTGGAAAGCCTTCAGCTCATCTGCGGAGGGCTCGTACACCTCGCAGCCGTAGTCCACGATGGTCTGCTTTGCAGCACTGGAGTTCTGGTCGATCAGCTGGTCGTTGTACTCGCCCATAGCGGTAGCGCACTCGGTGATGGCATCGCGGAACTCCTCGGGCAGAGCGTTCCACCATGCAGCGTTCACATAGAAGGGATCCGGATGGAACTGGTAGTTCACTTCGGTGAAGTACTTCTGCACCTCGTAGAACTTCATGCCTTCCACGTTGACCCAAGGGTTCTCCTGACCGTCTGCAACGCTGGTCTTCAGGCCCATGTACAGGTCAGAGTACGGGATGGTGGTGGTGGTAGCGCCCATGGCCTGGAAGGTCATGTCGATGGTTTTCATGCCGTTGGTGCGCATCTTCAGGCCCTTCAGGTCTGCCGGAGCCTTGATAGGGTGCTTGGAGTTGGAGAACTGACGGTAGCCACCTGCATCGCACAGGTTGATGATGACGGTGCCGGTCTCGCCCTCGGCCTCAGCGCACACCTTCTGTGCCAGCTCGCTCTGCAGCAGAGCGGTGACCTGTGCACGGGTGTTGGTCAGGAAGGGCAGGGTGAACATCAGCAGACGAGGGCTGAAGTCGAACTGGCCGCCGCGCATACCCTGAATGGTACCTGCGACCACCTGCTCCAGCATCTCCTTCTCGGTGCCCAGCTGGCCGTTGCCGTAAACCTCGATCTTCACATGGCCGTTGGTGGCAGCAGCCACATCCTCGGCAAACTTTTCCATGGAGACAAAGCGGGGGTTGCCTTCGGGCTGTGCATGACCCACGGTCATGGTAAAGCTGCCCAGAGAGGCAAACTTGTCATCACCGCCGGCTGCGGAGCTGGCTGCAGGTGCTGCGGTGGTGGTGGAAGAGGCAGAACCACCGCAGGCTGCCATTGCACCTGCTGCGGCCACTGCGCCGGATACCTTCAGAAAGTTGCGACGAGAGATCTTTTTCATACGATTGTCCTCCAACTTGTGTCAGGCCGCCGGGAAACTGCCTCGTGCTTGTCTCTTTGCCGGTCAACCTGTATACAGCATTTACTTCGTGCTGCTGTCGTAACAAAAAATACATATTTCCACAAGAGCAATATTCACTGAACTTATTGAGGTTTCTTTGTGCATTTGGCACAATATTCACCTTTTTTCAGCATTTATTCAACTTTTTTCTGGTGTTTTCATCTAATATACCAGTTTCGTCACTACAAGATCCGTGTTTTGCCCGATTGTAAGTTCCTGTATACAAGAGCTGTCATAAACTTCTATTCAAGCATTGACATTCTGTCGCCGGAACGGTACAATGATAATAAGCTTATATTTACCGGATAAATGGAGAACAACTATGGCTACATTACAGCACACTGATGAGCTCTATCATATTCTCGAGGACGAGATCTGCGCACTGAAGATCCTGCCCGGGGAAGCGCTGAGCGAAAAACCAGCTGTGCAAGCGGTTCGGCGTTTCCCGCACTCCTATCCGCAGCGTTTTGCAGCGGCTGGAGCAGAACCGCTTTGTGCAGATCATTCCCTGCAAGGGCACCATTGTTACCGCCATCGACACCGGCGTGGTGGACCAGCTCATCTTCCAGCGTGTTGCGGTGGAGGGCATGGTGTTCCGGGACTTTGTGCAGAGCTGCTCGCCCATGGAGATCCTTGCGGTAGAACACCTTTATAATATGCTGCTGGAAGCCGCTGCGGGGCGCGCGACCGGAGAACTTTGATTTCAACCACTTCCTCAGCTGCGACCTTGCCATGCACGAGTACTGGTTCCACAAGACCAGCAAGGAGTACCTCTGGGAGCAGATGACCCGTCCGCAGGCAGACTACTCCCGCTTTATCCGTCTGGACATCGTGGGTGCACGCAACGTGTCCAGCGTCGTCAGCGAGCACGCCGAGATGCTGCGCATCCTGCGTGAGAAGGATCTGGACGCCATTGAGCCGCTGATGCGCACCCACCTGTACGGCGGTGTGAGCCGTATGGGCAGCAAGATCTACTCGGACGAATACCGCGGCTACTTCAAGCTACCGGAGAACAAAAAATAAAGAAGGCCGCTGCACAGTTTCCTGTGCAGCGGCCTTCTTTTGGTTGCGCCAGCAGGAGTCGAACCTACGATGGGGGAGTCAAAGTCCCCTGCCTTACCGCTTGGCGATGGCGCATCATGCAAAACAGTATAGCATATTTTCCGCTGTTCCACAAGAGGTGCGCCGCATTTTTGCAGCTTTTTCTGTGCGCTGTCTGCCGCACTTGCGGCGGTTTGGGTCGGTTTTTTGGGCTTTGCGGCCGGGCCCCTGCGTTTTCCATATTCTTCCATGTTTTTACGAAAGGCAAGTTTTGCGGGACGCGTTTTTCAAAAACACAGTCCGCAGGGGGCACAAGATTCATATTGCAAAGGTGAAATTTATTTTTTTCCTGATTTTTCTTATTATTTTCTCAAAAGACTGTATTTTTTGTTGCGGTTCTGGTACACTGGATGTGATAAAAATAAGTTGAAGAAACTACGCCGATGTCCGGGCTGTCCCCGGGCGGGGCAGTGTCTCCATCTTTGTGAAGGAAAGCGAGGGATCTCATGAAAAAATTCCTGAAAACGCTGGTGGTCGGGCTTTGCCTGTTCACGCTGCTGTGCTGCGCACTGCCGGCTGCATTTGCCGCCGACAAAACTTCAGGGAGCAAAAAGGAAGAGAACGTGTACGCCATTGGTATGGATGCCCAAGGCGGCATCTGCTCCACCGTGGTAACCTACACGAACCTGTCCGGCAAACTGGAGAGCACGCCCGAGCAGCCTACCATGACGGGCTACTCCTTTGATGGCTGGTACACCGAGCCGGTGGGCGGCAGCAAGGTGACCACCTCCACCGTGTTCACCTCCGACGCCACCATTTACGCCCACTGGACTGCCAAGGCCGGTACTTCTACCGTGCCGCAGCCCACCACCCAGCCTGCCGCCCAGTGGCAGAAGTATGTAGGCCCTGCCCTTGTGGCCGGTGCCCTGCTTACCACCCTGCTGGTCTCCACCATGTTCTGAACACTGCTGTAAACACAATGATACCATTGAAGAAAGGGATCTTACCATGACTACTTCTACCATGAAAATGCCCGCCAGCTATTCCACCATCGAAGCCGAGGAGATGACCTATCTGGACGGCGGCGCCAGCAACGCTTATCAGTCCTTCCTGGACATCGGCAAGGTGTTCAACTACATTGCCCGCATCTTCTCCGGTGCAAGCTCCATCATCAACAATGTTAACGTCATCTACCAGTCCTTTGTATCGCTGAACAGCCTGCTGGGCAGCTTCGGCAAGTAAAAGCATCACCCCAAAGTTCAGATCCGGGAGCCGCGCTTTTTTCGAAAAGTGCGGCTCCCGTTTTTCGTACACGCTGTAATTCAGTGCATTACTGCGCAGCACTTCACGTTCCAGAATTGTGAACAAACTTTTTAAGCTTTTGGGGGGTCAGTGGTCGTTTTTTGGGCTTTTTCTATATAAAAAGCAAAAAAATGCGATATTTTTTTGGCTTTATCTCTTGATTTTGTGTCTGATTTGTTATATTGTTGTTACATGGAATGTGCTAAAATAAGATAGTTTATAAAAGGTCTCTCCAGCTGCGCAAATTGCGTGGCAACAAGTGAATTATCAGGCATTTCCTTTAAGTTGTTTCGGTTTTTTCGAAAAAAATTTCGTTATCTTTACATTCGGGAGTTTGTACGCAAATGGCAGATCGTGAACTGCGGCGGATGCACCGCGCTGAACTGATAGAGATCATCTATGCGCTGAAGCAGAGCGAGGACCAGCTCAAGGCGCAGAACGCCGCGCTTACCGCGCAGCTGCAGGACCGGCAGCTCCGGCTGGAAAGCGCCGGTTCCATCGCGCAGGCCGCGCTGGAGCTGAACAACGTGTTCGCCGCCGCGCAGGCCGCCGCCGATGACTATCTGCACTCGGTGCAGGCCAGTCTTGCGGACACCAACGCCACCGCCGCCAATACCCTTTCGCAGGCGCGCAGCGAGGCCAAGCGCATTCTGGGGCAGGCACAGGCAGACGCCGACAGCCTGAAAGCGCAGGCGCAGCAGGAATGCGACGCCATGACCGCCGCCGCCGCGCAAAAGCGCACCCAGACCGAGGCCGACTGCAAGGCCATGGTAGAGCGCGCCGAGCAGGAGGTGCAGCAGCGCTGGCAGGCATTTGACCACAAGGCCAACGAGCTGCTGGACCAGTATCGCAGCACAGACGGCCTGCCTTCGGAGGAAACATGAAAAAACGCGATATCCGGTTTGCTTCCATCCCTTCCACCGAGGAAGTGGCCGCAGAACGTGAGCGTCTTGCGTACCAGAGCCGCTACCAGCGGGTGCTGCGCAGTACGATCTATATTCTGGTGGTGGTGGCCGCAGTAGCTGTGCTGCTGGCTACGCTGTTTCTGCCGGTGCTTCAGGTCTCCGGCGACAGCATGTACCCTACATTAAATGATAAAGACATTATCCTGCTGGTAAAATCCAACCACATTGAAAACGGTGAGTTATGCGGGTTTTACTGGCAGAACAAGCTGCTGCTCAAGCGCATCATCGGGCAGCCCGGTGATGTGATCGATATGGACGTGAACGGCGTAGTCTCGGTAAACGGCGTGGCGCTGGACGAACCCTATGTGGACGCGCTGACCGTGGGCGAATGCGACATCCGGTTCCCCTATCAGGTGCCGGAAAACCGCTACTTCGTGCTGGGCGACCACCGTGCCACCTCTATCGACAGCCGCAGCAGCGTGATAGGCTGCGTTGAAAAAAGCCAGATCGTGGGCAGGGTTTTTCTAAGGGTATGGCCCTTGTCCAGCTTCTCGTTGATCCATTGACCCCGGGAGGAGGTATTTCGTTATGAACGACATTCTTAAAACGTACATGGAGCGGTTCCGCGAGAACCGGCACACCCTGCGGCGCTACACCGCATTTGTGCTGGCACTTGCCATGATCACCACCCTGTTCGTCAACTGGCAGCTGCATGGCGTGGGCATCTCGATGACCGCGCAGTACCAGTGCGGCGAGGAGGAGCACACCCACACCGCGGATTGCTACACCAAGGTGCTCACCTGCGGTTACGAGGAAGGCGAGCTTGAAAATGCGGACGAGGTGGCCGCCGCTGCTGCCACCAGCCAGCCCACCGTTGAGGCTGAGCCCGCGCCGCTGGCACTGGAGCCGCAGATCGAGTTTGTGCCCCACGAGCACACCGAGGACTGCTACACCGAGGTGCAGACCCTGACCTGCATGGAGGAAGAGCACGTCCACGGTGACGACTGCTTCGACCCCGAGGACGGCACCCTGATCTGCGAGAAATTTGAGCATACCCACGATGAAAACTGCTATACCACCGAGTACGAGCTGACCTGTGGACTGGAAGAGGGCGAGCTTGTGGAGCAGGTGGTGGAGCCCACCCAGAGCGCCGAGCTGGCGGCTATGGCTGTGGCCGAGCCTGTGGCACTGGAGCCGACGGTGGACACCGTGGAGCCCATCTACCACCACCACACCGACGCCTGCTACGAGGAAGTGCTTACCTGCCCCCTGCCGGAGCATCACCACACCGTAGCCTGCCTGAGCTGACACCTCCGCCGACCTTGAGACCCCCGAGGAGTGGCAGGCCGCCAACGCCGAGGCTGTGATGACCGGCAACTGGGACGAGGACCTGCTCAGCGTGGCAAAGACCCAGCTGGGCTACGAGCAGAGCGAGAAAAACTTCGAGATCGACCCCGCAGATGGCGTGACCCTGCGCTACTACTCCCGCTACGGCCAGTCTTACGGCAACCCCTACGGCGAGTGGGACGTGATGTTCCTTTCCTACTGCCTGAAGTACGCCGGTATCCCCCAGAGCGCCATCCCGCAGGAGGCCAGCGTGCTTTCCCTGCGCAGCTCCATGAGCGACATGGATTGGCTGCTGGACGGCGAGGACGGCAGCGCCGCCAATGTGGGCGACATCGTTATTTATAATAAGTACGTCACCCGCACCGTGGCTGTGGACAGCAGCGCCGATGGTGCAGCGGACGATCTGGACGACCAGTTCAGCATGGACGCTGAGGGTGAGAACGGCGCAGAGCTTGAAACTTCCGGCGCTTCTGCGTTGGATGCAGCCCCCGCTGCCGACAGCGTGATCACCCCCGATCTCCCCGACACCGCCAACCCGGAGCAGCCCGCCGCAAAGCCGGTGGACAGCACCGGTACCTCTGCATCCGGCGCGGACACCCTTATCCCCAGCGTGGTGTCCCCCGCTGCCGAGCCGCAGACCACCACCGTGACTGACGCTCAGCCCGTGGAGACCGTGGGCATCGTGAGCGAGACGGACGAGAACACCCTGACCGTCATCTCCGGCGATGTGGACGGCAAGGTGGCCGAGGTCACCCTTTCCAACGCCGAGGTTCTGGGCGTGGTGGATGTTGCCGCCGCCCAGTACGCAGACGAGATGCTCTCCTCTGCCGTTGACGGCGCACTGAAAGCCCCCGGTATGCTTACGCTGGCGGGTGAGGGCCCCGACACCCTTACATCCGTTAAATATGTTGACTTCTTTGATGAAACCAAGAAGAACAATAAGGGCGGTATTAACCAAGTTGACCTTTAAGGTCGACAACATTGAACAGACGGGTGATTTCACTCTGGAATTCGGCAAGGCGGTCAACACCCAGTTCGACTACTATATCGATGCCGGCACGCTGAGCAAAGCCAATCCTACTTTGACCTACAAGCTTCCGAAGGGACTTGAGCCGCCTAAGGATTTTGATGCCATCATCTACGACCATAACAAACCCGACCCGCGTCCGATCGGCAAGCAGACCTTCAACACAGACGGCACCACAACGCTTACCTTTTACACTGATAAAGATTATTTTGATGTTACCAAGAGTTTTGATGGCTCGTTCTACTACGACTGGGAATACAAAAACGCATCGACCGGCGGCAATAAGCCCATCCAATTCCCCGGCGGTACGACTGTAACCCTGAAGGATCCGCAGAATATCGAAATTATCAAGAGCACGCCTTCTATAGCCGATGGCACCATCACGGAGGATTCCGATGGCAGAACCCGCCTCCACTATGAGGTTGTTGTATCCTCGACGTATGGCTGGAAAGAGCCGATCTGGATCCAAGACGGTCTGCAGAAGAGTGGCGACCTCTTAACCGATAAAACTTCCTATGATCCGAGCTCGTTCCAGCTGGTAAAGAAAGATGCTTCCGGGAAAGAGACCAAGATAGACTCCTCAAAATACTCGCCCAATTTTGACCGCAATAGCTTTACCAAAAATCTTGATAGCAAATACTTCACGGGCTTTGAGTACACTAATCTTCCCCCGCTTGAAGCCGGAGAAAAATATGTGCTGAGCTACGATGTTCTTACTGCCTATACCGACTGGGCTGAGCTTGACAACAAAGTAAAAACCGAGGGTGATTCGGATACCAGCAAGGTTAAACTGGAGCCCAAGGTCGAAAAGCGAGGCAACTACAATGAAACCACCGGTCTGATCGACTGGACTATTATTGTAAAGAACCCTTCCAAAGCTGATCTGGAGGGCTATACCGTAACGGATACCCTTGATAATGGAGCTACGATCACGGGCGATATAAAGCTATTTAAATATGACGGTGATTGGCATTCTACCCTCAAAGAAACCATTCGTTCCGAGAATGGAAACCCTGGCTTTACCTACACCTTCAAAGAGGGCGATAACGATCAGCAGTATGAGTTTAAGTATTCGAGCACGGTTCCTGATACCGCTGCATCGGTGAAGAACACGGTCAAATACGGTAAGGGAGACAGCCAATTCAATGCCTATAAGGAAGTCCCGATCCCCGGCCAGAAATTTGAACCGAAGAAAACCGCCCCCGGTCCGCTTACCCAAAAGGAGGGCGACCCCAACACGCTTATTGCCCCTTGGACGATCACTGTAAATATGCCGCGTAAAGGTGCGGTATATACGATTAAGGATCATTTTGAGAGCAGTTTTGGCGCATCTCAGCGTGGTAACGCCCCGACCATACAGAAGGCTATTGAAGAAAGCCTGACGCTCACCTACCTTGATGGTACAGAGACAAAAACGCTTCGCTACAGTGACCTTGAGAAAAACAATATCAGCCTTAACGTCGAGTACTATTTTAATCAGAATTATACTTCCAAGGTCGAATTGGGTGATGATCGCGATGTGAAGTCCTTTATTGCCACAGTTGACACTACAAATTGCAAGCTCGACCTCAAGGAGTTGAGCTTCTCCTACAGCACAACGGTAGATGTAAGCGACCTTGCTGTCGGCAGCAGTGTTACCTTCCATAACTACATTGACAACGCAGGCAATGCAGAATACACCTACAAAAAGCCCAGTACTGCGGTAAACATGACAAAGGGCTGGCGGATCTACACTTGCAACTACGATTATTCCGGCGCAAATTATGGGTCTTATGAATCCTTCTACAACTACTACGGAGCGACCGAACTGGACTATGATAATGACAAAAATGTTCGCAAAAATCAGATCGAGTATCAGGTCACGCTGGATCTCTCTGCACTGAACGAACTGCCAAAAACGATCACGCTTACCGACACCTTGCCCAAGGGTGTTACCTACCTCAGCGGCAAATACTATGGGCAGTCGGCCTCTATCGTATTCGCTAAGGGGATGTGGAGTGTTACGCGGTATAATGATCTCCCCTCCAAGGTAGATGGCGAAAAGATCAGCCTTAAAGATTATTCGAAAATGATGGCCATCTTGAGGTGACCAACGCGACCGAGGACGAAGGGCAGACCCTCAAGTTCAACATTACCGGGCTGGACAAGATCAACTTTGCAAAGCTTAAGGGAGAGGGCTACACCGAGCTTGTGCTGCGCTACCGCGTCAAGATGGCGGATGACCGTTGGCAGAACCTTAAATTCAACCAGAACACCTATACAAACAACGTTCACTGGGAAGAAGAGAACAAGGATGCCTCGGTCTCCATCCCCATGAAGCGCGAGGTTGCTCCCATTGATAAAGTGGGCGAGCAGGTAGAGGGGAAAAGACAGGTCAAGTACACCCTGACGATCAACCCTGCCGCAGCCAACCTGAACGCAGCCGGCACAACGATCACGCTTACCGATGTGCTGCACGTAAAGTCTTCGGGTGTTCATGCAACACTTGATCTTACCAGCATAAAGCTGACCAACACCGATACCGGTGAGGAAGTACCCGTGGCTGAGTACGGCTTTCTCCCGCCGGAGTTAACGTACAATAACGATGGTCACCCCCTCTACACCACCGTCTTTACCCTGCCGGATCAGACCCCGCTCAAACTGGAGTATGTGTACGAGACCGATGCAACCGCTGATGTTGAACTGAAAAACACAGCCACCATTGCAGGCCGCACTAGCGACGATGCGAACGTAACACAACAAAAGGTGAATGGCGGTTCCACAGCCTCTCAGGCCAGCCTGACCATCCACAAGGTGGATAAGCGCAATAACCTGTACGGTCTGCCGGGTGCGGAATTCTCGCTGGAATATCTCAACGGCAGCACATGGCAAAACTTCAACTCTGATGCAGCGCCGTACAAGGTCGACGATCACGGCAACCTCACCTTCTCTTTCTCAAGCACAGACGGTACAACAGACCTCTGGCAAAATGTTTTGTACCGCCTTACTGAGGTGAAGGCACCTGATGGTTACAGCGTGGAGACCGATGCATCCGGCAACAAAAAGCACTACTACTTTATCTATCAAAAGCAAGGCTCCGACAAACTTGACGCCTATTACGCTGCCACAAAGTATAACGACAACATTACACCGCCTCCTGGGTCTGGGATCCCGCTGCGGAGCGAGGTCCTCTTCTACACCAGTGGTCAGTCCAACGACCTGTTTGTGCCCAACACCGCCAACAGCCTGACCATCATCAAGAACTGGAAGAATAAGGACGGCAGCTTCCTGAGGGCAGATCAGGTGAACATGGACGCAGTGGATGTACAGCTGTACTGCTACAAGCAAGGTGAGAAAATAGACGCCGCAGTAAAGTACGGCGATGTGTTCCAGCTGACCAAGAAAGGCAACTGGACTACCACTGTGGACATTGACGAACCCTACCGCGAGGGCTATATCTTCTTTATCAAGGAGACAAACGTCAGCGCATCCCGCTTTACCGTAGTTTACAACCAGCCGGAGGGCGTACAGGTGGGCGGAACCCTTACCTTTACCAACACCGACACCGGTTTCTCTGACTACGAGCTCCCCTCTACCGGCGGCACCGGTACACTCCCGTACACAGCCGTGGGCGGCACTATGATGCTGTCTGCGCTGGCATATAGTTTTATCCACCGCAAGCGCAGACACGAAGGGAGGGCAGATGACTAAACTGCACTTCCCTGCCGGACGCCCGGGGCTGAGCCCCCGCCCGCCCAGCGCAAAGTTTACGCGATAGACCGAACAAAAACGACACCCCTACCCCCCCTGTGCAAAATGCAGGGGGCGGCAAGGGGCGAAAAAAGAAAGGGGCTTTTTCCATGAAGAAAGCAATGAAGAAACTCATGGCTGCGCTGCTGGCAGTTGCTATGGTTTGCGCCATGGCGATTCCGGCGTTTGCGGCTGGTGGTGCTGGTGCTACCACTGGCGAGGGTAAGATCACCATTGATAACGCTGTTATAGGTCATACCTATAAGATCTACCGTATTCTGAATCTTCAGTACAATGATACTGCTAAGTCCTTCCGCTATGAAAAAAATGATAAGTGGGGAGCTTTTGTTGAGGAGCAGACGGCCTATTTAGCTGTTGATTCCAAGACCGGTGTTGTTACTTGGGCAAACTCTGATAACGCAGATAATGGCACTGCTATCAAGGCACTTGCAGTAGCTGCCGGTCAGCATGTTACGGATACTCCTTCCCTCGCTGCTGACGACTCTAAAGAAGCAACCTCGAACACTGTAATCTTTGATAACCTGCCCCTCGGCTGGTATCTGGTGGTTTCCGACCTGACCACCGATGCGATCTGCTCCATTGATACCACTGCAAAACAAGTGACCATCAGGGAAAAGAACGGTGTCCCCACTGTGACAAAGGAAGTTGAGTACGCTTCCGGCTCTTGGGGTGAGGGCAACGACGGCAACGTTGGCGATACCGTAAACTTCCAGACCACCATCTACGTGACCGATGGTAACCCCACCAACTACGTTCTGCACGATAAGATGTCCAATGGTTTGGCCTTTCAGACTGGCACCATCTCTGTTAAAAAGAATGGCGACCCGTTTACTGATTACACCATAGAAACCCCCATCGATGATTGCACCTTTGAGATCAAGTTTAAGGAAGGCTCTCTGCATACCAACGATAAGGTGGTTGTAACCTACTCCGCTACCATTAATAGCAATGCTGTGGTTGGTACTGCCGGCAACGAGAACGAGACTTGGCTGAAGTATGGCAACAATGGCGAGACAACCCACGGACGTACCAAGACCTATACTTGGAAATTCAATATCCTCAAGTTCTTCACCGATAGTAACGATGGAAAGCAGTATCTGGCTGATGTTGAGTTCGTGCTGTACCGCAAGAATAACACTACTGATCCGGCCGAGTACGCAAAGTTCGATTCCAACAACAAGCTGACCGGCTGGACTAAAAATGAGAGTGAAGCCGGTAAGCTTAGGACTAACGCAACCTCCAATGTTTGCGTTGAAGGTCTGGACGAAGGCACCTACTTCCTGAAGGAAACCGCAACTCCCGTCGGCTTCAACAGCCTGACCTCTGATGTGGAAGTTCAGATTACCAGCAGCTGCAACACCCTCACTAACGCTACTTACACGGTCCAGTATAAGATGGTCAATGATGAAGATTTTGCGGATACCGATGATAAAGAAAAGGTTGTTCCCATTGAGAACAAACGCGGCACTGTGCTGCCCGGCACCGGCGGCATCGGCACCACCATCTTCTACGTTGTTGGCGGCGGCCTGATGGTTGCAGCAGCTATCCTGCTCATTACCAAAAAGCGCATGGAGAACCACTAAGCTCTCCTTTTTCCCAGCACAGGGCGGGGCTGCAAAGCCCCCTGCCCTGATCCTGAAACTATAACGTTAGGGAGTAGCCCATGAAAAAGAACAAAAGCACCATTATATTGATCCTCGTCTTTTTCGTGGGTCTATCCGTGATGTTATACCCCACTATCAGCGATTACGTCAACCAGCGCAACCAGTCCCGCGCGGTGGCAAACTACGCGCAGGACGTGGACAACATGACCGATGCGGATTACAGCGCCTACTTTGACGCCGCCGATGCCTTTAACGCACAGGTGGCCGCCAACGAAAACGCCCTCTTCCGCCCGGATCAGCTTTCCGGCTACAACGAAACGCTGGATATTACCGGCACCGGCATTATGGGTTACATCACCATCTCCAAAATCGGCGTGGAGCTGCCCATCTACCACGGCACCAGCGACAGCGTGCTGCAGATCGCCGCAGGCCACTTGGAGGGCACCAGCCTGCCGGTGGGCGGCGCGTCCACCCACGCGGTCATCTCGGCGCACCGCGGCCTGCCCAGCGCAAAGCTGTTTACCAACCTCGACCAGCTGGAAGTGGGTGATACCTTTACCATCACCGTGCTGGACCGGGTGCTGACCTATGAGGTGGACCAGATCTCCATTGTACTGCCCACCGAGACGGACAACCTCAAGGTGGTGGACGGCAAGGATTACGTCACCCTGATGACCTGCACCCCCTACGGCATCAACTCCCACCGCCTTCTGGTGCGGGGACGCCGCATCGAACGCCGGACAAGCTCAAGCACATCCGTGTAACAGCCGATGCCATCAAGATCGAACCGATCATCACAGCTCCCATCATGGCACTGCCCCTGCTGCTGGTGCTGCTGCTCTGGCTGCTGTTCTCCAACCGCAAACGCAAATCTACAAGAGGTGAAAAACATGAAACGCACTGATCTCAAAAAGCACGCTGCGGCCCTGCTTTTGGTGCTGTGCCTTCTGGTAACAAGTGCGCTGCCTGCCCTTGCCACCAGCGCAAACATCAAGCTGGTGGACAGCAGCGGCAATCCCACTACCGGCACCATCCGCGTTACGCTGTACGACAGCGCCAACGATAAGGCGCTGAGCGGCGGCAAGCTCACTTTGTACCGTGTGGCCGAGGTAAAGCGCCAAAACGGCAACCTGAGCTACGAATACTGCGGCGATTTCTACGGCTGCGGCATTGCGCTGGGTGATTTGACCGACAGCACCCTTGCGGCCCAGCTGCAGGAGTATCTGCCCCAAAGCGCCGAGGGCACCACAAAGACCATTGATGCGGACGGCAACGTGACCTTCTGTGGTCTGGAGCTGGGCCTGTATCTGATCGTGCAGACCGAGGCTTCCAAGGGCTATGAGCCGATCAATCCGTTCCTTGTCTCTCTGCCCATGGCGGAGGATGGCAAGTGGAATTATGCGGTGGATGCCAGCCCCAAGGTGGGTGCTTACACCCCCACCAAGCCGGACACGCCGCCTACGCCCCCTACCCCGCCTACGCCCGATTATCCTGATACGCCTACCCCGCCGGACAACCCGGATAACCCGGTCTCTCCCGGTAATCCGGACAATCCCGTGGCTCCGGGCCATCCGGACAATCCCGTGGCCCCGGGCCATCCGGATCATCCGGTAGCACCCGGTAATCCAGACAGCCCCGTTCTGCCGGGCCACCCGGATAACCCGGTAAT
>ENA-OQHF01000734-OQHF01000734.1-human-gut-metagenome-genome-assembly--contig:-NODE-734-length-19110-cov-3.161618_pt1 | contig 19110 bp, 20 predicted proteins | sample MGYA00242559_ERZ504709 | MGnify/ENA primary metagenome ERZ504709 (study PRJEB26092, sample SAMD00036203) | human gut metagenome | host: Homo sapiens | study: EMG produced TPA metagenomics assembly of... | reverse complement strand
ATCACCTTATTTGTTTCTACCAGAAGTTCATAGTACTTAAGGAACTGACTGATCTGTTTCTCGTTCAACTCGATCTGAAGTTCTTTTAATCCATCTTTAAACTGTTCCAGATTATAACTCATTCTGATCTCCATTCTCTCTTAGTATGCATATCCAACACTCATATCTCGATATACTTTTTTCTTTTATAAAATACCATTGCCGTTACAGATATGTTTCGTCTTTCTATCATTCTGCAGACTCTTTCTCATGATATTTCATCTGCTCCATATACACAAGTAACACTGACACATCCGCCGGTGATACTCCCGAAATACGGGATGCCTGTCCGATGGAAGTCGGTGAATAGGTCTTTAATTTCTGACGTGCCTCAATACGCAGACTCGGTACATCATCATAGTTAAAGTTTTCCGGAATCTTTTTCTTTTCCAGTTTTTTAAAACTCTCGACCTGTTTCATCTGACGCTTAATGTAGCCATCATATTTGATGCTGATGTTTACCTGCTCGGCAACTTCTGCCGGAAGATCCGGTCGCTCCGGATCAATCGGTGCAAGTTTATCATAATCCAGTTCCGGTCTGCGGATCAGTTCTGTTAAAAATGTTCCAGTGTTCAGAGGAATACTATCGTAACTTTCCAGTAATTCCTGTACTTTTTTATTTGCGCCGATCTTTACTTTCGCCACTCGCTCGATTTCCTGTGCAATCAGTTCTTCCTTTTTACATACCCAGTCATAACGCTCTTTTGAAATCAGGCCAATTTCATAACCTTTTTTCGTCAGGCGCAGATCTGCATTATCCTGTCTCAACAGCAGACGATACTCCGCACGCGAAGTCATCATCCGGTATGGCTCATGATTTTCTTTGGTCACAAGATCATCAATCAGCACTCCAATATAAGCCTCCGAGCGGTCTAAAACCAGTGGTTCTTTTCCTAAAATGCTCATAGCCGCATTGATACCTGCAATCAGTCCCTGGCATGCTGCTTCCTCATAGCCGCTGCTTCCGTTAAACTGTCCACCGGAAAAAAGTCCTTTAATCTTTTTAAATTCCAATGATGCATAAAGCTGGTTTGGGTTAATGCAGTCATACTCAATTGCATATGCATTTCGCACGATTTTTACATGCTCCATTCCAGGCAATGTACGGTACATCTCATGCTGCACATCCTCCGGCAGAGAAGATGACATACCACCGACATACATCTCATTGGTATTGATTCCTTCCGGCTCAATAAAAATCTGATGGCGGTCCTTATCTGCAAATTTTACCACTTTATCCTCAATCGACGGACAGTAACGCGGACCGGTTCCCTCAATGATTCCTGCATAAATCGGGGAACGATCCAGATTTGCACGGATGATCTCATGCGTCTTTGGATTCGTATACGTCAGCCAGCAGGAAACCTGATCAATCTGCACATCCTCCGGATTTGTCGTAAAAAGAAAACGGAACTACCCTCTCATCCCCTTTTTTGCTCCTGCATTTTTTGAAAAATCCAGAGAACGCTTATCCACTCTCGCAGGTGTTCCCGTCTTAAAACGGAACATCTCGATTCCGTGTGCTTTCAAAGAATCCGTGAGATGATTTGCTGCCATCAGACCATTCGGTCCGGTATAAGTAATCATCTCTCCGGTCAGACAACGCGCTCTCAAATAAGTTCCCGTACAGAGCACAACTGCCTTACAATGATAAACTCCACCGGAAACAGTCTTTACCCCGGTAATTTTCTGAAGCTCACCATTAATCTCAACCATCTGTCCATCTTTTTTTTCTACAGCAGATGTTTCTCCATCAGCAGAATTTGCCGGAACTGTAATGATCTCCGCCACTTCCGCCTGCCGGATTGTAAGATGCTCTGTGTCCTGAAGCGTTTTCCGCATTTCCATGCTGTAATTCACTTTATCTGCCTGTGCACGCAGAGAATGTACCGCCGGCCCTTTGGACTTATTTAACATCTTCGACTGTATAAACGTCTTGTCAATGTTGATACCCATCTGTCCGCCGAGTGCATCGATTTCTCTTACAAGATGGCCTTTTGAACTTCCTCCAATATTCGGATTACAAGGCATCATCGCAATACTGTCCACGCTGACCGTAAAAATAATTGTTTCCAGTCCAAGCCTTGCACATGCCAGTGCCGCCTCACATCCTGCATGCCCAGCACCCACAACTACCACATCATAATTTTCTTCAATCGCAGGCATCTTTTATCCTTCTTTCTAAAATACTTAAACCATATATTTTTTCTGCCAATTATTTTCCCATACAGAATTTACTAAATATCTCATTCACCAGATCATCTTCGACTGCCTCACCAACGATACTTCCCAGTTCTTCATACGCATTCATCAGATCAATGGAATAAAAATCTTCCGGCATTCCGTCTAAGATACTCTGCAACACTAAATTTAAACTATTCCGTGCTTCCTGTAAAGCGGTTTTTATGGCGAATGTTCGTGATATACACCTCATCATTAAATGTAACCTCTCCAGTGAAAAACATCTCACGGATTGTCTCCTCAAGTTCCTCAATGCCAGTCTGTTCTTTGGCAGAGATTGCAATCATTTTTTTATCCAGATGTTTCCTGATCGATTCGCTGTCGGTAACCGGTGTAAGATCTGACTTATTCAAAAGAACAATCGCTTTTCTGTCCTTTAAGAGTTCCATGATTTCAAAATCATTTTCATCCAACTGTGTCGATGTATCCACAACATAAATTGCCAGATCTGCCTCATTTAAATATTTTTTTGCACGATCCACGCCGATCTTTTCCACAACATCGTCCGTCTCACGGATTCCCGCTGTATCGATCACATTTAAAATGATTCCATTTAAGTTGATCTGTTCTTCCAGTACATCCCTCGTGGTACCAGCAATATCTGTAACGATAGCACGCTCCTCTCCCACGAGCGTATTTAAAAGAGATGATTTTCCGGCATTCGGTTTTCCAATAATGACGGTAGAAATACCCTCTTTTAAAATTTTTCCATTGTCACTGTTTGCAAGAAGCTTTTGAATCTCTTTCTGCGCTTCTTCCACAATTCCATGAAGTGTTTCCGGATATCCATCTAAACTGACGTGCTCCGGGTCATCTAATGCAGACTCAATAAATGCGATCTCATGCAGCAATTTTTCACGGACTTTCCTTACTGCAGCCGAAAGTGAACCGGAAAGCTGTTGTTCTGAACTCTTTAATGCAAATTCATTTTTCGCATGAATAATATCTATGACAGACTCTGCCTGTGCAAGATCGATCCGTCCATTTAAAAATGCCCGTTTTGTAAACTCTCCCGGCTCTGCCGGACGCGCACCATATTTGATTACTGTCTCAAGCACCCGTTTCATGACATACACACCACCGTGACAGTCAATTTCCACGGTATCCTCTTTGGTGTAACTTTTTGGTGCCCGCATCAGTACAACCATAACTTCATCGATCACTTCATCCCCATCTTTGATATGACCATAATGAATCGTATGTGTCGGCATATCAGATAATTTTTTTCCGTTTTTCATTGAAAAAATACGGTCGACAATCCCGACTGCCTCATCTCCACTGATTCTTATTATACCAATTCCTGAACTTGACATAGCTGTTGCAATCGCAGCAATCGTATCTGTTCGCATAATACCTCATTTCCATATACAAAAAAATTCGTGGACGTTTTCTTTATCCGCCACGAATTTTTCTGTGTCATTCATCACACACGGATGAAAACCTGTTTACTGTCTCTTTAATGTTACAACAACATGACGATAAGGTTCGTCTCCTTCGCTGTGTGTTGTCACAAACTTATCATTCTGCAAGGTAGAATGAATCACTCTTCTCTCATAAGGATTCATCGGCTCTAAAGAAACCGGACGTTTTGTTCTCTTTACCTTGTATGCAATATTCTTTGCAAGATTCTCTAATGTCTCTCTTCTTCTCTTGCGGTAATCTTCCGTATCAATTTTGACTTTTACAAAGCTCTCTGCATTTTTATTAACAGCAAGATTGGTCAGGTACTGGAGAGAATCTAAGGTCTGTCCTCTTTTTCCGATCAGAACGCCCATGTCATCACCTTTTAAATCAACATTGATCACATTGCTGTTTTCCTCTGCAGTCATAACGATCTCAACTTTTAAATCCATCGCTTCGAATACTTTATTTAAGAAATCTTTGATATCATCATTCACAGAATATTTCTTGCGTACTTTGATAACTGCATCTTTTCTTCCGATGCCGAGAAATCCGTTATTTCCTTTTTCAACGATCTCATATTCGATTCTGTCACTGGTTGTCCCCAGTTTTACCAGTGCTTCTGTGATTGCTTCATCGACTGTTTTTGCTGAAATTTCAATATATTCCATATCCAAAACCCCTGTCCTTTCTTATTATTTTCTGCTGTTTTTCTCATTAAAATCACGAACCATATTGGCTTTTGCAGCCATACTTCCGGCTTTTGCCTTTGCTTTTGTGGCATTTGCTTTTTCTAATTCAAGTTCACGCTGTGCCTCACTCATACCGGACTTTTTATCTTCTTTTTTCGGCTCATTGATCTGTCTTGTATTGATCTTAGCAGCATTGGAAATCTGATTTTCAGCGATTCCCATTTTTTCACGTTTCTTCTTTGCCTTTTCCTGATTCTTCTTAATAATATCCTCAAGATTGATTTTCTCAAAATGTTTATTTAAGAAAAACTGCTGAACGCTTCGTACTACGGCACCGGCAATCCAGTAAATACCAAGACCTACAGGAACGGTAAAACACATTACAAATGAAAAGATCGGCATAGTGCGGTTCATCATTTTCATCTGCTGTGCAGCCATATCATTATCGCTATTTCCGTTAGACGGAGCAGCCTGCGGCATCAGCTTAATGTTAAGTACCTGGGTCAGATAAGAAATAACCGGTACAAGAAGTGCTAATACTACAAACAGGAAGTTATGTGACGCAAAGTTCGTCGTCATGACCTGCCATGGTGTATCTGAAATATTCAGTCCCAGAAAGTTGTTTACATGTGAAACTGTATCATAAGTCGCATTGATGGTATCCGTCAAAGAAGGAAATGCACTCTTTAAGTTTTCCCATCCCGCTGAATTCATTTTGTATAAAACATCAACAATAGAGTTCGAAAGTGCAGTCGGATCTGACACTGTAAAATCTGCTGCCGGTGTTGTCATAACTCTTAAATCTGTAACGAGCTGAGTCATCTTATCCTGATAACCGCTTGTTGCCATAATTCCATCAACCAGCGTAGAGAAATTGTTCTTTACACCGGATACATATGCCGGAACATTTAAAAATACACGGTAAAGAGCAAACAACAATGGCATCTGGATCAGCATCTGCACACAGCTTCCCATCATGGAAACACCGTATTTTTCATATACTGCCTGTGTTTCTTCCTGCATTGCCATCATGGATGCCTGATCTTTTTTTCCATTATATTTTTTCTGGATCGCCTGAAGTTCAGGCTGCATCTTCTGTGATAACTTTGAAAATTTCTGCTGTTTGTAAGTTAACGGGAACAAAATAGCGTAGATCACGATAGTAAAGATAATGATGGAAAGACCAACATTCTCAATACCGATCATTGACATCAACGCATAAATACCATTCATTACCCAGCCAAGTACTTTGGCGATCGGTCCTAAAATAGCACCATTGTATGTTGTTAATAACATATCTGACACTTGTAAATTACCTCCACTATGGAACTGGATCATATCCACCTTTTGAAAAAGGGATTACATCTTAAGATTCTCCATAAAGCAAGTGCTCCCCCTTTTTAGAGCTTCCGTACTTTTCAACTGCCTCCAACCCATATAAAGAACAGGTCGGGCAATATGGACACTTGGTCGTTTTCATCGGAGAAATGATATTTTCTATAAAACTTAATTTAAAGGCAATTAATATTTTTTTGCAAAATGATTCCATCTTCTTTTTTCTGCAATTAACGATTGATTACTTTGTGAAGACCTCCAAGATGCAGCAGGGCACTCTCTGTTTCATGATAACTGATATCGCGCGCCGTACTTCTTGCGATGACTACAATGTCCAAACCATTATTGAACATGTCTTCATGTAGTCTGTAACTCTCCCGGATCAGCCGGGTCAGATGATGTCTGATAACACTGTTTCCAACTTTTTTACTGACGGATATGCCAAGACGATTTCCTTCTGTATGATTTTCCAGAACATACATTACCAGATAACGGTTCGCATAGGATTTTCCCTGCCTGTACACTTTCTGGAAATCACTGTTCTTTTTTAATGATTCCGAAAACTTCATCCTAGTATGCCCTTTCTGATTATTTACCTAAGGCACCAACTACCTTCTGTCTGTTTGAAGGTCTCTGCTTACTTTACCCATAAAATATCTTTGAATGAACAAATAGGTGGTACAAAATGCACCACCTCATTATTCATCCATTCTTCTTAAGGAAAGAAAAGACCACAAAAATGTGGCCTATGCTGATAATTTCTTTCTTCCTTTTAATCTTCTAGCAGCCAATACTTTTCTTCCGCCTGCTGTGCTCATTCTGCTTCTGAAGCCATGAACTTTTGATCTCTGTCTTTTCTTCGGCTGAAATGTCATCTTCATGTTATATCCACCTCCTCTGCCTGGCATTCACCATCATCCTGAAATGACGATGCGATAGAAAACGTCCTAAGACGCATATTCTCAGTTAAAAAACATCATTTTCAATTATAGCAGAAAAATGTTTCAAGTCAAGCACTAAAATTTTGTTTGACCTCATTTTACTTATCTACATTTCAACATTTATCCATTTGTGGAAAATGTTGACCACTATATATATAAGGAAGAAACTCTATCATCCTATATCTTGTTATTTGCTTTTCCACAGTTATCCCCCGAAAATGTTAAAAAATGTGGGTTGAAGAATGCCGATTTTTAGCGGTTTCGCAAAGTTATCCCCAATTTGTGGATAACTTGTGGATATTTTATGGATAATCCACGGATAATCTGTTTATAAACAGGATAATCCCTTATATTTCGCGGTCTATAACTTTTTTCGACTTATTCACACATATTTTTTCCCTTCATGCAAATTTTTATTATTCAGGCTTTCTATTTTGCCCAAATTGGGGTTTTTTTGCATTCACCCTAACTTAAAATACCCTGTACAAACTTTTCATTGATAAAAGCAAAAAAATAGTGTAGGATAGAACTATGTAGGATTTTTTATCAGGAGCGTACAAATTTGGGCGTAAGCTCATATTTGTTATGCGCAAAATACAGCGCAAAAATGAGGATTAAAATGGATAAAATTTTAGAAAAATGGGACGAGATTCTCTCAACCGTCAAACATGAGCATGATATCAGTGATATTTCTTTTGATACCTGGATTCGCCCGCTCGAAGTTTACGGCGTCGAGGGCAGCACTTTATATATACTGGTTCCATCGGAACAGATGACCCTAAGCTATATTTCAAAAAAATATTATCTTCCTTTAAAGGTAACGATTGCAGAACTTACGGGGACAGAATACGAAATCAAGTTCATCCTGCCGGAACAGACAAAAAATATCCGCACCGGCAATAGCGGCGTACCGAAAAAAAATGCACTTTCCGAAAAGGCGGACAGATCAAATCTGAATCCGAACTATACATTCGACACGTTCGTCGTCGGCAGCAATAACCGTTTTGCGCAGTCGGCGTCACTTGCCGTTGCTGAATCTCCGGGTGAAGCATACAATCCTCTCTATATTTATGGAGGACCGGGACTTGGAAAAACTCACCTTATGCATTCCATCGGTCATTTTATATTAGAGAGAAACCCGAACGCAAAAGTACTTTATGTTACATCCGAAGAATTTACCAACGAAGTAATCGAGTCGATTCGAAGTGGTAATGCTTCCGCTATGAACAAACTTCGTGAAAAGTATCGTACGATTGATGTATTAATGGTCGATGACGTTCAGTTTATCATCGGTAAGGAAAGTACACAGGAAGAATTTTTCCATACATTTAATGCACTCCACTCTGCCGGCAAGCAGATTATTTTAACATCCGATAAACCGCCAAAAGACATGGAAACCTTAGAAGACCGGATTCGTTCACGTTTCGAATGGGGTCTTATTGCTGATATCGGAACTCCAGACTACGAAACACGAATGGCTATCCTGCGAAGAAAAGTTGAAGCTGACGACATGAAACTCAGCGATGAGATTCTTAATTATATTGCAACTAACATTAAATCCAACATTCGTGAACTTGAAGGAGCTTTAAACAAACTTCTGGCATATTCCAATCTTGAAAAAACAGATATCACAATGGAAATTGCCATGAAAGAACTTCAGAATATTATTACACCGGACAAGCCAAGAGAGATCACGCCACAGCTTGTAATTGAAGTTGTCACCGAACATTTCAATATTTCGCTGGATCAGATGATCTCAAAAAACAGAAGTAACGAAATTGCCAGACCAAGACAGATTGCAATGTACCTCTGTAAGAATATGACAGATATACCGCTTGACTCGATCGGACAGTTACTTGGGGGAAGAGACCATTCCACCATTATTCATGGTATCAAAAAAATTGCCGATGAATACGAATCAAACGAAAATACACGCAATTTAATAGAAACTATCAAGAAAAAAATCAATCCTAACTAAAGTTATCAAGGTTTTTCGAAGTTATACACAAAAAATTGTTGATATCTTGTTAAATTAACGTGAATTCCGTATGGACAAGTCTCATTTTCATGTTTAAAACCTGTTTAAGGCATTTATGAGCCTCATCCTCAATTCACATCATTTCAAGATAATTTCCGCATGGTTTTCACAGGGTTATACCACCTCAAATTTTTTTTCAACCCCTTGAAAATTAAGGCTTTCTGCGGTTATCAACTTATTAACAGCCTCTAAGACGACTACGGCGGATTTCTATTTATTTTTTTATGAACACGTTTTGGCGAGCCACTACGTTTTCATCAGGAAGGAGTTATCTACAACATGAAATTAATTTGTTCTAAATCTAATCTGTTACATGGTGTTAATATTGTTTCAAAAGCAGTTCCTACCAGAACTACCATGGCGATCTTAGAATGTATTCTGATCGATGCTTCTGCAAACGAAATTAAACTTACTGCAAATGATATGGAACTTGGGATCGAAACAAAGATCGAAGGCGAGATTGCAGAACGTGGTGTAATCGCACTGGATGCAAAAATCTTTCCGAGATTGTCCGTAAACTTCCAGACAGTGATGTTACGATCGAAACTGATGCATCCTTTAAAACAACTATTACATGTGAAAAAGCAAAATTTAACATTAGTCGGTAAATCCGGTGATGATTTTTCCTATATTCCGTACATTGACGTACGACCAATCGTATGTCCAGTTCACCTTAAAAGAAGTCATTCGCCAGACTATTTTCTCCATCGCTGACAATGACAACAACAAATTAATGACAGGTGAGTTGTTCGAGATCGAAGAAAATGATCTTAAGGTTGTCTCCCTCGACGGACACCGTATTTCGATTCGCAACATTGAGTTAAAAAATAATTATTCTCACAAAAAAGTTGTCGTTCCCGGAAAAACACTTCAGGAAGTCAGCAAAATCCTTCCGGGTAGTGCAGAAGATGAAGTATCTATTTTCCTGACAGACAATCACATCGTTTTTGAGTTTGAAAATACGACAGTCGTTTCCCGTTTGATCGAAGGTGAATACTTCAAGATTGAACAGATGTTATCTTCTGATTACGAAACAAAAGTAAAAATAAACAAACGTGAGCTGTTAGACTGTATTGACCGTGCAACACTTCTTGTCAAAGAAGGTGATAAGAAACCGATCATCATGAACATCACAGATGGAACGATGGAATTAAAAATCAATTCCTTTATTGGTTCCATGAATGAAGATATCGATATCGCCAAAGAAGGAAAAGATATTTTAATTGGCTTTAATCCAAAGTTTTTCATTGATGCGCTGCGAGTAATCGATGAAGAAGAAGTAACACTTTACATGGTCAATCCGAAAGCACCATGTTTTATCAAGGATGATGAAGGTACATTTATTTATCTGATTCTTCCGGTTAACTTTAATGCAGCTGCAAACTAATTATTTTTATAGAATTTGAAATCTATGATTGATATTGCCCAAAGGGCGATAGAAAGGAATTCCATGATAGAGATTCAGATTAGAGAAACAGATGAATTTATAAAACTTGGACAGGCTTTGAAAAAAGCCGGACTTGTGGAATCCGGTGTTGATGCAAAATTTGTCATCCAGGATGGTCTGGTAAAAGTCAATGGTGAAACAGAACTTCAGCGTGGAAAAAAAATCCATGATGGTGATGTGATTTCCTATAACGGGGAAACGGTGAAAGTCTCAAAATGATCATTCAGTCCATTGAATTGAACAATTTCCGCAACTATGAAAATCTCCAGATTTCATTTGATGAGGGAACCAATATTTTATTTGGCGATAATGCACAGGGAAAGACCAATATCCTGGAAGCTGCTTACTTAAGTGGAACTACAAAGTCCCACAAGGGAAGCAAAGACAAAGAGATGATCCGTTTTGGAACAAACGAAGCGCATCTTCGTACCATGGTTTTAAAAAACCGGCAAACAATACCAGATCGACATGCATTTAAAACCATAACCGTTCTAAGGGAATTGCCGTAAATAAGATACCGATGAAAAAAGCAAGTGAGCTTTTTGGAATTTTAAACATTGTATTTTTTTGCGCCGGAAGATTTTGAATATTATCAAAAATCGGACCGTCCGAACGCAGACATTTTCTGGATGCAGAGTTATGTCAGCTAGATAAAAATTTATTTATCTGACCTGTCAAATTACAATAAAATCTTAAATCAGCGCAATAAACTGTTGAAAGATATGGTTTACCGGCCTGAATTATCGGATACACTCCCGGTATGGGATATGCAGCTGGCTGATACCGGGAAAAAAATTATCAGACGGAGAGAACAGTTTGTAAAAGAACTGAATGAGATTGTTCATGAAATACACTATCGGATATCCGGCGGGAGAGAAGAACTTTTTCTTTCGTATGAGCCTAGTGTTTCTGCGGATCTGTTGGAACAGGAGTTAGAACGAGTAAAACCGCGCGACCTGAAACAGTGCCAGACATCCGTAGGGCCACACCGTGATGATCTGCTTTTTTCCATTGCAGGTGTTGATATCCGTAAATTTGGTTCACAGGGGCAGCAGAGAACCTCTGCACTCTCTTTGAAGTTATCCGAGATAGAGCTGGTGAGAAAATCAATTCATGATACTCCGGTACTTTTACTGGATGATGTTTTATCAGAGTTGGACAGCAATCGTCAGAATTATTTGTTAAACAGTATATGTGATACCCAGACAATTATTACCTGTACCGGTTTGGATGAATTTATCCGTAACAGGTTCGAAATCAATAAGGTTTTTGAGGTAATAAGTGGTCAGGTATTTGAAAAAGGTCAAGTTATAGAAAGGCAAGGTTAGCAGAATGGCAACAGAAAAAATTGAAAATCCAAATGAATACGGAGCTGACCAGATCCAGATTCTGGAAGGACTTGAAGCAGTTCGTAAAAGACCAGGTATGTATATCGGCAGTACATCGGCGAGAGGACTCCATCATTTGGTCTATGAGATTGTAGATAATGCCGTGGATGAGGCACTTGCCGGATATTGCAAAAACATAGAGGTTACCATCAACCCGGACAATTCCATTACAGTTGAAGATGACGGGCGTGGTATTCCGGTTGGAATGAATCATAAAGCTGGAAAATCAGCACTTGAGGTTGTATATACGGTTCTTCATGCAGGCGGAAAATTCGGCGGTGGAGGATATAAAGTATCCGGTGGCCTGCACGGAGTAGGTGCGTCAGTTGTAAATGCGCTTTCCACCAAACTTTGTGTTGAAGTATACAAAGAGGGACAGGTTTATTTCCAAAGTTACCATATCGGAAAACCGGACGAACCGGTCAAAGTAATCGGAACCTGTGATTCGGAAAAACACGGCACGAAGGTTACATTCCATCCGGATCCTGAGATTTTCGAGGAGACCGTTTATGATTACGACACTTTAAAACAGCGTCTTCGTGAAACAGCATTTTTAACAAAAGGACTTCGCATTGTACTTACGGATACCAGAGAAGAATCGCATCATTGTCATGAGTTCCATTATGCCGGTGGTATCAAGGAATTTGTCACTTACTTAAACCGCAGCAAGGAGGCATTGTACCCGGATGTCATTTACTGTGAGGGAACCAGGGATGGTGTGTATGTCGAAGTTGCCATGCAGCACAATGATTCCTACAACGATGCGACCTACAGTTTTGTAAATAACATCATTACGCCGGAAGGTGGTACGCACCTCGCCGGATTCCGTAATGCACTGACGAAAACATTTAATACTTACGCGAGAGCAAATAAGATTTTAAAAGATTCGGAACCAGCACTGACAGGTGACGATATTCGTGAAGGTCTGACTGCAATCATCAGTATCAAGATTGAGGAGCCGCAGTTTGAGGGACAGACAAAACAGAAACTCGGAAACAGCGAGGCGCGTGGAGCAGTGGATTCCGTGGTAAGTGAGCAGCTCACATATTTCTTAGAGCAGAATCCTGCAGTTGCAAAGAGTATCTGTGAAAAATCTCTGCTTGCGCAGCGTGCGAGAGAGGCAGCGAGAAAAGCGCGTGACCTGACCAGAAGAAAAACAGCCTTGGAAGGTACTTCCTTACCTGGAAACTTGCAGACTGTTCGGACAAAGATCCGAAAAACTGTGAGATCTTTATCGTCGAGGGAGATTCCGCGGGTGGTTCTGCAAAGACAGCAAGAAGCCGTGCAACACAGGCAATTCTTCCTTTGCGTGGTAAAATTCTGAATGTGGAAAAAGCGAGACTGGATAAAATTTACGGCAATGCCGAGATCAAAGCGATGATCACTGCGTTTGGTACCGGAATCCATGAGGATTTTGATATTTCCAAGCTGCGTTATGATAAAATTATTATTATGACAGATGCCGATGTCGACGGTGCCCATATTGCGACCCTGATGCTGACATTTTTATATCGTTTTATGCCGGAGCTTATCAAGCAGGGACATGTATATCTTGCAACGCCGCCACTTTATAAGATTGAGAAAAATAAAAATATCTGGTATGCGTACGATGATAACGAGTTAAATAATATTCTGGTTGAGATCGGTCGTGACGGCAACAACAAGATCCAGCGATACAAAGGACTTGGAGAGATGGATGCTGAGCAGCTCTGGGAGACGACTATGGATCCGGAAAAACGTATTTTAAAACGTGTCATGATCGATGAGGAAAATTCTTCGGAGATTGATGTGACATTTACGACTTTGATGGGTGACAAGGTAGAACCGAGACGTGAGTTTATCGAGGAAAATGCAAAGTATGTACAGAATCTGGATATTTAACAGATAGGTGCAGCCGGATTTTTAGAAGATGTGATCCGTTTGCAGAAGTTCGGATGACAGAGACGAGTTAGAAATGGAGAAAAAATCAGATGGATGATAAAATTTTTGATCAGATTCATGACGTCGATTTGAAAAAAACGATGGAAACATCCTATATCGATTATGCCATGAGTGTTATCGCGCAGCGTGCGCTCCCGGATGTAAGGGATGGTTTAAAACCGGTACAGCGCCGTGTGCTTTACTCAATGATAGAGCTGAACAATGGTCCGGATAAGCCGCATCGTAAATGTGCGCGTATCGTCGGTGATACGATGGGTAAATACCATCCGCACGGAGACAGTTCTATTTATGGTGCACTTGTAAATATGGCACAGGAGTGGTCGACCAGATATCCGTTAGTTGACGGTCATGGAAACTTTGGTTCCGTGGACGGCGATGGCGCGGCTGCCATGCGATATACGGAGGCGCGTCTCAGTAAAATTTCCATGGAAATGCTTGCCGATATCGGAAAAGACACCGTTGATTTCGTGCCAAACTTTGATGAGACGGAGAAAGAACCTACCGTTCTGCCATCCCGTTATCCGAACCTTTTAGTAAACGGAACTACCGGTATTGCCGTTGGTATGGCGACCAACATTCCGCCGCACAACCTGCGTGAAGTCATCAATGCCGTGGTAAAGATCATTGACAACAAAGTCGAGGAGGACCGCGATACCGATATCGAAGAATTACTCTCTATCGTCAAGGGACCGGACTTCCCTACCGGAGGCATGATCCTTGGAACAGCCGGGATCAATGAGGCTTACCGTACCGGACGTGGAAAAGTCCGTGTGCGTGCAATTACAGATATCGAACCAATGCAAAACGGCAAAAACCGTATCGTGGTAACCGAACTTCCGTATATGGTCAACAAAGCGAGACTGATCGAGAAGATCGCCGAGTTAGTCCGCGATAAAAAAGTGGATGGAATCACAGATCTGCGTGATGAGTCCGACCGCCAGGGTATGCGTATCTGTATCGAACTCCGCCGTGATGTCAATCCGAATGTCGTATTGAATTTACTTTACAAACATACACAGCTTCAGGATACGTTTGGCGTGATCATGTTAGCACTGGTAAATAACGAGCCGAAAGTTTTAAACCTCTACGACATGTTAAAGTATTACCTGATCCATCAGGAAGAGGTCGTTACCAGAAGAACCAAATACGAATTAAACAAAGCGGAAGAGCGCGCCCACATTTTAGAGGGCTTGCTGATCGCACTTGACAATATAGATGAAGTCATCAGCATCATAAGGAGCAGCCAGAATACGCAGGAAGCAAAATCACGTTTGATGGAGCGTTTCTCCTTAAGCGATGCACAGTCACAGGCAATTGTAGATATGCGTCTGCGTGCACTGACAGGTTTGGAACGTGAGAAACTCGAAGCAGAGTATGCAGAGCTGATGGACCGCATTGCAGAACTGCGTGCAATTTTGGCAGACAAGAAAAAACTGCTCGGCGTGATCCGTACGGAGATTCTGCTTATTGCGGATAAATACGGCGACGACAGAAGAACATCGATCGGATTTGACGAGTACGACATTTCCATGGAGGATCTGATTCCAGTAACAAACACTGTCATTACCATGACAAAATTAGGTTACATCAAGCGCATGAGCCTTGACAATTTCCGCGCACAGAACCGTGGTGGTAAGGGAATCAAGGGAATGGAGACGATCGATGACGATTACATCGAAGAACTTTTGATGACGACATCCCATCACTACATGATGTTCTTCACAAACACCGGACGTGTATACCGTATCAAGGCTTACGAGATTCCGGAGGCAAGCCGTACCGCAAGGGGAACTGCGATCGTAAACCTGCTCCAGCTCCAGCCGGGCGAGAAAATTACGGCAGTTATCCCGATTCGTGAATACACGGAAGGACATTTCCTGTTCATGGCGACAAAGAAAGGCATTGTGAAGAAAACACCGATCACCGACTATGCAAATGTCAGAAAGACAGGACTTGCTGCGATCAGTTTAAGGGAAGATGATGAGCTGATCGAGGTAAAAAAGACAGATAACAATCAGGATGTTTTCTTAGTGACGAAATATGGTCAGTGTATCCGGTTTAAAGAGACAGATGTAAGAAAAACAGGCCGTACTTCCATGGGAGTCATCGGTATGAATCTTACGGATGGGGATGAAGTTATCGGTATGCAGATGCAGTCCCAGGGGGATGCACTCATGATCGTTTCAGAAAAAGGTCTTGGAAAATGTACACTGATCTCCGAATTTACCACGCAGAACCGTGGCGGTAAGGGTGTAAAATGTTACAAGATCACCGAAAAGACTGGAAATATTGTCGGCGTGAAAGCGGTAAACCAGGACAATGAACTGATGCTGATCACCACCGAAGGAATTATTATCCGTATCAAAGTCAGTGATACAACGTTGCTCGGAAGAATTACTTCCGGTGTCAAACTCATCAACTTAGATGAGAATGTCACTGTGGCAAGTATCGCAAAAGTCCGTGAGGATAAGAGTCTGATCGACAATGCAGACACATCCGAACTGCTCAGTGAGGAGGAAGAAAAGGAAAGTGCAGCCATCGCTGCGGAAAATAGCAAAAAAGGCATCTGTAGAAAATACAGAGACAGACGACGAGCTGATGAAAGAACTGTTAGAGCGCGCAGAGGCTGATGGTTCCGAGGATGAGGAAGAATAGATAACCGTATAGTGAAGAAAGGGCAGAAGCTGAATGGAAAAAAACAGTGTATGAACTAATGCATGGCGAAAAGGTAGTAGCAGACATTGGGACGAACGGAGTATGCACAGTTTTGGACAGGGCGTTTCTGCCCTTTTCGATTTATCTGGAGGATACAGCAGAAAATGATGATCTCGATATCCGCATGGATAACCTCACGAATTTTTATTACTGGTGTGCAACCCGTGTCCTGACACTTGACCGTGTCTATGCAAAGGAAATTTTAAACAGTATCGGGGCACTGCAGGCACAGACCGACCGTGACCGTGCCAAAATAGCGCTGTCCTATCACTGTCTGTCACTGACTGATATTTTCTGGGTTCGGGAAAAAGGGGAGAATATCACATTTGCGCAGATCAATTCTTTTTGAAAATCATCTGGTAATGCACTTGTAGATATTTCCCTGCGCGGAAAACAGATGACGGTAGAGAACAGTTACCTGATCGCGGACGATCTCTCAACCAACGGTGTGTTTCCAAAGCGTGGATCAGGGAGAAAATTCATTTGCACTTTTAAAGATGGAAACATCAGGGCTGTGGAAAATGAAATCCTGTCAAGTAAGATCTGCCGCTGTTTTGACTGCAGACAGGTGCTTTATGAGGAAAGCATGTTTGACGGACAGAAAGTTTCAAAAAGCAGAATCATTACGTCGGTGGATTACAGCATGGTATCGATGGAGGCATTTGAAATCTATGCAGCAAATCATGACATTCACGTTATGGATTTCGTGTTAAAGCTGGATGCATATTCCTACTACATGATGAACCTGCTCGATTATCTGACCGGCAACACGGACCGCCACTGGGGAAACTGGGGATTTCTGGTGGACAACCGCACAAACCAGCCGGTACGCCTGTTTGATCTGATGGATCTCAACCAGACTTTTTTGGCATATGATACGCCAGATGGTGCAAACTGCATGACTACCGGAAACCGGAAAATGTCACAGCGTGAGGCTGCGGTGGAAGCAGTAAAAAATATCGGACTGAATCAGAAGGATGAGATCAAAGACGAGTGGTTCAAAGGCAGGGAAAAAGAGAGGGAGATGTTCTGGTGCAGATTTGGAATATTAAAGGAACAATGGAAAGCGTAAAAATCTGAAGTTGCAAAGAGCGTGGGTTATGGAACAAAAGACAATGGAAGTAGTATTAAAATATTACAGGGAGAAGTATCACCTGAGGCAGGAAGATATCTGCAGAGGAATCTGTTCTGTTACCACTTTGTCGAGATTGGAACAGGGGAACAGGGAAGTCGATTCACTTCTTGGACAGACACTGCTTGGAAGGATTGGAAAAGAAGTCACTCTGTTTGAAACAATTTTGAGTGAACAAGATTACGAATTGTGGAAAATGAGGGAGCAGATTGAAAAATCTGTGGAAAACAATCAGGTAAAAACTGCGAAAAAGAAGATTAGAGAATACCGGGGAGTCATGCCACAGGATGAATCTGTACATGAACAATATTGTCTTTATCAGGAAGCACGTACCATGATCGCAGAAAAGAATACTGGAAGCAGTTTGTGTGGGATTTTAGAAAAAGGAATCTGTCTCACAATTCCTGAGTTTAGGAAATCAATGGAAAAGGTGCGTCTGTACAGTCCGGTTGAGATTGAGATGATACTGCTGCTCATAAACTATGATTGGCCGAAGACAGAGATGGCAGAACAGGAATTATTAAATATTTTTAGCGTATGTCAGTGGGTATCAGTCCGGGAGCAAAAAAGAAAAAGTCAGTACGGATATTTTTTTAGAGCTGATCTCCATACAACAGAGAAAAAATGATTACAGAAAAATTATGTTTTACACAGAAAAAGCGATTCAATGTATCAGTGAGGGAGCGGGTTTTTATCATCTTGCAGACATCTATTTTTCTGCGGGCAAAAACGAGAGAAAAGCTCACGCCAAAAAATGCGGATAAAATATGCTGTTAAAGAAAGCGATGGAAGAATGTAAGAATGTAAGATTGCTGCGTGTCTGTATCAGTTGGAGGGGCAGGATGAAAAGGCACGGGATGCAGAAAAGTATGGTGAGGGATTAGTATGTCAAACTACAGAGCCGGAGATATAATACGGATGACAAGAGAGTTTGTTGGAATGTCCAGGGAAGAACTGAGTGATGAGATTTGTTCGGTACAGACATTGTATCGTATCGAGAGCGGAAAGACCCGCGTAAAAAGAGAACTGTATGCAAGACTCATGGCAAAAATGGAGCGTGTACCGGAAAAGAGCTATGCCATCTGTGTTGGGAAGAACTTAGAACTGTTAGAGGAACGAAAACTTTTTGAGCAGGCAATGCAGAATTATGACTATGAAAAAGCAGATTTATATTTAGGCAGGATGAAAGAGAAAGCGGATGATAATGTGATCACCAGGCAGTATCTTTTAAAGTCAGAAGCATTGATGGACTATTACTGCAAAAGAAGTGACAATCAGACAACAATCGAAAAATTGCAGGAGGCAGTCCGGCTGACACTTCCGGATTATGAGGAATGTCTGAAAAAAGATTTCCCGTTTACCGAACAGGAAATCATGAATCTGATGAGCCTTGCAAATGCTTATGCACATGCCGGGGATGTGGATGAGGCGGTGTATATTTTTGAGAGACTGCTGCAATGCTTGCAAAAGGACTATATTTTTGGAAAATATGCAGAACATATGAAACTTATTATTTTGCGAAATTTATCGGTTGCGTATATTGAAAAACGACAATATCATAAGGCAATTACACTCAATGAAAAATGTTTGAATATGGCAAAAGAAAAACGATGAAGGGAAGGAACTGCATATTCTTTTGAGTGACAGAGCTTGTATTCTAAAAAAACAGAATGAGTGTGGAACAGATAAATCGTGGAGAATTATGTATGGCGGAAAAATATTTAAAGCAGGCATATCTTTTAGCTTGTGCCATGAAGAGATAATAAAATGGCAGGAAGGTAAAAGAAAGTTTATCAGCAT
>ENA-OQHF01000732-OQHF01000732.1-human-gut-metagenome-genome-assembly--contig:-NODE-732-length-19128-cov-4.055629_pt1 | contig 19128 bp, 23 predicted proteins | sample MGYA00242559_ERZ504709 | MGnify/ENA primary metagenome ERZ504709 (study PRJEB26092, sample SAMD00036203) | human gut metagenome | host: Homo sapiens | study: EMG produced TPA metagenomics assembly of... | reverse complement strand
ACTGCAACAAGCCGTTCTGGAGGAAACTGATGTACAGAGCGTTTGTGCGGGCGAAAAGCGGCTGCGATAAATGGCACGATTACGAGATGACGGTTGCGCCTTATGAAACCAAAAAGCCTATTTATTATGAGTTTACATCGTGCCGGCGGCGGAGTTTGCTATCCGGCACGGCCTTACGGACATCATGCCCGCCCTGTGCAATGTGGACTTTGCTTCCATGGAGCTGCTCCACGCAAGGCTGGTGCGGACGACCACCTGCGTGGACGGCTGCCGATGCGACTATACCATCTGCGGCGATAAAGACCCATACTTAAAGGAACATCCCGAATACCGGGACGAGGCGGGATTCAGAAGAAACAAATAGTACTGCAACGCAAAGGCGGTGAGACAAATGGAAACCTTTCTTGGAATCATGATCCCTTTCTTGGGTACAACGCTGGGCGCGTCCTGCGTGTTTTTTATGAAAAGATCCCTTGGCGATCTGGTGCAGCGCGCCCTTGCGGGTTTCGCCGCCGGGGTGATGGTGGCAGCGTCGATATGGAGCCTGCTGCTCCCTGCCATTGAGCAATCGGAGGGCATGGGCAAGCTGTCCTTCCTTCCGGCCTTTATCGGCTTCTGGGTTGGTGTGCTGTTTTTGCTCCTGCTCGACCATCTGATTCCTCACCTTCATGTGGGAAGCAATTAGGCGGAGGGACCGAAAAGCAGGCTCGGCCGCACCACGATGATGGTGCTGGCTGTGACACTACATAATATTCCGGAGGGCATGGCAGTTGGCGTGATGTACGCGGGCTTCCTTGCGGGGAATACACAGATCACGGCGGCAAGCGCACTGGCGCTATCCCTCGGCATTGCCATTCAGAATTTTCCCGAGGGTGCGATCATCTCCGTGCCTCTGCGGGCGGAGGGTGAGAGCAAGGGCAAGGCATTTCTCGGCGGCGTGCTCTCCGGCGTGGTGGAGCCTATCGGCGCGGTGCTGACGATTCTTGCGGCGCAGCTGGTGATCCCGGCGCTGCCGTATTTTCTGAGCTTCGCGGCGGGCGCCATGCTCTATGTGGTGGTGGAGGAGCTGATTCCCGAAATGTCACAGGGAAAGCACTCCAACATCGGCACGATTTTCTTTGCCGCTGGCTTTAGCGTCATGATGACGCTGGATGTGGCGCTGGGATAGGCGCGGAGGCATTTATGAAATACAAGATTGAGAAAAACACCGTGCAGGAAACGCTGGTCATTCCGCTTTACTCCCGGAAACTATGCACGGAACTGTACCCAAACCTTTTTCAAGATGAAACGGCGGTACGCTTGATCGATCAGATCGACTACGATTTTTCTGAGGCGGAGAAAAATTCCCGCAGCCTGATGCAGCGCTTCGGCTCGCTGGAGGTCGCCATGCGGCAGAATGACCTTGACTTCGAGGTGCGGGATTATTTGAAAGGCCACCCCAACGCGGCGGTGGTCAATCTGGGCTGCGGGTTAGATTGCACCGGCAGATCCTGCGACAACGGAAGCTGTAAAATCTACAATCTGGACTTTCCCGATGTCATAGCTGTGCGCAACGAGCTTTTACCCGCCGGGGAGCGGGAGAAAAATATCCCCTGCGACCTGAACGACACGGCGTGGTTTTCTCAAATCGATGCTTCAAACGGCGCGGCGTTCTTTGCCTCCGGCGTGTTCTACTACTTTCTGACAGAGCAGGTCAAAGCACTTGTGCAGACCATGGCAGATGCCTTTCCCGGCGGCATGCTGGTATTTAACGCAGCAAACCGGACGGCGGTAAAGATGATCGCGAAGACATGGCTCAAGAGTGCGAAGATTCAAGATGTTGGCGCGTATTTCGCGGTTTCCGACGCTCCCAAAGAGATCGGTGCGTGGCACAGCCGTTTGCAGGTTACGAGCCGCGGCTATATGCTGGGCTACAACGATTTGAAGGACCCGTCCGTCAGCGGCTTTTTCCGCTTTCTCGCAAGAGTCGGCGATGGCATGATGAAAATGCAAATCGTGAGGATCAAATTCGGCGGCAGGTAATGAAATACACCGGGATGCCTTGGGGCGTGTGGACGCTGCTTGCGCTGCTGCGAAAATGCGGAGAAGCTGGACTTGGCACCGGAGCACACCTCCCGCGCCTTGAACCGGGAATTTGAGGACAAGCTCACCCTCACTGTTATACGCCGCAGCGCTTCCAACCTGTTTCTGCCGGCGCCGGTGACGTCGGCGCTGGCTGTGATCCGCTCCGCAAAGTACATCAAAGAAGGGCTTCTGGCCCTGTGGCACCGAAAGCTGTCCGTTGCCGTGCTGGATGCCACCGCCGTCACTGTGTCTATGGTGCGGGGAGATTTCGCCACTGCCGGTTCGGTCATGTTCATGCTGCGGCTGGGGGAAATTCTGGATGAGTGAACCCACAAGAAGTCCGTGGCCGACCTTGCCTCCGCCATGAGCCTACGGGTAGAAAACGTCTGGCAGCAGGTAGACGGCACTGAGGTGCTGACGAAGGTCACCGACGTGAAGCCGGGGGACCGCATCGTGATCCGCGCTGCTGCACAATACCTCCACATTGGGCATTGGTCTGAAAAACATGACCGATCTGTTGGAGGACGAAAATACACAGAAGAGAAATGCGCGTTAAGCGCATTTCTCTTCTGTGCTAGTTAGATATATGACTGCCACCCGATATCTGCGTGAGTTTGTCACATTCGTGTACGACCGTTTTAGGGGATGCGCATCGCGGACTTTAGAAATGATCACCATGAAACAGCCAAGGACTGTTATGGAGCATCCACACTGGAAGAATCATTTTCTGTCCCTGCCGGCAGCTCTACCGCGATGGTCGTGCCCTTGTCCGAGCTTTCCTCCACCCAAACGGAGCCGCCGTGGAGATTGGCGATCTCCCACACCAGAGAAAGTCCCAGTCCCGCGCCGCCGTACTCCCGGCTGCGGGACTTGTCCACGCGGAAGAATGGCTGGAAGATGCCTCTGCTGATACTTCTCCGGGATGCCGCAGCCGGTGTCGGAGACACGGATCCGGAGCTTTCTGGCTCCTGTGTGACGCAGACCCGCACCGAGCCGCCTGGGCGATTGTATTTGACGGCATTTTCCGTCAGGTTGAAGAGCAGCCGGTAGATCAGCGCGTCGCTGCCGGTCATGACGCCGTCGCCCTCCGCCGTCAGCGTGATGCCGCGCTTATCTGTCAGCGGCGCGAGGTCTGCGAAGATCTCCTCGACCATGGGCGCAAGCTGAATCCGTTCGTTCCGCGCCACCTGCTGCAGGTTGCTCATTTCCAGCAGTGTTTTTGTCATCTGAGTCAGCCGCTCCGTCTGCTCGCGCAAAAGCGTGAGGAATTCCGCCGTCTCCGGGCGCACATCTGGATGCTCCGCGGAGAACAGCTCCAGCTGCGCCTGCATCAGCGCCAGCGGCGTGCGCAGCTCGTGGGCAGCGTTGCCGGTGAACTGCCGCTGGGCGGCAAAGGCGTTGTTCAGCCGCTCCAGCATCTGGTTGAACGAGCGGCTCAGCTGCCGGAACTCCGAAATGGTGTCTTCATCGATCCTCATATCGGCAAGATTGTTCAGCTGCACCTGCTCCACCTGCGAGGTAAAGCTGCGCAGGGGCTTGAGAGCGCGTCCGCTGACGAAATAGGCGAGGATGCCGCTGAGCAGCGTTACCGCCGCCGTGATGTACCAGTTGGTGGTGCGGAAGCGCCCCTGCACCCCATCGACGACGATGGTCAACTCCTCGTTGGGCGCTATGAGCTGCGGGTCAAAGCTCGCCGCTCCGCCATCATTCAGGATCACTGTGCCGCCGCCCTGTAAGCTGTCCGCAATGGTGTCCATATAGTACACACCGGAGGAGCCCAGCAGCAAATTCATGGCCACGCAGGTGATGCCGATGAGCAGGACAGACATCAGCGTGATGCGCCACTGCAGGGAAAGACGCTTCATACTTCCTCGCCTCCCATCAGATAGCCCTCGCCGATGCGGTTGCGGATGGGGTCATAGCCCAGCGCGGCGCGGAGCTTTTTGCGCAGGGCGGAGATGTGGACGCGAATGGAATTGCTGAAGCTGTCCACACTGTTGTCCCAGACATGATCCATCAGCTCCTCCTGACTCACGGGCCGTCCCTGATGCACCATCAGGTATTCCAGGATTCCCGTTTCCTTACGGGTCAGCGTCAGCGTCTGCCCGTTGACGGCGGCGGTGCGGGAGCGGGTGTCAAAGGTCAGGGCTCCGCAGCTTAGCAGCACATCCTGCTGGGTGAACTGCCGCAAGGTCAGGCTGCGGATGCGGGCCTCCAGCTCGGCCAAGTGGAAGGGCTTTGCCAGATAGTCGTTGGCCCCGGCGTCCAGCCCCTGCACCTTGTCCTCCACCTCACTGCGGGCGGAGAGGATCAGCACCCGCGTCTCCCGGTCAGTCTGCCGCAGGGTGCGCAGCACCGTCATGCCGTCCTTTTTCGGCAGATTCAGATCCAGCAGCACCAGATCGTAGCGCTCCACGCCCAGCAACTCCAGAGCCTTCTCCCCGTCGTAGCAGTAGTCCACGCTGTAGGCCAGCCGCCGCAGGCTGCGGACGATTGTCTCGCACAGAGCGCGTTCGTCTTCAATTACTAAAAGGTGCATGAGAGCCCTCCTTTTTATTTCTCCGTTTTTGTGGTGCTTTCATTATAGCAAAAATAGATAAGGTTTGCGTTAAATTTTCGTTCTTAACAGAGACTTTAACTCTCCCGCGCTATGATAGGGGCAGAAAATCGGAAAGGGTGATGAAAAATGAGTTGCGGGAAAAAGGCCGCGGCGCAGATCGCGCTGCTGATGGCCGGAGCCGCCATGCTGTGCTTCGGCGTCTGGCGGGGCGAGGCGGCGACGGTGCTGAGCAAAGCAATCAAATTATGTCTGGAGTGTGTGGGCATTGGGTAAAAAGTTTTCAGGCATTTCACAGACCATGTCCCGCTTCCGGGGCTGGATTCAGGCGGGGGCGACGCTGCTGACCAACCTGCACCTGCCGAACTTCCTCAAAGGAGGGCTGTATCAGGGCGCGGGGAAGACCGTCTGCGTGCCGGGGCTGAACTGCTACTCCTGCCCGGCAGCCTCCGGAGCCTGTCCCATCGGGGCGTTTCAGGCGGTGGTGGGGTCATCGAAGTTCAGCTTTTCCTATTATATCACAGGCTTTCTCATTCTGCTGGGCGTGCTGCTGGGGCGCTTTATCTGCGGCTTCCTCTGTCCCTTCGGCTGGTTTCAGGAGCTGCTGCATAAGATCCCGACAAAGAAGCTCTCCACAAAGAAGCTCAAGCCCCTGACATACCTCAAGTACGCCGTCCTGCTGGTGATGGTTTTCCTGCTGCCGGCGTTCCTTGTGAACGACGTGGGCATGGGAGACCCGTTCTTCTGCAAATACCTCTGCCCCCAAGGCGTGCTGGAGGGAGCCATCCCGCTGTCCCTTGCCAATGCCGGCATCCGGGCGGCGCTGGGCAAGCTGTTTACATGGAAGTTCAGCATCCTGCTGTCGGTGATCGTGCTGAGCGTACTGTTCTACCGGCCGTTTTGCAAGTGGCTCTGCCCGCTGGGCGCGTTCTATGCGCTGTTCAACCGGGTGTCCCTCTTCCAGATGAGGTGGACAAGAGTAAGTGCGTCTCCTGTGGGAAATGCGCCAGAGCCTGCAAGATGGACGTGGATGTGACGAAAACGCCCAACCATACCGAGTGCATCCGCTGCGGGATGTGTATCCGTGCCTGTCCGACGAACGCCGTGTGCTTCCGCTACGGCTTCGGCGATGGAAAAGAGAAAGAAAAACGCAGCGACGCTGCGAGAAAACAACAACAAAGCTTAAGGAGAAACGAATATGAACGCAAAGAAGATACTGGCTCTGCTGCTGGGCGCGATGATGCTGCTCGCCCTTGCAGCCTGCGGCGCAAAGGACAACGACAAGCAGGCGGATATGAGCGGAGACAGCTCCGCCATGACCGGCGAGCCGAAAACCGCCGAGGAGGCGCTTGCCCTGCACAAGGAGCTGCTGGAGCGGGAAAACGCGCTCCTGTCGGAAAATGCCGAGCTCTGGGAGAAGGTGTTCATGGCGGCCGATAAGGGCATGACCATACAGGAGGACGGCAAAAACTATGGCGACTTCCTGCTCAAGACCATCGAGGACGCCAAGGAAGAGTTCAGTGACGAGGAGTATGAGTGGCTGAAGGAGTCGGCCACGGAGATCAGCAATATTGAAAACAAGCTGACCGAGTTGGAAGAGAAGTATCCCGAGATCATGCAGAAATCCACGGACGGCGATATGAGTATGCCCGCGGGCAGCGACACGAGCACCCCTCCCGACGACGGCAGTATGCAGAAGTTCCCCGCCTTTGAGGGGAAAGACCTGGATGGCAACACGGTGAAGAGCGACGAGCTGTTCTCCGCCAACGCCGTCACCGTGGTGAATTTCTGGTTCACCACCTGCAATCCCTGCGTGGGCGAGCTTGCCGAGCTGGACGCGCTGAATAAGGAACTCGCGGAGAAGGGCGGCTCCCTCATCGGCGTCAACACCTTCACGCTGGACGGCGACGAGGCAGCGATTTCCGAGGCGAAGGACGTGCTGGCCAAGAAGGGCGCCACCTATCAGAATGTGTATTTTGACTCAGATGGTGAGGCGGGAAAGTTTACTACCAACATCTTTGCTTATCCCACCACCTATGTGGTTGACCGCAACGGCAATATCGTGGGTGAACCCATCGTAGGAGCCATCACGGAAAAGAAGCAGGCGGAGACGCTGCAAAAGCTCATCGAGCAGGCGCTCGCCGCCGATGTGGGCTGACCCGGGATTTAAAAAGTGCCTATGATGAAGAAAAAGCGTTGTAAGCCGGCAGATATTCTGCGCGCCATTTCGCTACCTCTGGTAGGCACTGCCGGAGCATGGCTGTACCGCCGCTATGCAGGCTGTGCCGCCGATACCTGCGCTATCACCTCGGGTCCGTGGCTCTTTGCAGGCATTGGATGCATCCTTGGATCGCTGCTGTATACTGTCCTGCGGCCCGACCGCAGCGAAGAACAGGACAAGGAAGGGTCGGAGTGAGTCCTGATTCCCTGAAAGGAGGAAACGCGATGTATCGAAGCGTATTGGCACTGCTTTTCACCGCAGTGCTGCTGCTCAGCGGCTGCGCCGCCGGGCAGCAGACTGTGCCGAAGGAAAAGAGCGGACAGGAAACAAACATGGACGGACTGGCTTTTGACCGGTCAGACGAGGAGATCACCTATATGGATACCAAAGACAATGTCATCTATCTGGCAGGCGGCTGCTTCTGGGGCATGGAACAGCTGATGCAGTCCATCCCCGGCGTTATCGACGCCGAGAGCGGCTACGCCAACGGCACCTGCGAGGCGGACGCCGATTACAAGACCGTCTGCAAGGGAGAGACCGGCTTTCGGGAGACCGTGCGGGTGGAATACGACCCCGAGCAGGTGAGCCTTGACGCGCTGCTGCTGGCCTACTTTTTATGTGATCGACCCCACGGTACAAAACCGGCAGGGCAACGACCGCGGCAGCCAGTACCAGACCGGCGTCTACTACACCAACGAAAGCGCGAGAGAAACGGTGAAGCGCATCGCGGAGATCGAGCGCGGCCGCAGCGAGAAATTCTTCGTGGAGTCGGCCCGCTCAAGAACTACTATCCCGCCGAGGAATACCACCAGAACTACCTCGAAAAGAATCCGAACGGCTACTGCCACATCCCGCGCGCGGAGATGGAGCTTTTCTCCCGGCTGCGCATCGACCCGGGCGACTATCAGAAGCCCGCGGCGGAGTCCATCCGGGACAAGCTGACGGCGGAGCAGTACCGCGTCACGCAGGAGAGCGGCACGGAGCGCGCCTTCACGGGCGAGTTCTGGGACAAGTTTGAAAAGGGCATTTATGTGGATGTCGTGACCGGCGAGCCGCTCTTTTCCTCCATGGATAAGTACGAGAGCGGCTGCGGCTGGCCGGCTTTCACAAAGCCCATTGAAGAGCCTGCCGTGGTGGAACTGGAGGACCTGAGCCACGGAATGCGCCGCACGGAGGTCAGAAGCCGCGCCGGAGATTCTCACCTTGGTCATGTGTTCACCGGCGATCCGGAGTCCCCCAACGGCGTGCGCTACTGCATCAACAGCGCGGCCCTGCGCTTCGTCCCCTATGAAAAAATGGAGGCCGAGGGCTACGGATACCTGCTGTACCTGTTTGAAAAATAGGACGCAAGCGGTCGGCAGTTCTCATGCAAGGAACTATCAGCACATCACAGCATATCGGACTGCCCGGTGGCAGTCCGATATGCTGTGAATGGAATTTTCTGGCACTCTCAATGAGCCGATTTCAAAACGGAGAAGCACATGTATCTTTTTCAAATAAGCAACTACGATGACCCCGCCGTGGACAGAGAAACCGCAGGACTGCTGCACCGGCATTTGGAAGCTGAGAGTCGGCGGCACTGCCCCGCTATGTGGAATGCGATAGACCGCATCAGAACTCACGCCGCGAAAGGCCCGGCGCGCGAAAAGCAGACGGTGCGCTGCCGCATTTATGGCGTGTTCCTGCTGGCGTTTGGCCTTTTGACGCTGATTCTCGGCTTGATGCCGCCAAGAACCACCGATGTGATCATTGTGGGCGGAGCCGTGATTATTGCAGGCCTGCTGGAGTTTGCCCTTGCTCGCGGAAGAACGCCGCCGCGCATACCGGCATCCTGCAAAAAGGAGGCGCGGAAAGCGCTGAGCTGCGGCGGGCCGTTGATTGGGAAAAGCTCAAAACCGCCATCCGCTTCGAGGATGCTGGCATAACGATCTGCGCGGAGGAGAACGAAGAACATCTCTCTTAAGGAACTAATTCAAACTTATTGCTGTTAGCCGATGGATTCAGTTGTGCCAAAGCATTGCAGGGCTGGAAGTATTCAGCTTCGGCTTCGGCAAAAGATATGTAAAACAGAGGAGCGCCCGTATCAGCATTTATGCTGGCACGGGCGCAAATCATTTAAGGCATGCTTTACACTCCCGTTGTCGAAAGCAAAACACCTCTTCAGGATGTCTCGGGTGTCTGTTTCCCGCTCTTTGCATATTGCGCGCGTGAGCGGCCACAGATGCGCTGCTCAGCGGCCGGATTGCGCTCTTCTGACGCTTTTCTGTTTCTATCGCATTTCCGTATCCCCTCTCGTGTATAGTTGAGGCAATTCTGTGGCATACTATTGATTTTACCTTTTTGGCATCTTCTGATTCAGGCTTATTATTTTATCGTCAGCTTTGTCGGCGGCACCCTTCCCGGAATCGTATCGACGTCGCAGAAGGAATGGGCCTCCCTAGTCGCCGAGGCGGAAGCTCCCGCCTCTGTTCTGGACTTCGCAGATGCGTCTATCTGCGTTCAGTTCTACTCGAAATCGACCGGTCACTTTGAGCACAGCTACGTGCAGCCCATCTACTTAGAGCGCCTTGAGCTCGATGCCGAGGAAGAAGCGGAGCTTCGCAAGGCTTATAGCCAGGAGCGTTGTAAGCGTCAAGTGTAGCGGCGGATTGAAGGTTACCCGCGAAAATGAGAGAATATAATGAAAGAAAGCCATGCGTAAAACTGACACAAGTAAAACCGAGAGATTCGTCAGTTATAGAAAACAGGAGACAAAAAAGCTGCTCTTCGGTGGGATACAGCATGCCACATGCCACATACCACATCTCAGCCAAAATGTCTCGCAACAGGGGATACGAGATTGCAGCGGAAACAGGAAAAAAGGAGCTGGCATCCAGCTCCTTTTCACTATGTGTTTTTCAGATGCAGAATGCGGCATAAAGAGGCACGATTTTCTTATTGCCATCACAGCCAAAGTTTTTGGCAGAGAGCTTGATAGCATAGGCCGGCTTGTAGGTATCCATGTAGACCTTTAAGCTCTTTGCCTTGGTATTATCGGCGGATTTAACCTCAACGGGAATGAGCTGCCCATCGCGCTGGATGACGAAGTCTATCTCAGCCCCGCGCTCCGACTCCCAGTAGTAGGTACGGTAGCCGTTGATGGAGAGCTGCATGTTGACATAGTTCTCAGCCATGCCACCCTTGAAGTCGTCGAGCTCGTCGACCATATAGAGGACATCATTGGCGGCTAAATCCTTCTTGGCGCACAGAAGGCCAAGGTCAGACACGTAGATTTTGAACGCATCTATATCGCGGTAGTTTTCGAGCGGCTTTTTGACCTGCTCGACCTTGTAGACCTGAGAGACGATACCAGACAGGCACAGCCACTCAATCGCTTTCTCGAACTCGGAAGCACGCCCGCCTTTCTTAATCAGTTTGTACTGGAAACGCGTGTTCTTCTTCGAGAGCTGAACAGTGATGTTGTCGTAGGCAAGCCTGGTTTTCTTGATTTCGTTCAGGTTGTTGTACTTGCTCATGTCGTTGAGGTAACTCGCAAGAATCGTATCCTGCGTATGACGGACAAGGATATAGTCCCTGGTCTCCACGAACTGCATCACACACTCCGGCATGCCGCCGACCACGAGATACTGGCGATAGAGCTGCATCGCTGCATCGTGCAGTGCAGATGGCAGCGGCGCATTGGTATTGAAGCTCTCTTTTATCTGCGCGACTAAGTCATCCTCTCCGAGCGCCAGCATGAACTCCTCCATGTCCATAGGGTAGAGCGTCTTCATGTCGTCTTTGCCGACGGGGAAGGAGAACTTCGCCCTGTTGACCGCGACACCCAGCAGGCTGCCTGCAACGATGATGTGATACTCTGGCGCGTCCTCACAGAAGTATTTGAGAGAGGTCAGAGCTCTTTCACAGAGCTGCACCTCATCGAAGACTATCAGGGTCTTCTCCTTGACGATGGTCTGACCTGCGATGTGGGACAAAATTGGAATCAGATAATCGGGGCTGATGTCTTCCTCAAAAGTCTCGTTCAGCTTGGGATTGGTCTCAAAATTGAAATAGGCGACGTTTTCGTAGTGTGTGCGCCCGAACTCCAAGATGGAGTACGTCTTACCGACCTGTCTTGCACCCTGCAAAATAAGGGGCTTGCGGTGCTCGTCCTCTTTCCACACTTTCAGGAAGCTAATGATTTTTCTATACATAATGCAACCTCCTTAAAGGTTCTGAGCGTAGTTTAACAGATATTCGCGCAAAAATCAATCGAATTTAATTGAAATATCGCATCAAATAACGCGAAAGACTTATTGAAGATTACATAATTCGACACGAATGCTTTGGGCGGTCCGTGCGGAGAAACTAAATATCATATCATTGCCTGATAGAAAATCGGCATCGTCGGGGATACGAAACTGCAGCAACGCAAAAATCGGAAGCAAAATCGTCAAAGAGAACCCCAAAAGTATATCACAGGGTATCCGGAAAGGCGCTGCGCGGGGGATACCAGCTTACAGCAGACAAAGAAAAAGAGCGACATCCGTTTCTGGATGTCGCTCTGCCTATTACTGACGGGGCACTGGTATCTGCCTGCGGGTCTCTGCACAGTCTCGCAAATAGAGGTTAGCCCGCTATGCTCCTGCACATACTCTTTGATCTGCGGATACGTTGCGCCTTTTTGGAATCCGGACATATCCATATTCTCCAATGAGAACTCCACACGCACCTTTTTCGAGTCGATTTCTCCCTTGGAAAGAAGGACAACCGTCTCAAAGAAGCTGGTCAGGTCATCTCCCGTGGGATTAGGCGCAATATAGTCAAAGCCAATATCCGTGACGAATAGAGTGGTGATCTGGAAAATCATGTCCTCTTGCGCACATGAAGAAAGGAGGATTTCAAATTGGAAAGCAAAAGCTTGATGCAGCAGTACGCCGAAAGGAAACTGACTGAAACCATGTCTTTTATCGCGGAAAAACGCAGGGACAGACTCTCTGCCGCGAGAGTAACGTGGAGCAAGTTGGCAAAAGATAAGCCTCTGACGGCGGCTGTGGCAACACAAGTGCTCATGGCGAATCAAGACTGCGTCGCGTTCCTGCCAAAAGAAAAGCTGAGTGAAGAAATCTGCGAAGCTGTTCTGGAGATGTCGCCACTATCCATCTCTTTTATCCCAGAAGAGATGAGAACCGAGCAGATGAGCTACACAGCTCTCAACGCCTACAAAAAGTATGCGAAGACGGATAGGACAAGTGGAGTTTGGCAAATCGTCGAAATCCTGTCTGCCGGTGTGCAGACCGAGAATATCTGCTTGCTTGCGGCAAAGCAGACTCGGATTTTTGGCGTACAAATGGCACTTGCCTGTGGCCTTCTCGGTGTTTGCAAATATAGAACAGACACCGGCTCCCTTGCTGTGCCGCTATGAAATTTCTCCTTGCGCTTACTGTAACAGCAGGAGGCTGAAGACGAGCGTGAAGAGCGCGACCGTTTCGATGATGCCGATGACGATGAAGAAATTCGCCGTGCCCTTGCCGGTCTCGCCGAGCGCGTCGGCGCTCGCCGCGGCGACCTTGCCCTGGAAGAACGCGGACAGGCCGATGGCGAGACCCGCGAAGATGCCCGTAAACATGGCGAGCGCGGGATCGGCGCCGGAGGCCACGGCGCTGCGGATGAAGTTCATCAGCAGGAAGCCGTAGATGGTCTGCGTCAGGGGCGCGCCAGAGAAGGCGACCATGATGAAGGGAGCGGGCTTACCGTTCGCGTAGCACTTCTTCCACGCGCCGACGCTCGCCTGCGCCGCGAAGCCCGCGCCTAACGCGCTGCCCATGGCGGACAGGCCCAGCGCACACGCCATACCAATAAATTCAATGCTCATAATACGTTTCTCCTCTTTTTGATTATTTTCTGATCTTATCCAGTTTTTTGAACGGTGCGTAGGCGGTGCCGGTCCACTCCATGCCAAGCTGACCGGAGAATTCCAGCAGATTCAATCGCACGCCATGGACCACCACGGACAGCAGGCCCATCACGATGTTCAGCCCGTGACCGACGAGCATGATGAGGATGCCGACGACGACCAGCGGCCCCTTGAAGCCGAGCGCCATGTTGTTAAAGCTCTGCGCGATAGCGAGCGACGCCATGCCGACGGCAAACAGTCGGATGTAGCTCATGATGTTGCCGAAGGCACTGATGGTGTTGAGGAACACTGTGAAGGCGTTGCCAAGGCCCGCCTTGAGACCCTGCGCGAAGGTCTTGTCAGGCGACATACCGCCGAAGCACACGACCAGCACGAAGCCGAGAAGGACCACCGCGGCAATGGGCGTGAGGTTCACCTGCTCGCCGATGACGAGGTAGAGCACCACGAAGTACAGCGCGCAGATCGCGCACAGCCAGCCGAGGTCGGCGACCCAGCTGAGGTCCTTCTCTTGCGTCTTGCGGCGGATGTTCATCACACACGCCAGCGAGAGCTGGACGGTGCCGAGGATGAAGCAGAATTTCATGACGCTGTTTTGCTGCTGCGTGGTGGTGACGTTGAAATACTCGGGGTAGTTCGCAAAGGTCGGAACGACCAGCGAGCGGAGCAGCGGCACGTCCATCGCGCCCTCAAGCCCGAACCAGGTGCCGGTCATCGCGCCCCAGACGATGGTGGCGATGGAGAGCACCCACAAAAGCTGCACGGCATCGGAGGGCTTCTTGCTCTTCACCGTCAGGGCCGCGGCGGTCAGCAGGAACAGGCAGCCGTAGCCCGCGTCGCCGATGATCATGGCGAAAAAGAGCGTGAAGAAGCCGAGGAACCAGAACGAAATATCGTACTCGCGGTAGCCCGGCACGGTGCCGAGAATGTCGAACACCGGCGCGATGAGCCGCGTGACCCTGGTGTACTTGATCTTGGTCGGCACCTTGTCGTCGTCTGCCGCCGGATCGTCCATCGCCCACGCCCAATGCTCTTTCGCGGCGGCGGCCTTGAAGCGCTCCGCCTCGTCGACGGGGAGGTAGCCGGTCAGCCACACGAGTCCGTCCCCGCTCTCCGAGGTATTGCGCACGGAGGAATAGTCCGCGTCGTTCTGCGTTTTGAGCAGCTGCTCGCGGAAGCTGGGCAGGTGCTTCGCGGCGGCCTTGAGCTGCGCGCCGCACTCAGAAAGACCGTGCTCGCAGTCGGCAATCTCCTGCCGGTATTCGTCAAGGCTCTTTTCCGGCAGGATGAACTCGCCGGCGGCGCAGGAGGCGGGCAGCGCACCGAGGATGGCGACGGCCTGCTGCTTCCCGACCGGCGCGAGCCGGAGGAAGCGCACCTCCTCGTCCGCTTCGAGCGAAGCGAGGAGCTTTTTGTCCACGCGGCAGAAGTGCAGCTCGAAGCCCTGCACCTTCAATTCCTTGATCTCGGCGGGGGAGAAGCTGCCCCAGCCGGCGAGCGTGTCGCACGCGCTGACCGCGGCGGCGCGCTCGGCTTCCAATGCCTTTTTGCGCTCCAGACATGCGTTGAGCCCGTCGAAGAGCACTTTAAATTGATCGTCGTCGAGCGTTTCCGCTTCGACCTCGCTCACCCCCTGCTCCTCGAGCACGGTGATGAGCCGCGAGAGCGCGGCGAAGCGCTCCAGATAGGTCTGGCCGGCATCCGCCTTTTCCGCGAAATGGACGATGCCGAGCGCACGCAGCGCGTCGAGCAGCTCCGTTTTCTGCGTTTGCGCGGCGACGATGTGAACGACCTTCATTTTCTCGATCATCGCGCCGCCTCCTGTAGCTTTTTCTTGGCGATCTTGCCGCGCACGACCGCGGAGGTCTGCTGGTCGCCGAGGTAAATGCCGATGACGCGGATGTTTTCCCTCGCCTCGGGGATCTTGACCTTTTCAAACAGGTTCACGCGCTGCGCGGTGGAGCGCAGCTCCCGCTCGAGCAGCTCGACCTGCGTGCGCAGCGTCTTGACCAGCGCGTCCAGCCGCGCGATCTCGCGCAGCGTGACCGCGGCGGTGTCCACCCAGAGCGGATAGTCCGCGACGTCGTAGGAGATCTCCTCGAAGGTCAGCTCCTCAAAGACCGGCACGATCACGCCGGCGATGTTGTGGTCGCGGCAGACGACGTCCTTCGGACGGATGAGCGAATCGAGCCGCATCCCCTCGGGGAAGCTGCCGTTTTCGGCGAACACCGCGATCCAGCCGTCCAGACCGTCGACGATCTTCAGCCGCTCGGCTTCGACCTTCTCAAGCTGCGCCGTCACCTGCATCACGACCGACTGGAGCTGCTGCTTTTTCAGCTGCAGCGTCGGCAGATAGCGTTGAAACTGCTTGAGCCGGTCCTTCTGGACCTTCAGTTCATTTTTTGTTAGTTTGACAGCCATACGCGCTCCCTCAGTTCAAGGCGTCCTTTTTCGGCCATCTTTCCTGCAGAAGACTGGTCTTCAGACCCGTTTCGTTCGGCTCGAAGCACTCGGCGAGGATCCCCCAGCCAAGGTCCAGCGCCTCCTCCAGAGGGATGTTCACGCTCAGGTCCATCAGCTTCGTTTCAAAGAGGTGGCCGTACTTGAGCAGCTTCTCGTCCCATTCGGACATCATGAAGCCCATGGACTTCTTCTCAAGGCTTTCCTTGTAGGCGCTGTAGAGACGGATCATGCCGTCCATCAGGGCGCGGTGGTCGCTGCGCGTCGTGCCGTTGACGTTCTGCTTGAGACGCGAGAGCGAGCCGAACGGCTCGATGTGGCCGTTTTTGAGGTAATACTGGCCCTCGGTGATATAGCCCGTGTTGTCCGGCACGGGGTGGGTGACGTCGTCGCCGGGCATCGTGGTGACGCCGAGGATGGTGATGGAGCCCGCGCCCTCAAAGTCGACCGCTTTCTCATAGCGCGAGGCAAGGCAGCTGTAGAGGTCGCCGGGGTAGCCGCGGTTGGACGGCACCTGCTCCATCGTGATCGCCATTTCCTTCTGCGCGTCGGCGAAGTTGGTCATGTCGGTCAGCAGCACAAGCACGCGCTTGCCGGCAAGGGCGAACTGCTCCGCCACGGCGAGCGACAGGTCGGGCACGAGCGTACATTCCACCGTCGGATCAGACGCCGTGTGGATGAACATGACTGTGCGGCCCATCGCGCCGCTCTTTTCGAGCGTGTCGCGGAAGAAGAGGTAGTCGTCGTATTTCAGACCCATGCCGCCGAGGACGATGACGTCGACCTCCGCCTGCATGGCGATGCGGGCGAGCAGCTGGTTGTAGGGCTCGCCGGAGACGGAGAAGATGGGCAGCTTCTGGCTCTCGACGAGCGTGTTGAACACGTCGATCATCGGGATGCCGGTGCGGATCATGCGCTTGGGCACGATGCGCTTGGCGGGGTTGACGGAGGGCCCGCCGATGGGGATCATATTTTCGGTCAGCGCGGGGCCGTTGTCGCGCGGCACGCCCGCGCCGTCGAACACGCGCCCGAGCAGGTCGTCGGAAAACGAGACCATCATGGGCCGCCCGAGGAAGCGCACGGTGTCGGTTGTGCTGACGCCCTGCGTGCCGGCAAAGACCTGCAGGGAGACGAGGTCGCCGCTGAGCTTGATGACGCTCGCGTAGCTCTCGCCGACGAGGGCAAGGTCGCCGCTGCGCACGCCCGAGGCGCGCACGGTCACGACGTTGCCGACGATGGATTCGATCTTGGTATAAACCTTCTGCATTCTGAAACCCTCCTTAACCCGTTACCTTGCTCCGGTAGAGGTCCGTGAGCTTCGTTTCCTGCGCCGCAAATTCCGGCGTGCCGTAGACCGTGCCGTGCCAGTCGAGGAATTCCTGACGCACCTGATTGAAGAAGGCGCGGATCTCCTTTTTGTCGCTGAGCGCGTAATCGCGCGTGAGCACATCGTAGAGCACGTTGAACTCATGCGCCTGACGCTCCGGCTCGCAGGCCGCGTCGATGGGATCGAAGGAGTTCTGCTGCAGGTACACGGCGTCGAGCAGCTCGCCCTTCTGGTAGAGGATGTAGTCCTCGGCCGAGGTGCCCTCTTCGCCGATGACCTTCATCATCTGATTGATCTCGCTGCTGCGGCGGAGGATGCCGCGGGCCTTCTCCACGCGCGCCATGTCCACCACGCCCTGATACTTTGACCACGAGTCGATGGGGTGGATGGAGGGATACTTGCGCGCGTCGGAGCGCTCGCGGGAGAGGCCGTGGAACGCGCCGACGACCTTGAGCGTCGCCTGCGTGACCGGCTCTTCAAAGTTGCCGCCCGCGGGGGAGACCGTGCCGCCGATGGTGACGGAGGCGATTTTGCCGTTTCTCAGCCGGACCTTGCCCGCACGCTCATAGAACGCGGCGATGACGGATTCGAGGTAGGCAGGGAAGGCTTCCTCGCCGGGGATCTCCTCCAGTCGGCCGCTCATCTCGCGCATGGCCTGCGCCCAGCGGCTCGTGGAGTCCGCCAGCAGCAGGACGTTGAGTCCCATCTGGCGGTAATATTCGGCCATCGTCACTGCCGTGTACACGGACGCTTCACGCGCCGCGACCGGCATGGACGAGGTGTTGCAGATGATGATGGTACGCTCCATCAGCGAGCGGCCCGTGCGCGGGTCGGTCAACTCGGGAAATTCCTTGAGGACCTCTACGACCTCGCCGGCGCGCTCGCCGCAGGCGGCGACGATGACGATGTCGACGTCAGCGTTCTTCGCCTCCATGTGCTGCAGCACGGTCTTGCCCGCACCGAAGGGACCGGGCACGCAGAAGGTGCCGCCCTTGGCGACCGGCAGGAAGGTGTCGATGCAGCGGATCTTGGTCACCAGCGTCTCGTCGGGACGCAGACGCTCCTCATAGCAGCGGATGGGCTGCTTGACCGGCCAGGAAAAGACCATGCTCAGCGCCTTCTCCTCGCCCGCGCCGTTTTCCAGCACCGCAACGGTGGAGCGGACGTGATAGACGCCCTTTTCCTTCACGCTCTTTACGCGCCAGCCCTCGTCCTTGAGGTCGAAGGGCGCCATGATGAGGTGCGTGAACTGCCCCTCCGGCACGCTGCCGACCGCGTCGCCCGCGAGCACGGCGTCGCCGGGCTTGACGCAGGGGGTGAACTCCCATTCTTTATCGGGGATGGGGTCAAGGTATACGCCGCGCTCGAGGAAGAAGCCGCATTGCTCGGCAAGCTTCGGCAGAGGGTTCTGCAAGCCGTCGTACACCTGCGTCAGAAGACCGGGGCCGAGCTCGACGCTCAGCAGCTCGCCGGTCAGCTCGACCTCGTCGCCGACCTGAATGCCGTTGGTCATTTCATAGATCTGCATACTCACGGCGTCGCCGCTGATGCGGATGACCTCGCCCTTGAGGCGGTCATTGCCGATCTTGACGAAGCCGACTTCGTTTTTCCGCACGGAGCCCGAGAACCTTGCCGAGACAAGGTTGCCGTTGACTCCGGTCACATAGCCTGTCACTTTCTCCATTTCGTTTCTCCCGTTTTCTTATAGGCTGAATATCTGCTGACGGACCTGTCCGAGCAGGGTGTCGAAGGCGGCCTTGCCCTCGTCATGGCGGAAGATGCGCTGCCGTTCGAGCAGCCGCAGCTTCAGCGCGTAGCCGTAGAGCGCGCAGTCGTCGAAGCTGTGCAGTCCCACCAGCTCATCCAGCCGGTCAAATTCCAGCGCGAGCAGCAGCCGCTCGCCTTCGAGCGGGTCCTTTGCGTTCACTGCCGCGGTGACGGCCTGCGTCACGGCGGCGTCGTGCTCGTTCGGTGAAGCGCAGCTCTCGCCGCGCTTCACACGCCGCTGATAGGTCAGTTCGCCCTGCAGCACGCGGTAGAAGGCCGCCCACCGGCTCACGAAGCCGCCGTCCTCCGAGCGCACCGTCAGCTCCTCGAGCGAGCGGTAGACCCTGTCGCTCACCGTGCCCCGGCATTGGTCGAGAAACGCGGCGTAATCCAGCGGCGGGGCGTCGCCCGCGCGGAGCATCGGCAGGCTCGAGATCAAGTAGTAATAGGAAGCCAAGAGCGTCCCTCCTTAAATGCGCAGCTCGCGGAAGAAGGGGGCAAGCTGCTCCGCCAGCTCCTCGTCGGAGCAGTCGATGTAGCCCGAGCCGTCCTTGGCGCACAGGCGGAAGCCCGTGCGGACCTTTTTGGAGAGCCGCAGCTCCAGCCCCGCCTTGAGCTCGCCGGCGAGCTCGCTTTTGAGCGCGTCCGTGACGGAGGCGACCTCTGCGGCGTAGGCGGAGGCGTCCTCGCCCTGCAACGCGGCGGTGATGAGCGCGGCGAGCGCCTTGTCGTCGAGCGCCTTATGCGTATCCTGCGCGAGCAGCTTCGTCAGCTCCGCACCGATCTCCTGCCGGAAGGCAAGCACCGCGTCGCGCTTCGCCTGCTCTGCGCTGAGCTGA
>ENA-OQHF01000729-OQHF01000729.1-human-gut-metagenome-genome-assembly--contig:-NODE-729-length-19169-cov-10.055194_pt1 | contig 19169 bp, 22 predicted proteins | sample MGYA00242559_ERZ504709 | MGnify/ENA primary metagenome ERZ504709 (study PRJEB26092, sample SAMD00036203) | human gut metagenome | host: Homo sapiens | study: EMG produced TPA metagenomics assembly of... | reverse complement strand
ATAAAACGGTGAGTGACGATTTGAAATCTATTTTGCCAGATGTGAAATCATTTTCTCCAACTAACTTGAAATATATGAGATACTTTTATGAGATGTATCCTGACGCAGTAATTTGTCCTCAAGTTGAGGACGAATTGATTACAGATGCAAATCATCCCCAACTTGGGGACGATTTACAAATCATTTTTAGAATACCATGGGGACATAACAAAATAATACTTGATAAATGCAAAGGAAATTCTGCAAAGGCATTGTTTTATATCAGAAAGACTATTGAAAACAATTGGTCAAGAGATGTTTTACTAAACTTCTTAGGAACGGATTTATATGAACGCCAGGGCAAATGTCTCTCTTATCAATAACTATGAACTGGGCATATGGACACGCACCTCATACAGGAGATACATTTGCTTTTGTCGGTTTCTGAAGAAGTCGATATGGAATTAATCATCAATGCCGTATTTATTTTCCAGTGCTTCTTCTGCTAATTCCAGTTCATCTTCCAGTTTTTCAATCGTGCGTTCTCTCGCTTTGTATGTCTCGAAGCTAATCTCTTTCATCTGGTAAGCATACTCAAATTCATCGTCAAGCTTATCCAGTTCGTCATCGACTGCGTCTACCTGTTTTTTCAAAGCGTAGAATTGTTCGTGATTCTCAGATGCATTTGTAGATGTTTTTGCATTGTTTACACTTTTTGTTATATTACGGATATCGTTTTCATAAGAAGAGAAATCATAATCCTTTTCGTTCGCATTCTCTACTGCGTTTTCTGTGTTACTGATATTATCATCATTGTCATCTGTATTTGATGTTACAACTTCCTGTGTCTTAATTTCTATATCTTCTGCTGCTCCATTATTGGATGAAGTGCATCCTGTAAAAGCAAATATTAATGTGAGAGATAATAAAACTACTAATCTTTTTTTCATAATATGTTCTCCTTCCGTCTCTTGGATGTTTTGTTTTTGCTGTTATATGTATCATATAGGGGGAAGATTAAAAAAAGATTAAAACAAATAGTAATTTCAAAAAATGAAAAAAAGGACTCTAGCACACGAAAATGATTGGTATTATAATAATTACATTATGAGATTACTGATTGTAGAAGACGAGAATGATTTAAGAAACATTGTCAAAAAAAGGCTTGTCAAGGAACATTACAGTGTAGATGCCTGTGGGGATGGTCTGGAAGCGATGGCTTATATCGATATGACTTCCTACGATGGTATTATTCTTGATATCATGTTGCCGGGAAAGGACGGATATGAAATCTTAAGAGAATTAAGGCAACGAGAAGATGATACACCGGTTCTGTTACTGACAGCAAAAGACAGCATTGAAGACCGTGTCAAAGGACTGGATCTTGGTGCCGATGATTACCTGATCAAACCATTTGCATTTGAAGAACTGCTTGCAAGAATCCGTGTCATGATGCGTAGAAAGCCACAATTTACATCCAATCAACTAAAAATAGCAGATCTTATTCTGGATCGTGACACAAGAAAGGTTACAAGAGCCGGAAATGAAATTGATCTTTCTGCAAAAGAATTTATGGTTCTGGAATGTCTTATGCGCAACAAAAATATCGTAATGACAAGACAGCAGATTGAACAGAATGCGTGGGACTTTGATTTTGAAGGTGGTTCCAATGTGATCGACGTATACATTCGCTATTTGCGAAAAAAAATCGATGCACAATATGAACAAAAACTCATCCACACTGTTCGCGGTGTCGGATATGTAATGAGGGAAAACGAATGAAACAGCTGACGATCAAGAAAAAAATTACGCTATGGTACACCGGAATCATTGCCGTAGTTCTTGGGACTATTTTAGTTCTCGTCCTTCTTTTTGTGGATAAGGTTGGAATTTCTGCGACAGAAGAAGAAATCAGTGCCGCAGTGACTGGTTTCTCTTCAAATATTAATTTTCAGGATGACTCCTTTTATCTTGACGGCGATACCGAATTTTACGATGACGGTATTATGTTTTGTATTTATGACAAAAACGGACGCTTACTTTATGGAACGATTCCAACCCAATTTCCAGAAGAAACTATCCTCAAGTCGAACACACCGCGAATGATAACCGGATCAAATCGAAAATGGATGATATATGACAGCGTTTACACTTACGGTGATGATGAGGAAATGTGGGTACGAGGAATTACCTCCGTACATTCTATAGAACTTTTCATGCAGACATCCGAGAAAATGCTGTTGATTGTATTCCCATTACTCATTATTCTGATCGGGGCCATCGGATATTTTATGATCAAGCGGGCATTGAGACAGGTGGATCTTATCTGCGATGAAGTTGAAAACATCAGCAATGGAAAAGATCTTTCCAAACGATTGTCTCTGCCAAAAGCAAAAGATGAATTATACGAATTGTCGGAGAAATTTAACGAAATGTTTGAGCGCTTGGAATTTTCGTTTGAGAAGGAACGTCAATTCACATCAGACGTATCCCATGAACTGCGGACTCCCGTTGCTGTTATTATTTCCCAGTGTGAGTACTTATTGGAAAATGAAAACTTATCTGCGGAAGATAAGGAAGAGATTGCAGTCATCTTAAGGCAGGCAAAACGAATGTCAAAGCTGACAAGCGAAATGTTAATGATCGCCAGAAACGAACAGGATGAGCAGCATCTGATGGAAAAACTGGATTTTGGATTATTAAGCGAACTTGTAATAGAAGAACTGCAGACAAAAGCACAGGAAAAAAATATTGAGATCACCCTGCAAAAGCAGGACGACTTATTTATGAACGGCGACCAGACATTGCTTTTGCGTATGATGATGAATTTAATAACCAATGCCATCAATTACGGAAAAACAAATGGACATATTCATGTTATCCTGAAGATCGAAAATGACCAGATTGTCGGTGAAGTGAAAGATGATGGTATTGGAATAAGTGAGGAACACCTGGACAAAATCTGGGAGCGTTTCTATCGCATAGACAAAAGCCGTTCCAGAGAAAATGGCGGTACCGGTCTCGGCCTTTCTATGGTGCGCTGGATTGTAAACCTCCACAATGGAACCATTCACGTCGAAAGTATCGAAGATATCGGAACGAGTTTTATTTTCCGATTTCCGAAAATATAAGGGGCTATCGCTATATTCTTCGGAATGAAGGAAATGTGATCTTATCGTAGGGTCTTGTTTTACAGGATGCCACCTTACAGGAGAATGATGGGGGGGCTGACCCCCATCGATGACTTAATTTTTTATTAGGTCAGCCCCATTTTGTTGAACTTTATGATTCCCGTAAACGATTCAATCGTTCTTTGGTCTCCAACCTTTTTTCCCACATTTCCTGTTCAGTCTGATATCCACGTTTCTTCATCTGATCTTTTGTATACTTATGGCCAAAAAGCAGATCCAGAATATGAACCGCATCTTTTCCAGCCGTCTGCATAGTTCCCCTGCAAGATCCACAATATGTCACAATGTGGTTTTGATTAAAATCATTTGCTCTTCTTGTATAAACACGTTCATACAATTCCGTATTTGAACTGCATACCATACCGCCAACGCCACAGCAACGTGTATTTTTCCCATTCCGTTCTATTTCTGTCCAGTCATACCCCATTTCATCCAGGATCCATCTCACACTCTCATGATGAGAAATCTCGTCTCTGGTCACACAAGAATCATGAATATTAAACACTACATCAGAACCTTTTCCGATTCCTTTTGCAGTTTTCGGAATACCAATCAGATTCTTCATCAGATCCCAATAAGCAATCACTCGCTGATTTTTCGCTGTCTCTTTAAACACTTTATAGCAGGAAGGGCATACTGTTATAATCACCTCTGCTCCCATATCATCTAAAATATCAATGGCCTTTTTATTTCTTTCCTCAAATTTTTCATTTTCTCCAATAAAACGTGTAACCTTTCCACAGCACTGCAATAAGGCTCCAACATTTTCATCTCCCAGGCAGTCTTTAAGATGTTTTACAACATTTTCAACTCCCTCCGGAGAATATGCTGATACAGTACATCCCGGAACAAATACATATTTTGTTTTCTTTTTCTGTTGTTCCTCTGTTTTCTTCTGTACCCCTCCATCTAATCGGGTGCAGTACTCGTCCCCACATTCTTTTTCCTGCGTGCGATCACTGTCTTTTAAGATCTCTAACGGAACCAGCCCCTGATTTTCCTCCGCGTAAGCTTCTTTCAATGCTCTAAACACACCCTTCAGGTCAAATTCATTTGGACACTTAAGAGTACACTGGCTGCACTCATTACAGGAATATGCAATCATGCGGTCTATCTCTTCATATCCATCTTCCAAATATTTTCTGAATAAAGATTTCGGACATTCAGTATAGTCATTCAACATAATACATTCTTTCATGCAGAGTTTACACTCACACTGTCTGCAGCGACCCGCTTCTTTTTCTGCTTCTTCTTTCGTGTATCCTAAAGCTACTTCGTCAAAGGATCGAATTCTTACCTTTGGATCAATTTCCTGCATATCTGTCCTTTGATCGGTAATTGCATCCCAGTCAACCGGCATTTGAAGTTTTGTTTCATACGTCCAGGTATCTTTTAACTCTCGTCCTTCCGTCAGGTTTTCTCTGCGCAAGAACCTCATTACAGACTGAGCAGCTCTTCTTCCTGTGGCAAGAGCCTGAATGGCAATCACCGATTCGCCCGAAGCATCACCTGCAATAAATATTTTTTCTTCCTGAGTTGACTGTAAGGTATATTTATCGCAGGCAAATGTAGAATTTGGACGCTGTTCCAGAATTTCTCTCGCAAATTCACCTTCCACTCCCTGTCCAATCGCAAAGACAATGGTATCCACCTTCAAATCTCTTACATCCTCTTCATCATAAGTCGGAGCAAATCTTCCATTTGCATCAAACATGGTTAAGCATTTTTTCAACGTTACTCCGGACACTCTTCCCTTTTCATCCGTATGAATTTTCTGGATTGCCTGAGCATGATTAAATTTTATACCTTCTTCCAATGCTCCTTTAATTTCGTGAGCAGAAGAAGCCATAGTATCGTAGCTGTCCTCCAGACAGACAGAATATACTTTTTCTGTATCTGCAAGACGCAATGCGGTTCTTGCGCAATCCATGGCCACATCTCCGCCTCCTACAACAAGAATCGTCTTTCCGGATTCACTGACATTCTGAGTCATAGCAGCTTCTTTCAAAAATTCTGCCGCACTGAAAATTCCCTTTGCATCGCAATGTTCTAAACTTCTGTCCACGCGTCCCTGATGTTTTCCTACTGCAACAATAACACTATCAAAATCTTTAAGGATTTCACTAAACGCTTTATCTTTTCCAATTTCACAATTCAGTTCAAAATGAATTCCCAGTCGATCAAGATAGCTGATTTCCTTCTCCAGAACTGTTCTTGGCAGACGATATGCCGGAATACCTACCCGCAGCATGCCTCCTCTTACAGGCATTTTCTCAAATACTGTAACCTGGCATCCTTCTTTTCTTAAATCAAGTGCTGCCTGTAATCCCGATGGTCCTGCTCCGATCACTGCCACTTTTTTTCCATTTTCCTCTTTGCACGAAAGATTCCAATCCTCTTCTCTGTCAAAATGATCTGCTGCATACCGTTTCAGAGATGCAATAGCCATAGGATTTTTTCCTTCATTCCATTTACATTTACCCTCACAAGGATGTGCGCAGATTCTGCCCAGGGTTCCTGGCAAAAACAACTTGTCACGAATTACTTTTATTGCTTCTTCTCCTTTTCCATCTCGGATCAGTTGAACATATTCTTTTACATTGGTATGCATAGGACATGTTGCCACGCATGCTGCTGTCTCTTCACCCATACAATGTTCAACAATTTCTTTCATGTTTTCAATTACACTCTGCTTTAACATATAATACCTCCTCGTTTACTGATTTTGTTTTTTTATCGTTGGATTTTTCTTCCATGTTTTCGGATCGATTGCAAAAATAAATACGCCTGCAACAATAACAATTCCCCATATTGCAAGCCAGAGCGAAATTTTGCTTCCGTACAAAACAGCGCTGAAAATAATAGTCCATAGTGCTGCCGTACTGTTTAATGCTGTTCCCATAGAACAGCCCACCAGATCAACAGCTTTATACCAGCATAAATACGTAATTGCTCCTAAAATAGCCACCAACGCATATTTAACTACTAAACCTGAATGGATAATTTCCTTTGCCATTGGATAGCCCTGAATCACTGGCAGTACTACTATGGCATAAGAAATCATTGAAATAAAATATCTTAAGCAGAGGCACTGCTGCGGTGTTGCTTCCACATGATCTTCACCTTTGCTGTGTTTCATAACAAATCCTATAATAACTCCTTCAGAAGCCCAGCCAACTACAGCAATAACTGCAAACAAAATTCCTTTAAAAAAGGTATCCGGAATATCTCCCGTTGGACGAAATCCCAGCATAAATGAGCCTGTAAGACTGATTGCTATTCCAACAAGTGCACGAATGGAAAGGCGCTCTTTTAAAATCAGATAAGACAATATCGCACCAACACCCGGGTAAATAACAGAAATACTGGAAGCGTATGGTGCTGTTGCATACTTAATTGCCAACAGATACGCACTCATTCCAACAGGTGAACCAACAAGGGCTGCAAGTGCTGTTGCCTTTCCTTTTTTGTTGTAAACAGCAAGTAAAAATCCTGTTTAAGTTGTTTGCGGAATAACAAAACCACAGCTACCCAAAAAAATGCAAAAACTTTCATGAAAAAAATGCCGTAACTAACGGTGAAAAAAGAAAGCTTTTTCTGAAATTCCTTTAGAAAGCGCATAGGACAAATCTACAAAAATCGAATTTGTTCCAATCTTTCCCATCAATACTCCATCTAACCCCCATGCAATTCCTACCAGAATACCTAATAATATTCCTTTTCTAAATTTTTTCTTGTCCGTATCCATCTTACCTTCTCCTTTATTCCTTTTCTATTGCACAAAAAATACACATCCCGTTCTTTTAAGTGTAAGATGTGTATTTTTGTTATCGTTATAATTTTAACATACCATTTTTATCTGTGAAGAAGGCACTTTTTAGTAAGATACGCACCTTTTGGTAGGATATGAGCAAAAAAAATTATTCGTCACCTTTCATCTTATGATACTCTTTCACATATTGTTTTCCCCAGTTATCCATGGCTTCCATGATAGGAATCAATTCTTTGCCCATTTCTGTTAACGTGTATTCCACCATTGGTGGTACTGTCTGATAGGTTTTTCTGGAAATAATTCTATATTTTTCCAGCTCCTTCAGTTGCTGCGTTAGCATTTTTTGTGTTATTGAAGGAATCAGCCTTTTAAATTCATTGTACCGAATGACTTCTTTTAAATGAAGATTCCATATAAGCAACGCTTTCCATTTTCCACTCAATATTTCCAATGTCAGTTCTATTTCACAATGATAATTTGAGCATGCTAATCTTATTTGTTCTTGCATCAGGCATCTTTACACCTCCGAGAGATTTTTTTTAATTATAATATATTTTTTATAAAAAGTCACTGTAATCAATGAAAAGCAGATAGGTGCTCCTGAGAAAAATGGGGATAAAATGATTAATCCAACTCTGCTCCTAACTCATACCTCCAATACTCCGCCGCCTCATACTCCCTGGGTTCTGAGAGTACCGGTACGGTAAAGAGTTCTTTCTGGGTGAGATGATTTTTCTGTCTTAAGTGTTTTAATTTTCTTCCAAATGTAATCATAGTATTATTCTCCTGTACTTCCGAATGCCCTGGTTCCTCGTTCTTCACCGAGGTCCAGGACAAAGTCTGCGATCACGACTGGTGTAATCACCAGCTGACCGACGCGTGTGTCTTTATGAATGGTCTGAGAAGATGTGCTCACGTTGCTGATAATGGCATGGATCTCACCACGGTAACCGGAGTCGATCGGTGGAAGTTCGCATACCAGTCCTTTTGCTGCCATGCTGCTTTTGGATCACAGTTCTGTAAAGCGGCAGCAATCTTGAATGCACTGAGGCGGTCAATATTGTCACCGGTATATTCTTTCTTTTTATGTGCCAGAATATCAGCACATTTTCTCATCTGAAGTTCAAATACAACATTAAATTCTTCTTGTGTCATGTGATAGTTATCGTTCGAGATCTTTGGTTTTTGATTTCACTGGTTCTGGAATCTGCATCTGAAGAATGGCATCAACATTCTGATCGGCAGTATCCAGATCTTTTAATTTTTCTTTCAAGCTGCTTATTGCTTCTTCTTCGGAAGCTATCTGCTGTTGCAGTTTTTCTTTTTGTAAAGTCAGGGTTTTTAGGCTTGTCATCTTTCCATCCTGATAAAAGGATCTCAGCCAATCTCTGGCTTCTTCATATTTCTGAATTTCTTTCGCATGTTCTTTCCGGTACTTTCCTTTGTACTTTGCATTTGAAAATTGGGAATAAACTTCCTTGTTTGCATAGTACTGTCCGGTGTAGCGGATCTGATCATTGAGAGTCCTTAGATTGGACCGATGCTGAGCAAACTGTGTCTGCATTTCTTTCAATTCCTGCTTTGATGCAAGCAGTGTGTTTTTCAAATCTGACTGCGTATCAAATCCATGTTCCTGCACATAGATAATGGTATTTGCCATTTGCTGCAGATTAGAAAGTTTTACCCGATGAGCATAAGCCGGGCTCTGCATTGCTTTCACATTTGTCTGGAGATTTACAACCAGGCACAGGTGAGATCTGACGTAGAGAATGGCCAATGGATCCTTGCGTAAGAAGGTCTGTTCCAGGTGTTCTTTTCCATATCGTGTTCCAAGTGCACGTTCAGAAATCCGCTTCTGTCGATCAGGATGAAGATAGCTGTATCTGCCACGATGCTCAATCACAGAGATCTGAAATAGTTCCAGAAGTTTAGATTGGAATTCATCAAAATTACTGGAAGTGACAGCACATTCATCAATCGCTTGTCGCAAATATTCTTTCTGCGTAAGGAATACGGTGGATGTTGGTTTGAGACCATCTTCGATAATTTTCCGATTGATCTCATCTATTGTTTGCTGGCCGTGTTTCTGTGCCATATACTCTTTCTGAGTGATTTTTCTTTCAGCCGGAGCAAGAAGATCTATCTGGTGAAGTCCTTCCTGTAGGCAACGATCCATGACAGTTTTCTTAAAAGTGTTCATGAATTTATCCGTGGAACGATGCTTGTATCCGGCAACTTCTTCATGTGGTTTATCCATATAAGGCTGCCTTTCCACTGCAGTCTTCCTCACACTGTTGATGACGATGTGAGTATGGATATTTCCGGATTCATTGTGGCCATCGGTGTGAGTAACTACCAGTGCCTGATATCCAGGAAACATCTGCTTTGCAAGTTCCAAACTGATTGCTTGTGCTCTCTCGCCGGTAAGTCCATTTTCTGTAACATCGGCTGGATCGTAGCTGATAATGTAGTGGTGACTTTTGATATCTTCACGTTTCTTATTTTTGTGAAAATGAGCATTTGTCAGTTCGCATTCCTTGTCAAAAGACATCGGATCACAGTTCAGTCCATCCATATAAAACTCTTTTCGCAGGATGCTTCGTCCGGATTCATCTACAATCTTTTTCCCGGTTTTTTCATCATGTTCAAACAGAAGATAATTGATAGCAGCCGAGTAATTTGCATTTCTGCTTTTAATGTGTTTTACGATTGCCATTCATACCACCTGCCAGTTTCAGTACCTCTTTTCTTAATAGGAATAAGTCCGTGATGCACTGATGAATCTCATTTTCTATAGCACGTGACTGACTGCCACCACTGTTAAAATGCTTGGCAATCTGATTGAGATTCGATCCAATCTTTCCATATTCACTGACCAGTTTTCTGAGATCGTTCATGTCTGCAACAACTTTAATCTGATGATTGATTTGCTTCTCAAGCAGAAGTTTTCTCAGATATTCAGATCGTGAGATTGAAAAACAAGTAGCTCCTTGATCCAGCAAATTGAGTTCGACATCTGTCAGTCGTACTGCAACAAAATGTCTGTGATTTAGTTCTTTATCTTTGTTTTTTGTTCTCATACTCCTCCTTCCGTTGCTACTATTCCGCCCACTGGGAGTCCACGTATTTCAATATCGGCTGTCCCTTCCGATATTAGAAATAGTGCTGTGAACACCTTTAGGTGAAACCAACAGACAAGTGAAACGTCTGTTATGAAGAGGGTATGGGGAGATCCCCATCAAGATAAAACCCATAGGAGAACAGGATGCCAAGTGGCAATACTGTTAAACACGGGTGGATCTTGCTCTGTATGTGTACCCCTCTATATAACGAAACGCTGAGAGCCTGTTTTACAGTGGGGGAAAAGAAAAAATATCAAAAAAATGATGATTAATGGTGAGCTTGTGATAGAATGAAAAAAAGAGAAAAGCATAAGTGTTGGATATATGCTTCGCATTGATTGCTGGGGAGCTGAAAAAGATTTAAAAACCACATATGGATCAGAATGTGCGCTTACTTCATTGGCTGTGGATGAGCCTTTAGAATATGCAAGATTATATCTCGATGGCAATTTACAGATGTGGATAGATTCAGAAGATTCACTTGAATTATAGAACAAGAATAACGGGTAGAAAACTTCTGATGCCCATTTTACAAGGGGTTCGAGTTTTTTATGTCTGCTGGCGCTATTTCTCTGCTGGAGTACTATTTTCGGGATAATGGCGAAAGGCTTTAGCGGTATAGTTAGAAGCACCGTTTCCATATTTTGTATTGGTTATGGTTTTTATATAATCGCTGGAATAATAGTCAATTGTAGAGCAAATGAAATAGACACAGGGGATTAAGGAAGAGTTGAAGGCAGATAAACAGATGGAATGGGTAGCAAATAAATACTATACAAGAGTGTGAAAAGGGAATTTTGAATAAGGAGATGATTTGGCAATAAGGTGCAGTAATCTGGTGGAAAGCAAGTCTGAAAATGGCTTGCTTTTTGCTTTACAATGTGGTTAGTTGATGTATATAATTATGATAAAGAGATAAAATTGATTTTTATATTTTGGTTCGATATTGTGATGCAGTTTTTATCCCAAAAAGAGTAAAAATCGAATTATCCGCATAAACACAGGGATTTTAAGCAATATGAAACAAAAAATAAAAGAATTTTACCACTAATTTACTACGAATGAAAGAACCTTGATACGACAGAGAAAACAGCATAAATAAAGGAAAAATTGGCATTTCATACAGAATATGAGATGTCTTTTTTGTTGCTGTAATACAGTATAACTATTCTTTTTCTGCTTGATTATTAATCATTTTTTAGGACATGAATTGTCAAGAGCTTGTTGCGTAGCAATGTTTACACTCTTGATAATTTATGGAATAAAAAATATTCTGACAGATACTAGAAAAGTGATGACTACTCAATTTTCTAATGATATAATATGATAAATAATAATAGATAAACTTGAAGTGATTAAGGAAGTGTATGCCATGAAAAAATTTTTGAAAATAATGTTAATCATAATTGGAGCGATTTCTTTGATTTTTGTAGCTCTGATAGGGATTGGGTTATTTGTTGATGTTGAATATGATGACCATATTGAAAATGGTCGTTATACTTATGTTCCGGAAGAAGAAAATAAAGATAATGAATACGTGGAATTTACGATAAATGATTATGATAAAAATAATGCCAAGCTTGTATATTATGACACGATTGAAGAAGCTATTCAACTTTCCACTTTGAATGCTGAAAATGAGGAACTTTCGGTTCCTGCTGATTTTCTTAATCATGTTGATGAAACCTTGCATATATGGCAAGGCAAAAAATATGATACGATTTTCTATCGGGCTGGAAATGATAACGATGATATTCAAGGCTTAGTAATGGCTCGTTGTAAAAAGCAGATACAGAATGGGCATACACAATACGCATTTATAAATGCTACACCGGTTACAACGAAACGAGATAGAATTTTGTTAGATGATATTACAGAGCTTATTCACTCTTCTTTGAAATTAAGTGATTTCCAACAAGACTTAAACCCCGATTATCCAAGCAAGCGTTTTGTTTACGGCTATGCACATGATAAAGAAATCTATTCATTGGAAGTAGAAGGACAAAAACCGGACGGTGTAATTGAAATCAATGTATATGACAGAGTCATGTATCTATGGTATTACAATGACTTACAAAGTAACAAAAGAGGTGACTGTTTAAGCTATTCGGTAGATGTACCTAAATAAAATGACATTTTTACATAATACTATATTATTAGTTAGGCAGACGGAGTGATCCAGACACGGTGGCAGGAAAATCTTTCAGATTTTTCTGCCATGTCTTGCAAGTGGCTGGTTTACTTCGTCTGTGAGCGAGCCTGTGGCGAGCGAAGATTAAGCCCCCGTTATCTAACAAGGGGGGCACAAAAAACAAAAGACACTATACACTAACAGGCGGAAAACGCTGTATTTACAAGGCAAAACCGCATTTTATAAGATGTGATATAAAAAGTATCTATTTCACAAAAGAAAAACAATAAATTTAAACATTATAATATTTTAATTTTTGTGGTAATGATATGCAAACTTTTTAGGAGGGAAGATATGGATTGTAAAATGACTGATATTATTGCTATTATTTCAAGTATCATTGCTATTGGTTATTCAATTTATTCCATAATTACTAAAAGTTATATTCGTCAATACAACCTTGAAAAATTTGAACATTTTTCTTTAAATCAGAAGAAAGTTTGTATTGTTTTCAATTTTATTATGACACTTATAATTGGGATAAGTGGGGTGTATATATTGCTATTATACTTATTCTAATGGGATTGAAAGCATTTATGTAGCAAATAGCAAAATTTTATAAGTGAAACGAGGTACTCTATGGAAAAAAAGGAACTTATCAAACTATATTTACAAAATGTGGATAAAATGTTTGGATATGCCAACATGAACGCATATATTGATGAGCGATTAAAGAAGTATACGAAATACTGTCAAAGTAAAAAGCCAGAAGAACAGATTATTATATGGCTGAAATTATTGCATGAAAATTTCGGAAAAAAGATTGTTTATTTAGGAAGTTACTTAGCATTACAAGAAAAGGATATGAGCTATTTAAATAATGCGTTCAATTCGGCAGTAACATGGGGACAACTCACAATAACAAACAGCGGTTGCGACCATTCCATTCACGCTTGGAATATTTTACCACATATATTCTGTGCAAACCGCTTTCGTGACATTGAAAAAATATTTCCAAAAGAAAACGGACTTAGTAAGAATGCAGATTTATGAGTGGTTATAAGAAGTATCTGCCAAAAAGAAAACACCGATAAAGCCTGTAAAATAGGGATATATCGGTGTTATAAGAACTTATGAAAAGATAATTAGAAATTTATTTTATGTTTTAATGGACAAAACAATTGTCAAGGATGGATGGCTATATAGAAATGGATTTTTAAGGAAGAACTGTAAAATAAGATTAACGGATATTACCCAGATGAAAAGAAAAAAGAATTTATTTGGAGAAGCTCTTATTTTATATAAAAATCAGAAAAAAATCGCTAAAATTTCTGCCCGAAATAGAAATGTGGACTGGCTGCAAGTAAAGATTGCAGAAATAAAAAAGGATAAGAAGAAATTAGAACGTAAAAAATGAAAAATGTGAATCATATAGGGAGATTGAGTTTATGGATAATGTCATTAGATTAAGTAAATTTGTAAAAAATTTAGGAATAGTAACAACAGTTCTTTTTTTAATAATCGTACTGGTAACATTTGTTACAGGAAATATGGGGGCTGCGATATGTTTTATGCCTTTTGTATTTTTAGGTATTGCTTTAATTTTGGCATACAAGAAACAAATAATTGTAGTAAATGAAGATGAAATTGTATTTAGCTATCTGGTTAAGAAAACTCAGCATATAAAATATAATGATATTCGTTGTATTTTAATGATTCCATTAAATGGTAGAACAGATGTCATATTAATTGATAAGATGTACAATAGACTTGTTACTCTGGAGCAAGTGTATGTAAATTATGATATTTTATATGATACACTTATAAAACATGAAATAGATCTTGTGGATTTTGGTGAGTTAGTTGAACAGAACAAAGATGTATCAAAGTATGTACCTGCTTTAAACTGGATAGAAAAGAATTTCTATAAATCTATATGTAATGAGAATACAACTATCAAAAATATGTCAAAAACAATAGAAAAAGAAAAGCGTAAAAAAACAAAGCAATTTTTAAAAGCTTTAGGTTGGATTCTAATAATTGCTGATGCGGTAGCATTTTTATTGGTGGCAAAACAATGTTAGTTATATTTATAATGGTTTTGATGATTACATATGCAGTGTATATAAAATATTATCCATATATATTTATAGAAGTCACCACAAAAAAAGGACAAGAACTGGCGTATCAATTACCATTTATGGGTGCAGCAATAGCAATGCTTTTATCCCTGAATACGAGTAAACTCTTTAATTATGAATTTGGAAACTATATGAAGATTACGGCAATTATTACTGCTTTACTTGCACTGCCATTTATTATTAAATCTTTAAAAACAGATGTACCACAGAAATTTGGACGTAAACTTTCAGTTGTATTTGCTGCTTTTATAATCGCATTTACAATTAGCTTCCCAATAAATTTTTTATTTACATTTGATGGGGCAACTCATGAAATTGCAATTGTAACAGACAAAAAGATTAGCAGTGGTAAAACTAGAGATAGAGAGTTATATGTAAGTTGTAATGGTAAAAGAGAAATATATACTGTTTCAAACAGTGAATATGAAAATACATCAATAGGCGATAGTAAAAGAATTTGTAGAAGAAAAAGTGCATTAGGATTGGAATATAGTACGATACATGATTAATATTTATTTAAAGATAAGGAAGGAATATATAAGATGAAAATATTGTTAGCAGTAGTTGGAGGATTATTATTACTGATATTCCCTTTTATAGTTATGAAAAAAGCAAAAGTAACAAAAGAAGAAAATACTGATGAAGCAAGGAAAAAATTTAATGTGTTTCTCATTTGTATGATACCTGTTCCTCTAATAGGCTTCATATTTCTTTTAATAGGGCTTAGAAGTTTTTTATAAAATTAAATAAAGGAGAAAAATGTTAAAAAACAATGATATATCAATACCAGAAGCCTGCTATGCAGATTTATGTAAGGTGGGTTTTTTTGAAAGAAAACAGGTTAAATTAACAATTATATGGAATGAAAAAATAAGCAGAAATAAACAAATACTTACACTTAAGAAGTTATATCCTGAATTAAATAAAGTGTCTACAGTTGAAAGCTATAAAATTACAAAAAAACGAAGAAATGGCAATTTGCAGAGATGGGATGGGGATTTGCTGTTGACTTTTCGCATAAAGCAGAAAAAGCGGGGATAAAAATATTGTTAGAAGAATAACTAAAAATCTTGCTAATGTATAAGTTAAGTAAAAAATAGAATGAAAAATAATCATATAGCAGAGGAGATTGGGTAATATGAAGGAACAAAAGAAATCTTCTTGGGGAGCGGTTCTGGTGTCATTTTTAAAGGAATTTCTATTAAACTCATTCGAAGCCCCAGGTCATCTTTATTATGATGAAAATTTAACTAATGAAGGAAAAAGAAAGAAAAATTATATTTGGAGGGTGCTTCTACTGGTGACTGCGGTAGGAGTAGCTTTGCTTCCTGTTATAGCTTGGAACATGTTTGTTCCAGATGTGCTATGGGCAAAAATAGTTACCGTTGTAGTGTGTGAAGGCTATGTTGTTTTTATAGTAAGTATGGAGATTATCCAAATAAAGGATGAGCTAAAGGAAGATATGTTAAAAATAGGGGGATATAAAATTACTCCCAAAGGAAGTATTTCCCTATTTAAAGAAATTGATTTTAAGATTGCTCAAACAGAGTATTCTTATACAATATTGATTTCTAAGAAACCTTTAAAATGGCTTTATAAGAAGTTTTATGTTACAATCTATGGAAGACATGGAAAAGTAAAAAAGATTGAATTGGTTCGAGCAGACAAAAAGTATTCTACGAAATATGAGACAATGAATGGTACAGTCTTAGAAAAGTTGCAAGAAGAAAATAATAGGTTTTTAAGGAAATGCTTAGGTACTCCCAGTAAAAAGAGTATGACAGGCGTCGAATATTATTATGAGTGGGGACAAATACAATCCTTCTATGATGATCGTTCTTGTCAAACAGGAATTGTAATTATGTTTTAAAATAAGGAATATTGTATCTCTTGCTTCCGTATGCAGAAAGATTACATCGGTACAGAGAAATGTGGTAGTGATACACCAAAGAACACAGGCGAAACCTTATATCTCGGTTCCACAAGTAGCGAATCTTTCAAAAGAGAGAGATGGGTAAAACTTCGCTGTTTATATAATAGTAGGGGACGATGTTTTATCCCCTGCTATTATACGTTTTTTAGCATGTTTTCACCAATATTGCTTGGTACCTAACCGATTTTTCAAATAACATCTGATTCCAAGATATACTCCCTGAGAAAGTACGAAAAGCAATAGAAGATTTACGGAAAGTGCTTTTTTAATTGCTTCTCCAAAATAAATGATGACAGCAGTACTTGTCAGTATCATCAGTAGAGTAATAACATCCCAACAGTTTTTCTTATATAATTCTATAACCTTTATTTCTATCAGTATCGCCAGTATCCCTGTCCCTGCCACACATATTCCGACAACCAATATCAGAAATAACCAATATACCATTCCGGCTATAAAAGGATTTGGAATTTTTGTGCTAATCTGTGCCACAGATTGCCCGGCATCAATTGTCCAACCGATAAAAGTTTGTAGGAATGACGCTGCATCATGGAAGAATGATTTACAATCGGAAAGGAACACATCGGACTGTACTGCCTGAAAAAGAGTGGTTGTCAGCGAATACCATGCAAGAAGGAACAAGGTTGTTTGGAACATTACCGTTTTTGCTTTATACTGTCCGGCAAGTCGCTCTTTTTGTGTTCCGTATTTCGCTTTTTCATTCTGATAGGCTGTCCGGTCACAGGATTCACATTTTTCATAGAGTACCGGCTTTTCTACCGGTATCTCTACGATTTTCTGATGTGTCCGGGCATAATCCCGTTGTTGTGTTAAACAGCGTATTTTATTTTGATATTCCCCGATCATGACGTTTGCGCTTCGCAGCTTCTCTTTCTCGTTCCGCAATGCTCTGTCTGCCAGCTTCAAGTCGTTCTTTAATGCTTGAATATTCCCGGCTCTGTTCTCTTTGTTTAATTTCTCGTTCAAGATCAGAGATTCGTTGAGCTGCGTCTTCAGTTCCACGATAAGCTGGTCTTTCTGTTCCAGTTCTTCTTGTATCTCCTCGGTCAGGAGCAGAAGCTCTTCCAACTGTTCGGCGTTCTTTAATTCTCTGGATTCGTTCATCTATATCACGTCCTTTCTCTATCTGCTGTTCCAGTTCAGCAATTCGGTGTTATCCTCTGCTGATTTGGTCGTTTCAATCAATACGCTACATTCTTCCATCGTAATTCAGCCCTTTCTTTTTAATTTTGAATATGAAAAAAGCAGTCGATCATAAATGAAAGGCTGCTTTAAATCATATCCTTTATTGCTTTGTGTGGAGATTTAACTGATTGTCTATGTCCCGTCCGGCATACATTACTCTAAGTATTGTTACAACTTTTTTATCGCTGTCTGGAATATAAAGTACCACATAATTGTCTACTGGTAATACACGAAGTCCACGACTTTTCCACGGTTCTTTTTCATATTTTCGATAACGCTCCGGCATCGTATCCAGACTTAATATCTGTTCTTCCAGACGGTCAAGCTGTCCGCTTGCATTTTCCGGCGATTGTAATTCAAAAGAAATATATTCAAAAATCCCTCTCAAATCACTGTCAGCCTGTTCGGATAATTCTACTTCATATATCATAAGCCATAATCCTTGCGAATGTCAGCAAATGCTTTCTTCGCATTTTTTGTCCGTCCAGCCTGCATATCCGCATATCCTTTCTCCAATTCTTCATTGAACTCTGCTTCTGATAATGTGCTGATATCAACAGGTCTGTCAGATGGTATTTTTACTTCAAACGGAAGTCCTCTCTGTAAGATAATCTGTTTATAAAACATATTGATAGCACTGGAAGCAGGGATACCAAGTGTAGACAGGATACTTTCTGCTTTTTCTTTGACATCTGGTTCAATCCTTGCATATAAATTTGCTGATTTTGTAGCCATATAAAACATCTCCTTTCGTGAGTAGTATTTCCATCTATCTTTATTATATGCAAATGTCCGCACAATAGCAATACTAATTTTATGCTCCAATAATCTTATTGAATAACTGTAACAATACATCTTTTACGCCGGACGCATTGAATACAAGACCAACGGCTACTAAGGCAACTACCAAGAATCCGATGCGTTTGGAAAACTCACGCTTGAATCCCAAGTAGATACCGATAACAACAATCGCCATCAGGCCGAGAAATATTTCTCATTCCGCCTACTGCTATTTCATGTTCACATATAATAATGAGGTCGCATTCCACGACCTCATCACCTTTCTTTATCCATGCGTCGTAAAGCGAACATTCGCAATCCGCTTTCGCTACTTGTTCATGAACGCAGTCGCTTTGCGACCTGTCAGCGGGAGCTTTTAACTCCCACTGACATAAGCATCCCATTACCCACCGCTTAATGCTCTATGCACTTGAAGCGGGGAAATGCTTATTCTGCGTTCAAACTCCATGCAAGTTTTATCATGTATTTCCTAAACCAGATCGTATTTCACTACATCGATTTTAGCTGCACCTTCAGCAAAAAATGAAATTCCTTTTGCCTCTTGTTCTGTAAATAAAACAGCCGACATAACCTGCTCGCCATCATTAATAAATATCTCTACGCTAAATCTATCCAAAATTACACGAAGCTTTAATTCATTGGCATCTCCATGTATCAGACATCTTCTCTGATGAACCAATGCTCGTTCAGTTCCTGAAAATTTTCTGTCAATTTTCAGGACAGACTCATCCGGGCGGAAACACAATTCTGTATGAAACCTCTGATTCTGTGCAAAACGTAATGCAAATTTCTTATAGGCATTTTCCTTATCCTTCGGACGTATCACAAGTTCCATATCTATGCTTCGTCCTTCGATTTTGTCTAATGTGATCACATCATTATCTATTACTATA
>ENA-OQHF01000727-OQHF01000727.1-human-gut-metagenome-genome-assembly--contig:-NODE-727-length-19182-cov-4.493519_pt1 | contig 19182 bp, 20 predicted proteins | sample MGYA00242559_ERZ504709 | MGnify/ENA primary metagenome ERZ504709 (study PRJEB26092, sample SAMD00036203) | human gut metagenome | host: Homo sapiens | study: EMG produced TPA metagenomics assembly of... | reverse complement strand
AGTATACACAATCCCGGATCAAAATAAAAGATCCGGATTTTTATCCTAGGAAAATCCGATGGAATCCCCTATGCAATAAAAAGCTCGCCGCTCCTAAAAAGAAGAATATAGAGAAAGATCAAGGATTTTTAACATAATATAGTTTGTAGATACTTGGCTCAGTAGAGCCATTGAGCAAGAAGCCCCCACTTCAAAATCAGGGATTTAAGTGGTGGGAGCATGTCACCGAGATCTGGGCGGTTGCAACCAATATATATATTGAAGGAACCTTCCCGAATGGTGTACAATATGATATGGCAAGTGCGATCCAGTTAATGCACAATATGATGGTGGCTCATGCAAAAGCTGTTATTGCATACAAAGAAGCAGGCTATGAAGGGAATATAGGGATGAAACAATGGAGATCATCAATCGTTTGGTAGAGTTAAACAACGGAAGCTTTCATGCAAGCAAAGATGATATGGAGATCTTAAAAGAAGCTGCATACTGGTATCGCGAAGTAAGCAAGACAAAAGAACTGTAAAATTGCAATGGAGGAATGAGAAATGGAATATCAGGGAATCATTTTTGATTTCAATGGAACATTATTTTTTTGACAATGATAAACATGTGAAAGCGTGGAATGAGATCTCTAAGATCTTACGAGGAAAAGAAATCACGTTAGAGGAATTACATACGAAACTAAACGGAACACCAAATATACAAAATATTTTATATTTTACAGATGGGAAGGCAACAAAAGAAGAATTAGAAAAATATTCTCAGAAAAAAGAAGAATATTATCGTCAATTCTGTAAAGAAGATACGGAAAAATTTCATCTGGTAGATGGTGTATGTGAGTTTTTTGATCATTTGAAAGAAAAAGATATTCCATTTACGATTGCTAGTGCATCAATCAAAGAAAATATTGATTTCTTTATTGAGTCCTTTGGACTGGACCGCTGGATCAAGCCAGAAGATATCGTTTATGATGATGGAACATATGAGAATAAGATCGCAATGTTTCATAAAGCAGCCGATGTGATCGGCATTGATATGAAAGACATCAGAATTTATGAAGATTCCAATTCTGGAATCCGAAATGCATATGATGCAGGATGTGAACAGATCGTTGTGATCTGTGACAAGGAAAATGAAGAAGAATTTTTAAAACGTCCAGGAGTTATAGAAGTTATGCAGGATTTTTCCTTTGCAAAAGAATTGTAATACAAATTTAAAATTGATTTTAGGGAGTTTCGTAGACGAAACTCCCTTTTTGTGATAAGATAAATTGAATATACCTTAATCAATAAATGAGAAAGGGTATAATCTTTTGAAATATAAGAAGAAAGATATAAAGGAGAGTTCGATGATCAATCAGTTAGTAAACAATATTAAAAAATTAGATGCCCCTATTGTTGTTGGATTAGATCCAATGCTTGATTATGTACCAGAATATATTAAGAAAGCAGCATTTGCTGAATATGGTGAGACTTTAGAAGGAGCAGCAGAGGCAATCTGGCAGTATAATAAAGGAATCATTGATGCAACTTATGATCTGATTCCAGCAGTTAAACCACAGATTGCTATGTATGAACAATTTGGAGTTCCAGGACTTGTTGCATTTAATAAGACATGTGAATATGCAAAGAGCAAAGGTCTTGTGATCATCGGAGATATCAAACGTGGAGATATTGGATCAACATCCAAAGCTTATGCGATCGGTCATGTAGGAAAGGTTGCAGTGGGAAGCAAGACATACAGCGGATTTTGTGAAGATTTTGTAACAGTTAATCCATATCTTGGAAGTGATGGAATCCGTCCATTTATGGAAGTATGTAAAGAAGAGAAGAAGGGAATGTTCATCTTAGTTAAGACATCAAACCCATCCAGCGGAGAATTCCAGGATCAGGAGATCGATGGAAAACCGTTATATGAGATGGTAGCCGAGAAAGTTGCTTCCTGGGGAGAAGAACTGATGGGAGATTCTTACAGCTATATCGGTGCCGTTGTTGGAGCAACTTATCCTAAGATGGGAGAAGTATTAAGAAAGATCATGCCAAAATCATACATCTTAGTTCCAGGATACGGAGCACAGGGTGGTCAGGCAAAGGATCTTGCGCCATTCTTTAACGAAGATGGATTAGGTGCGATCATTAATTCTTCCAGAGGAATCATCTGTGCATATAAACAGGATGCCTACAGTCAGTTTGGAGAAGAAAATTACGCAGATGCATCAAGACAGGCTGTTCTTGATATGAAAGAAGATTTAAAACAGGCCTGGGTAAAATAAAAGATCACCTATTTTGTGAGTAAAGAAAACAGCCAGATAAAGGAGAATTGCAAGATGAGTAAGAAACAGGTAATGGCAGAGATCATTCGTCATACATCTTTATCAGACGGAATCTTTGATATGACATTGAAAGCAGAAGAGATTGCGAAAGAAGCAAAAGCAGGACAGTTTATTTCTGTTTATCTGAATAACAAGAGTAAGATCCTTCCAAGACCGATCAGTATCTGTGGGATCGATAAAGAAGCAGGGACATTAAGGATCGTCTATCGTACGGTTGGAGATGGAACGAAGGAATTATCCGATTACAAAGAAGGTGAGATGGTCAAAATCTTAGGACCTTTAGGAAACGGATTTACACAGAAAGACAAAAAAGCAATTTTAATCGGTGGAGGAATCGGAATTCCTCCGATGTTAGAATTAATGAAGCAGTTAGATTGCGACAAAACAGCAGTTTTAGGATACCGTGACAGTGATATGTTCTTAAAAGACGAATTTGAGGCAGTTGGAGATGTTGTGATCTCTACAGAAGACGGATCTTTTGGAACGAAGGGAAATGTCATTGATGCGATTAAAGAGCAGGGCGTGGAAGGAAGCATCATCTATGCATGTGGTCCAACACCAATGCTTCGAGGAATCAAAGCATATGCAGAAGAGATGGGAATCGAAGCACAGATTTCCATGGAAGAGAGAATGGCATGTGGAATCGGTGCATGCTTAGCCTGTGTTTGCAAGTCAAAAGACGTAGATTCCCATTCACATGTTCATAACAAACGTGTTTGCAAAGATGGACCAGTATTCGACGCCAGGGAGGTGGAACTATAATGAATTTATCAGTTAATATTGCCGGAGTAACAATGAAGAACCCTGTGACAACAGGATCAGGAACATTTGGTTCCGGAGAAGAATTCAGTGAATTTGTCGACCTTTCCAAATTAGGAGCAGTGACAACCAAAGGAGTTGCTAATGTTCCATGGCCGGGGAATCCTGTGCCTAGAGTTGCAGAGGTATATGGTGGTATGTTAAATGCGATCGGATTGCAGAATCCTGGGATCGATGTGTTTGTTGAACGAGATATTCCATATCTTAAGAAAGCCGGAGCAACGATCATTGTTAATGTTTGTGGAAAATCCGAAAAGGATTATCTCGAGGTTGTAGAAAGACTTGCTGACCAGCCAGTAGATTTATTAGAGATCAATGTATCTTGTCCGAATGTGAAAGAAGGCGGGATTGCTTTTGGACAGGATCCAAAAGCGTTATATGATATTACGAAGGCAGTGAAAGCAAAAGCAAAACAGCCGATCATCATGAAGTTAAGTCCGAATGTCACAGATATCACAGAGATGGCAAAAGCTGCAGTTGATGCAGGAAGTGATGCTCTTTCTTTGATTAATACATTAACAGGAATGAAGATCGATATTGAAAGAAGAGATTTTGTGCTTGCCAATAAGACAGGTGGGATGTCCGGACCAGCGATCAAACCAGTTGCTGTCCGTATGGTATATCAGGTTGCTAACGCTGTGGATGTGCCAATTATCGGTATGGGTGGAATCTCAACAGCTGAGGATGCATTAGAGTTTATCATGGCTGGTGCAACAGCGGTATCAGTAGGAACAGCAAACTTTATCAATCCTGCAACGACACTTGAAGTTGTTGATGGAATCAAAACTTACATGGAAAGACATCAGATCAATGATATTAACGAATTGATCGGATGTGTCAAATAGATAATAAAAGGAGGATGAGGGTATGAATATTTTATTTTTCCTGACTCCGAAAAGTGAGGTTGCCTATATCCCTGCCGATGAAAGTTTAAGGCAGGCATTTGAAAAACTAAAATATCATGGATATTCAGCAGTGCCGACATTAACTGATGATGGTAAATACGCAGGAACGATCACAGAAGGTGATGTATTGCGTGCCATGGAATCTATGTGCCATTGGAATATATCAGAAGCTGAGAAAGTCAAACTTATGGATGTAAAGAGAAAGAGAAACATTCAGGCAGTGACGATCAGCACAGATATGGATGATCTTGTCGATGTGATCACAGATCAGAATTTTGTTCCGGTCATTGATGATCAGGAGAAATTTATCGGGATCGTGACAAGAAAAGATGTGATTCGTTTTTATCATGACGAATACCGCAAATTAGCAAAGAATGAATAAGATGGAGGTTTAAATAGAAGATGGAACAGTATAAGAGAGAGTTTATCGAATTTATGGTAGAAAGTGATGTATTAAAATTTGGAGAATTTACATTAAAGAGTGGAAGAAAATCTCCATTTTTCATGAATGCAGGAGCTTATGTGACAGGATCTCAGTTAAAGAGACTTGGAGAATATTATGCAAAAGCAATCCATAGTACTTATGGAGATGATTTTGATGTGTTATTCGGACCTGCATACAAAGGAATTCCATTAGGAGTTGTAACAGCGATCGCATACAGCGAATTATATGGAAAAGAAGTTCGTTATTGTTCTGACCGTAAGGAAGCAAAAGATCATGGTGCAGATAAAGGAAACTTCCTTGGAAGCGAATTAAAAGACGGTGACCGCGTGATCATGATCGAAGATGTTACAACATCCGGTAAATCCATGGAAGAGACAGTTCCAAAAGTAAAAGGAGCAGCAAACGTAGAGATCGTTGGATTAATGGTATCCTTAAACCGTATGGAAATCGGTAAAGGCGGAGAAAAATGTGCACTGGATGAAGTGAAAGAATTATATGGATTTGATACAGCAGCGATCGTTGATATGGAAGAAGTTGTAGAATGTTTATATAACAAAGAATGTAATGGAAAAGTTGTGATTGATGATACATTAAAAGCAGCAATTGATGCATACTATGAACAGTATGGTGCAAAACATTAAGGATGGTTCTTGTGACGGTTGAGAAAAAGAAGTTAGCCAGACGAGGAATAAAAGTTATATTTTATCTTTATATCATAGGTATATTTTATTTTGTATTATTGAGTGAACGATATGGGAGGGATACAGGATATGATACCTCCCATGTGAACTTAGTTTTATTCAAAGAAATCAACAGGTTCTGGACGTACAGACATCTTTTGTCCACCGAAGCAGTGGTCACAAATCTGTTTGGAAATATTTTTGCATTCAGTCCATTTGGTTTTATGATCCCGATCGTGATCAATAAGAAAAAGGCATTTTTTTCGTGCAGTGTTTGCAACTTCCTTTTTTAGTTTAGTGATCGAGACAAGTCAATTGATCATGAAAGTAGGGGTATTTGATGTAGATGATCTTCTGATGAATACGGTTGGTGGATTGATCGGGTATATGATATACAGGGTCGTAGTAGCAGTATATGATTTATATAACAGAAAGAGGGCGGCAAAATGAAGAGAAACAAAAGAAAAACATTTGCATATCGTCCATCTGACAAGATTATTTCACGGGAATCAATTGTTTCTGTGATTTTAGGAGCAGCAGGGATCATTGGATATTACCTGCTGCTTTTCGGTTCCATAAAGACAGGAGGAACAAGCAGTCCATTAAGTGGAGCTGGAGGATGGATTTTGCTGGTAGTATCAGCTATAGGATTATATTTTGGAATACAAAGTATGAAAGATACCGCAGCAGTGATGAAATGGAAGATCATTGGATGTACTTGCAACGGAATTGTGCTGGCAGTATCTGTGATCATTTTTGTGATTGGAATAATTGCAATGATCTAAGTAAAGAAAGGAAGAGATGACTTGAATACAATGTTATCAGAAAGACATGAATTAAATAAGATCGCACTGTTAGAATTAAAGAAAGATGTAGAAGAAACAAGAGAATTTTCTTCATATTTTTCTAAAATGGCAGATCTTTTATTATATGTAAATGAGATTTACGATACCAAAGAGAGGACATTAGAACAGTTAAAACAGTGGAATAGAATATGGTATGAAGAGATCAGCCAGGAACAATATGCACATAGTTTTGGGAATCCAGAATTTTGTACAGAAAAGTTTGGAAAAGAGTATGGTCAGATCTTCGCATTTTTATATGCAGAGATGCGCAGTGGATTTATCTATGCGATCGAAGGAAGACTGTTTGACCTTGTGATCAACAATGAATTGTTCTTGGAAATCAGCAATTTATTTTTATCAGGAGAAGAACATCCGCAGAAGATCAAGCATATTGTTTTTGATCATATGAGAGATTACAGCGAGGATGTTTTTGAGTACAGAATCAGAGAACAGTTAGACCCAGAACTTGATTTTGCAACAAAGATCGTGATGGAATCTGATCTCAGTGATCCAGATATTTTGTATCAATATGGAGAATATATTTCCGAAAATGAAATTGATACTTTAAAGTTTTTAAATAAATTGCCACAAGAAGAGATCACAGCAATGGCCAAAACATATGTTGATGGATTTCATGAAGGATTTATCATCAATAACATTGATATGAGTCCAAAACGAAGTGTTAATATCCGTTATACGATCGGATTTGAACCAGTTGTCAGAGAGGCAGTTCGTTTATTCTCAGAAATTGGGCTTGCACCGATCATCTATAGAAGTGGCGTATCTGTTTTAACACGAGGACTTCATAAGATTGGTTATGTTTCATCTTCTCCAAACCCACAGTATGAATATGACCACAGATATGATCAGGCGATATTCTTTGATAATCGTTTTATGAAACACAAATTAGAATGTTATCATAATGCATATGAACATTATAAAGATGAAGCGTATGTGTTTGCTGGACCAGCTTGCATGGAAACATTTGGGGAAATACCTTTTTTACCAGAGAATAAAGAAGAGAATTTAAAATTAAGCAAGAAGCAGCAAGAGCTTTCTGTAGAATTCCAGATCAAAGCGTCTGAGATCATGAATCAGTATATCAAACCAAAGCAGAGGAGCTTTACGATCATTGCATATCCAATTCCTGAGATCGGGGATAACTTTGAAGAGATTTTTAAAGAAGTTGTGAAAGTTAATACATTGGATAAAGACAAATACAGACAGATTCAGCAGCATTTGATCGATGCTCTGGATCAGGCAGTGGAAGTTCATGTCAAAGGAAAAGGAAAGAATAAGACCGACCTATACGTAGCGATGCATGAGATGGATGACCCATCCAAAGAAACGAATTTTGAAAACTGCCTTGCAGATGTCAATATTCCAGTTGGAGAAGTGTTTACCTCACCAAAATTAACAGGGACCAATGGAGTACTGCATGTTGGAGAAGTCTATTTAAATGATCTGAAATTCATTGACCTTGAAATTACTTTTAAAGATGGAATGATTTCTGAATATACATGCAAAAACTTTAAAACAGAGGAAGAAAATAAGGCATTTATCAAAGAGAATCTCTTATATAACAGAGATACGCTCCCAATGGGCGAGTTTGCGATCGGAACAAACACAACAGCATATGTGATGGCGAAGACATATGATATCTTATATCAGCTTCCAATCCTGATCGTTGAGAAGATGGGACCTCATTTTGCAGTGGGAGATACTTGCTACAGTCATTGTGAAGAAACTGAAGTTCACAATCCAGATGGCAAAGAAATCGTTGCAAAATATAATGAATGCTCCAAAGAAGGCGAATATTTCCAGTGTCACACAGATATTACGATTCCATATGAAGAACTGGATTCTATTTGTGCGATCACCCTTGGCGGAGATGAGATTTTACTGATCAAAGATGGTAAATTTGTACTTTCTGGTACAGAAACATTAAATGAACCATTGACGGAAATCGGTTAAATCAGTACAATGATAAGAAAGATAAAATCCTGAAAGGGAAGTTTTTGTTAATTTCATAAGATAAGGAGAAAGAACATGGCAAAAGTAGCAATTGTAATGGGCAGCGATTCTGATATGCCTATCATGAAAAAAGCAGCAGAGTTTTTAGATCAGATGGGAATCGATTTTGAGATGACGATCATTTCCGCACACAGAGAACCAGATATTTTCTTTGAGTGGGCAAAAGGTGCGAAGGACCGTGGAGTGAAAGTGATCATTGCAGGTGCTGGAAAGGCAGCACATCTTCCAGGTATGTGTGCAGCTTTATTCCCAATGCCAGTTATCGGTATTCCGATGAAGACTTCCGACCTCGGTGGTGTTGATTCTTTATATTCTATCGTACAGATGCCATCTGGAATACCAGTAGCGACTGTAGCGATCAATGGAGGACTTAATGCAGGAATCCTTGCAGCGAAGATCCTTGCAACATCAGACGAGAAATTACTTGAGAAATTAGAAGCTTACAGCGAAGAGATGAAACAGTCAGTTGTAGAGAAAGCAGAGAAACTTGACAAAGTTGGATACAAAGATTATGAATAAGAAGATTCTTGCAGCGTTTTTATGCGTATGTATGGTTGTAGTTACAGGAAGTTTTCCAGTAAGTGCAGCAAAAACAAAGAAGACATACAAGATCGCAATTGATGCAGGACACCAGGGAAAGGGAAATAGTAAGACAGAACCTATCGGACCAGGCGCGAAGATGCGTAAACCCAAAGTAGCATACGGAACGCAGGGAGTCAAAACGAAAGTACCAGAATCCAAATTAACTCTGCAGATCGCATTAAAGCTTGAGAAAGAGTTAAAGAAACGCGGTTATGATGTGTATATGATAAGAAGAAAACAGAATGTAAACATTAGCAATGAGCAAAGAGCGATCCGTGCAAATAAAAGTGGTGCTGATATCTGTATCAGACTACATGCGGATGCTGCATCAGCGAATGTTCGTGGTGTTTCTGTGCTATACCATCACAACAGAATCATTATGTAGCAAAATTAAGCAAGAAGAGTAAAAAACTCTCAAAGAATATACTGGACAGTTATTGTAAGTCAAACCAAATTCAAGAAACGTGGTTTATCAAAACGTGACGATCTTACAGGAACAAACTGGAGTAAGATTCCAGTGGCACTGATAGAGATGGGATTTATGACAAATAAGACCGAAGATAAACAGATGCAGAAGAAGCAGACACAGAAGAAGATGGTAGACGGCATTGCAAATGGTATTGATCAATATTTTAAATAATCAGGAGGAGAAGTAACAATGGATTACAAGAAAGCAGGCGTGGATATTGAAGCAGGATACAAATCTGTAGAACTGATGAAAGAACACGTAAAGAGAACCATGAGAGAAGAGGTACTTGGTGGATTAGGAGGATTTTCCGGAGCATTTTCTTTAAAGAAGATCAAAGATATGGATGATCCAGTCTTACTTTCAGGAACTGATGGATGTGGAACAAAAGTAAAACTTGCAATGATCCTTGATAAACATGATACGATCGGTATCGATGCAGTTGCTATGTGTGTAAATGATATTGCATGTGCAGGAGGAGAACCTCTGTTCTTCTTAGACTATATTGCCTGCGGTAAAAACTATCCTGAAAAGATCGCTGAGATCGTAAGCGGTGTAGCAGAAGGATGTGTACAGTCAGATGCAGCCTTGATCGGTGGAGAGACAGCAGAACATCCAGGACTTATGCCAGAAGAAGACTATGACCTTGCAGGATTTGCAGTTGGTGTATGTGACAGAAAAGACCTGATCACAGGAGAAAACTTAAAAGATGGAGATGTCTTGATCGGTATGGCATCTACAGGAGTTCACAGCAATGGATTTTCTTTAGTAAGAAAAGTATTTGATATGAGTAAAGAATCTTTAAATACATATTATGATGAATTAGGAAAAACATTAGGAGAAGCATTACTTGCTCCGACAAGAATCTACGTAAAAGCATTAAAGAGTGTGAAAGATGCAGGAGTTACAGTTAAAGCATGCAGTCATATCACAGGTGGTGGATTCTATGAGAATATCCCACGTATGCTTCCAGAAGGAATGAAAGCAGTTGTGAAGAAAGACAGCTATGAAGTACCAGCAATCTTCAAACTTCTTGCCAAAGAAGGAGATATCGCAGAAGAGATGATGTACAACACATTCAATATGGGACTTGGAATGGTTGTTGCGGTTGATAAAGAAGATGTTGACAAAACAATGGAAGCGATCAAAGCAGCAGGAGATACACCATATATCGTAGGGCATATGGAAGCTGGAGAAAAAGGAGTTACTTTATGCTAAAAGTGGCAGTACTTGTTTCCGGAGGAGGAACAAACCTTCAGGCCATTATCGATGGAATCGAGAATGGAAGCATCACAAATGCGAAGATTGATGTTGTGATCAGCAATAATAAGAATGCATATGCACTTGAGCGTGCGAAGAAACATGATATCGAAGCAGTTGCACTTTCTCCCAAAGATTTTGAGACAAGAGATTTATTTAACGAAGCATTGTATAACGAGCTTGTAGACCGTAAGATTGATCTGATCGTTCTTGCGGGATGCTTGGTTGTGATTCCGGAGAAGATCATTCATGAATTTGAAAACAGGATTATCAATATTCACCCATCATTGATCCCATCATTTTGCGGAACAGGCTATTATGGATTGAAGGTTCATGAGAAAGCTTTGGCAAGGGGAGTTAAAGTTTCTGGAGCAACCGTTCATTTTGTCGATGAAGGAACGGATACAGGTCCGATCATTGCCCAGAAGGCAGTAGAGATCAAACAGGGAGATACTCCAGAAGTTCTTCAGCGAAGAATCATGGAGCAGGCAGAATGGGTTATTATGCCGAAAGCCATTGATGATATTGCTAATGGAAGGATCAAAGTCGAAGAAGGAAAAGTCATTTATCTATAAATCATTCAGATCACGAAAGAAAGGAAATGAAAGATGAAAGTTTTAATCGTAGGAAGCGGTGGAAGAGAACACGCGATCGCATGGTCTGTCGCTAAAAGCCCAAAAGTAGACAAGATTTATTGTGCACCAGGAAATGCAGGAATTGCTGAATTTGCGGAATGTGTAAATATCGGAGCAATGGAATTCGATAAACTGGTTGCATTTGCGAAAGAAAATGCAATTGATCTTACGATCATTGGAATGGATGATCCATTAGTTGGTGGTGTTGTCGATGCATTTGAATCAGAAGGACTGCGTGTTTTTGGACCAAGAAAGAATGCAGCGATCATCGAAGGTTCCAAAGCATTTTCTAAAGATCTGATGAAGAAATATAAGATTCCAACAGCTGCATATGAGAATTTTACAGATCCAGATGAAGCTATCAAATATTTAGAAACAGCTAAGATGCCAATCGTATTAAAAGCGGATGGATTAGCACTTGGAAAAGGTGTATTGATCTGTAACACATTAGAAGAAGCTAAAGAAGGTGTTAAGACATTAATGCTTGACAAACAGTTTGGCGATGCTGGTAATGAAATCGTTATTGAAGAGTTTATGACAGGAAGAGAAGTATCTGTTCTGGCATTCTGTGATGGAAAAACGATCAAATGTATGACATCCGCACAGGACCATAAACGTGCTAAAGATGGAGATCAGGGACTTAACACAGGAGGAATGGGAACATTCTCTCCAAGTCCATTCTACAATGATGAAGTAGAAGCATTCTGTGAAAAATATGTCTATCAGTCAACGATTGATGCGATGGCTTCTGAGGGAAGACCATTTACAGGAATCTTATTTACAGGATTGATGATCACAGAAGACGGACCAAAAGTCTTAGAATACAATGCACGTTTTGGAGATCCAGAAGCACAGGTTGTTCTTCCAAGAATGAAGAATGATATCATCGACGTGATGGAAGCCTGCATTGATGGAAAATTATCTGATGTAGAATTGGAATTCGAAGATAATGCAGCAGTATGCGTTGTTTTAGCATCTGACGGATATCCAGAGAAATACGATAAAGGATTCGAAATCAAAGGATTAGATACATTCAAAGACAAAGATGGATATTATGTATTCCACGCTGGAACAAAGTTTGATGGTGATAAGATCGTGACAAATGGAGGACGTGTCTTAGGTGTTGTAGCAAAAGGAGAAAATCTAAAGGCTGCAAGAGCAAATGCTTACAAAGCAACAGAATGGATTGATTTTGCAAACAAATATAAGAGAAATGACATCGGAAAAGCAATTGATGAAGCATAATCTTTAAAGGATGATCATATAAAAAGGATGGCTGAGAAATCAGCCATCCTTTTTGTAGTAGTACACATATATGAAATTACATTGTGATAATTCCAAAAGCATTTGCAACTGAGCTGTCAAAATGATCGCTGCAAAAAGCGGGCACAGATATTTGATCATAAAACAGAAAATCTTCTTGCGGCGAAATGCCTGTCCGTCTTTTTTGATTTCTTCTTCTAATTTATCAACTCCAACAACTTTTGATACCAGAAGGCAGGTTGCGATCGCGGCAATCGGCATCATCACAGAGTTTGTTATGAAATCGAAGAAATCAAGAAATTGCATTCCAAGAATCTTAAAATTCGCAAGAGGTCCATACCCAAGGCAGGAAAGCGTTCCAAGCAGTAACATAACCATTCCCATGAACACAGTTGATTTTTTACGGCTCCAGTGTAGTTCATCTTCGAACGTCGAAACAGCACTTTCTGTCAGTGCGATCGAACTTGTCACAGCTGCAAACAGTACTAATAAGAAAAATACAACACCGATCGCAGTTCCAAATCCCATGTTTGCAAAAACTTTCGGGATTGTGATAAACATTAAGGCAGGTCCAGACTTTAATGTTTCGGCATTACCGCCAGAGAAAGCAAAAACAGCAGGAATGATCATAAGTCCAGCCATGATCGCGATCGCAGTATCAAAAATCTCAACATTCTCTGTAGATTTTTCAATGGAAGTATCTTTCTTCATATAAGAACCAAATGTGATCAATATTCCCATTGCAATGGATAAAGAATAAAACATCTGTCCCATTGCAGATACAACGGTCATCCATGAAAAATGATCAAAGTTTGGCACAAGAAAGTATTTTACCCCTTCAATAGCACCTGGTCTGGTTACAGAATACACAGCGATGATCAATGATAAAACGATCAGGATCGGCATCATAAATTTTGATACACGCTCAATTCCATTTCGTACACCGGCGTAAATGATACCAAGTGTAAATAATGTAAAAATGATAAAACAGATTTCTGTAGACCACCCATTGGAAATAAATGTCGTAAAATAAGCATCGCCAGCTAAAGTTTTACTATGTCCGGCAAAATATTCAATCAGGTATTTGATCACCCATCCACCGATCACAGAATAATAAGGAACGATGAGGATCGGAATGGTTGCATTGATCCAACCACCAATAGATATAAAACGTGAGTTTCCAAAGCTTTCAAATGCTCCAACAGGGCTTTTTCTTGTCATGCGTCCAAGAGAAGTCTCCGCCATGATCAAGGTGTAACCGAAGGTCAGTGCAAGTATGATATAAACAAGTAAAAAGATTCCACCGCCATATTTAGCAGCGAGATATGGAAATCTCCAGATGTTTCCAAGCCCTACGGAAGCACCAGCAGCTGATAATACAAAGCCAAGCTTTCCAGAGAAAGTGCTTCTTTTGTGTTTCTTCATTATAAATTGTCTCCTTTAACTAATGTTTCCATACGCATTGAGCATATCTGAATCAGTTTAACACAGCAGCAGGAAAAAAGCAAAGAAACTGATAAAAATATTGTATGGAAAATATTACATATGTATGCCATAGAAAGACAAGTGTTTTTGTATAGTGTGCTGAAAGTGACTGATTATTAAAAAAAATACTTGCAAATATCAGAATCATCATATAAAGTAAATATTGCGGATAAGAAAAATAAACATAGGCATTTCTTTCTGATGAACAAAAAGAAATGAACTCTGGAGAGTCTCATAAGTGAGCGCCGAAGGTGTACAGTTTCTATTAGGAAACTAATCTCTCAGGCAAAAGGACAGAGCTTTATAAGCAATGTATTCGATACTCTTTAGAGCTGATTTAATCAGCTCTTTTTTGTATACTCAGATATGCAAAAATCAAGCTGTTCAAGGTTACATTCGCAAAGATCTATTTTTGGAGGAATGAAAAATGTTAAACACGCTAAACGATGTACTAAACAACGTCGACAATTTTATCTGGGGGATGCCCCTCATCATCTTGATCCTTTTTACAGGAATCTTATTGACAGTCAGGCTTCGAGGACTACAGATCAGACATCTTGGAAAGGCACTACATTATGTATTTCATAATGAAGATGATGGAGAAGGAGAAGTTACAAGTTTTGGTGCATTATGTACGGCACTTTCAGCAACGATCGGAACTGGTAATATCGTAGGATGTGCGACAGCAATCGTTGCAGGTGGACCAGGAGCATTATTCTGGATGTGGCTTGCAGCATTTTTTGGAATGGCAACAAAATATGCTGAAGGAATGTTAGCGGTTAAGTATAGAGTGATCGCAGAAGATGGTCACACACTTGGCGGACCATTCTATTACATTGAAAAGGAATGGGTAAGAATTTTAAATGGCTTGCAAAATTGTTTTGTGTATTTTGGAACAATGGTAGGTTTGTTTGGAATCGGAACGTTTACACAGGTAAATGGAATCACATCAGCAGTGAATAACTTTTTTGACCCATCCAATGTACATACGATCAGCTTATTTGGAATGAATTATTCTATTAGCGTTGTTGTAGCGGGAATTATCGTAACAATCTGTGCAGGACTTGTTATCATTGGAGGAATCAAGAGAATCTCTAAGGTATCAGAGGTTATCGTGCCATTTATGGCAGTGACATATATTGGTGTCTGTCTGATCATTGTATTCACACATTTACCACAGGTACCAGCAGCATTTGCTGAGATCGTACAGTCAGCATTTGGACTAAAAGCAGTTGCAGGTGGAGCAATCGGAGCTATGACAGTTGCAATGCAGAAAGGTATTGCAAGAGGAATCTTCTCTAACGAAGCAGGACTTGGATCAGCACCGATCGCAGCGGCAGCAGCTCAGACAAATGAACCAGTACGTCAGGGACTTGTATCTATGACAGGAACATTTATTGATACGATCATCGTATGTACAATGACAGGACTTGCAATCGTTATGACAGGTGCATGGGATATGGGACTTGAAGGAGTTGCAGTCACAACAAAGGCATTTGCATTAGGACTTCCATTCCCTGCAAAAGCATCAGCATTTGTATTAATGATGTGTCTTGTATTCTTTGCATTTACAACAATTCTTGGATGGGCATATTATAGTGAAAGATGTCTGGAATACCTGGTAAATGGAAAGAAATTCGTTATCACAGCGTTCAAATGGTTTTATATTTTAGCAGTATTTATTGGACCATTTATGACAGTTAGTGCTGTATGGACTATTGCGGATATCTGTAATGGATTAATGGCATTCCCGAACCTTGTAGCACTGCTTGCGTTGAACGGAGATGTTGTATCTGAGACAAGAGGATATCTTGAAAGAGTTGGTATTGTGAAAACAACAGTAGGAGAAGCATAAAGAAAATATTGCTTTACTTTAACACTCTGATATAGTATAGTGGAACTATAAGATCAGAAAGGGAGTAAATGCTAATGAGCAAGAAAATCAAGACAGAAGCGGCAAAAAGATTATTTCAGGCAGTACTGACATTAGAGACAGAAGAAGAATGTTTTACATTTTTTGAAGATCTTTGTACAGTAAATGAATTAGAATCGTTAGCTCAGAGATTTGAGGTGGCTTCGATGTTATATGATAAGCATACATACTTAGAAGTTGCAGATAAGACAGGTGCTTCCACGGCAACCATCAGCCGAGTGAATCGTTCATTGAATTATGGAAGTGATGGCTATGATATGGTATTTAAACGAATGAAGAAATAGGCAGATGCCTATTTCTTCTTTTTCTTTTCTGCTTTATTGTTTGACTCTGGTTGATAGAGTTCATCGATCATTTTCTCAATCACCTGTTTCCTTAGATAGATATCATATCCAAGAAGTGTAATAAAAGCAAATTGCTGCAGCTGTTCTTTCTCCTTCGACTCCTTTAATTCAGCAAAAGTAGCCTCAGATTTATGAAATACATCTGCGATCGAATCTCGGATCGCCGTATTATGGTCATGCTCCAGCTTGAAAATCTCATTATAAATCGTATAAAAAGAATTCTTTGAGTCCTGATCATCAAAATGTTCATTTAAAGGATCTAACAGATTCTTAATATCTGAAATTGATAAAAAATTCTTCAGATAATAAATATAAATTAAAAGAATCATGTGGTTCCTGGAATATTTTTTCTTATTAGAAGGTGGAAGAAGATGGTTTTTGGTATAGTTGTTGATCATGGTTTTTGTAAATATCTTATCTTCTTCGAAACGCTTCGTATTCTTTAGCTGTTCTTCTAAAAAAGTAGTGACCTGATCCATATACAATTCGATGTTTGGAAGGTCTTCTGGAAGCACATAATCGAGTTTCATCCATTCTTCGAGTTGTTTTTCAAATTCCATAATGATTTCTCCTATCTTATGACTATATTATACGGTTATTCAAACCATATGACAAGAGAAAAAACATCAGGTGCAACGGACTGGACTCGCTTCGCTCGATAAGGTATAATAGCAGTTAAGCTTTGAGAAAGGAATTTATCTATGGGAATTTATGATACATTAAATGAACAGCAGCAGGAAGCCGTTTTTTGTACGGAGGGGCCGCTTTTGCTTCTTGCTGGTGCAGGGTCTGGAAAGACTCGTGTGTTGACGCACAGGATTGCTTATCTGATGGATCAGGGTGTGAATCCTTATCATATTATGGCAATCACATTTACAAATAAAGCAGCGAAGGAAATGAGAGAGAGGGTCGATGATCTGGTCGGATTTGGAGCAGAGCATATCTGGGTCAGTACTTTCCATTCAACTTGTGTGAGAATCTTAAGAAGGCATATTGATAAGCTTGGTTATGGAAACAGTTTCACGATCTATGATGCAGATGATCAGAAATCCCTGATCAAACAAATCTGCAAGCAGTATAAGATTGATACAAAGATGATGCCAGAGAGAAGGATCATCAATGAGATTTCTTCTGCTAAAGATGAATTTATGACACCTTCCGAGTACGAAACAAGACATCAGTATGATTTTAAGAAGAAAAAGATCGCACAGATCTATAAAGAATATCAGAAGCAGTTAAAGGCAAATAATGCACTGGATTTTGATGATCTGATCTTTAAGACCGTGGAATTATTTCAGTTCCATCCAGAAGTGCTTGATTATTATCAGGAGAGATTTCGTTATATCATGGTTGACGAGTATCAGGATACAAATACGATCCAGTTCCAGTTAGTCAGTATGCTTGCAAGAAAATATCAGAATCTCTGCGTTGTAGGTGACGATGACCAGTCTATTTACAAATTCAGAGGTGCGAATGTAAAGAACATCTTAAACTTTGAAAATGTATTTCCAGAAGCAGTTACGATCAAACTTGAGCAGAATTATCGTTCCACGAAGAATATCTTAAATGCAGCGAATGAGGTGATCAAACACAATAAGGGAAGAAAAACGAAGAAACTTTGGACTGAGAACGAAGAAGGGGATCTGATCGAATTCCATCAGTATGGAACAGAATATGAAGAAGCAAGAAAGATCATTCATGAGATTGAAGATCTATCCAAAGAAGGTTATGATTATAAAAATATGGCGATCCTTTATCGTACTAATGCGCAGTCTCGTGTATTTGAAGAAAGTTTTATGATCAAAAATATTCCATACCGTATTGTGGGAGGCACAAACTTCTATCAGAGAAAAGAAGTGAAAGATATTTTGAGTTACTTAAAAGTTGTTGATAATGGGCTGGATGATCTGGCAGTGCGAAGGATCATCAATGTTCCAAGACGAGGGATCGGTGCAGCAACAATCGAGAAGATCAATGTGTATGCAGTTGAGCATAATATTAGTTTTTTAGATGCATGCTTTTCTGCGGATAGCATTGATACATTGGGAAATGCAAAGAAAAAGATCAATGGATTTGCTGATCTGATCCGTGAATTCAGACGCAAGATGCAGGAAGGGTCGCTGGAAGAATTATTTAAGTATATTACAGATGAAACAGGATATATTGCGAATCTGAAAGCTGAAGAAACGGAAGAAGCTGAAGGAAGAATTGAAAATATCAATGAGCTTTTAAATAAAGTTGTAACATATGAACAGGAAGCAGAAGAAGCGAGTCTGTCAGAATTATTAGAAGAGATCGCATTGGTTGCAGATATTGATAATCTAGAAGATTCAGATAACAGGGTTGTATTAATGACACTGCATAGTGCAAAAGGTCTGGAATTTCCATACGTATTTATTTGTGGTATGGAAGATGGAATCTTCCCAAGTTATATGACGGTGATGTCTGAAGATGATGACGATATGGAAGAAGAAAGACGTCTTTGCTATGTAGGAATCACAAGAGCAAAGAAAAAGCTTTATTTAAGTGCGGCAAAACGAAGAATGATGCAAGGAAGAACTCAGTTTAATAAAGTTTCACGGTTTATCGATGAGATTCCGGAACAGCTATTACAGTTAGACACAGGGGTCAACTTCAAAGAAAAACGTCCAGATAAAGCATTGTTTTCATCAAATCGCAGTAATCGATTTAGAAAACCATATCAAGCAAAATCATTTACTTCAACGAAAATGGATACTTTACCATATGATGTTGGAGATATGGTGAAACATATAAAATTTGGAAAAGGAAAAGTGCTTGAAATTGTCTCTGGAGGCCGTGATTACGAGGTAACAGTAGACTTTGAGAAAGCAGGAGTGAAAAAAATGTTCGCATCCTTTGCAAAACTAAAAAAATGTCGAATAAAATGAACGAAAAAGTTAGTAAAATATAGTTAGAAGTGATATAATAAAGAAAACGCATAAGAAAGGAATGAGCGGCATGGAAAAAATTAAGTGATCTTTTAGAAATGGCAAAAGTTTCAGACATCATTGCAACAAAAAAATGAAAAAGAAGATAACAAAATCGTTTGGGGCGTTTAGCGATCATCGGAGCGATCGCAGCAGTTGCAGGAAATCGCATTTGCGGTATATAAAATATCTGACACCAGATTATA
>ENA-OQHF01000725-OQHF01000725.1-human-gut-metagenome-genome-assembly--contig:-NODE-725-length-19250-cov-2.506092_pt1 | contig 19250 bp, 19 predicted proteins | sample MGYA00242559_ERZ504709 | MGnify/ENA primary metagenome ERZ504709 (study PRJEB26092, sample SAMD00036203) | human gut metagenome | host: Homo sapiens | study: EMG produced TPA metagenomics assembly of... | reverse complement strand
CGGACGCACTGCCACAATATTCCCCGGCGTCCTGCCAAGCATCAGTCTTGGCTTCTTCTCCGATCGCTTTGATGCTGTTGGTATCCCGGTCATATGCTACTACGGAAGGCTCTTTAATATTACACCTTTCCCTTTCACATACACCAGAACGCTTGCGGTCCCCAATCAATTCCGATTTCAACTGCCATTCCTGTTCCCCTTTCATCATCCGGTTACTTCCTGAACCAGCCACTACATTTATGCACAGAGGTATAATAAGTAACTCTACTTATTATACCTCTTTATCATTCGTTCTTATTCATGAAATCTGTCAATCAATGACATTATAGTAAACTTTGTGTCTGTTGAAAAGTCTTTTTTTCAGGTTTATCCTTTCTTCAACATCATGTCGATGTATTTACCTGTATAAGATACCGGATTCAGTGCAACTTCTTCCGGCGTGCCTTCTGCGATCACCGTACCGCCTTTCGCACCGCCTTCAGGTCCGATATCGATAATGTAATCTGCCGTTTTGATCACATCCAGATTGTGCTCGATCACCACAACCGTATTGCCATCGGATGCCAGCCTCTTCAGAATCTCAGTCAGCTTATGCACATCTGCAAAATGCAGTCCCGTCGTCGGTTCATCCAGAATATAAATCGTCTTACCGGTGCTGCGCTTACTGAGCTCTGTAGCCAGCTTGATCCGCTGTGCCTCACCTCCGGACAATGTCGTCGATGGCTGTCCAAGACGTAGATAGGAAAGTCCTACATCATACAGCGTCTCAATCTTTCTGCGGATGGATGGTACATTTTCAAAGAAAGTCAATGCTTCTTCTACCGTCATATTTAACACGTCATAAATACTCTTGCCTTTATAATGTACTTCCAGTGTCTCGCGGTTATAGCGCTTGCCACCGCACACTTCACACGGAACATACACATCCGGCAGAAAATGCATCTCAATCTTCAGAATACCGTCACCGGAACATGCTTCGCATCGTCCGCCCTTTACATTGAAGCTAAAACGCCCTTTCTTATAGCCTCGTTCTTTGGCATCCTGTGTTGCTGCAAACAGGTCACGGATCTGATCAAACACACCCGTATAAGTTGCCGGATTGGATCTCGGTGTACGACCAATTGGTGACTGATCGATATTGATCACCTTGTCCAACTGCTCCACACCTTCTATCTTTTTATGCTTTCCCGGAATCGTTCTGGCACGGTTCAGCTTCTTCGCCAGATATTTGTAAAGGATCTCATTGACCAGCGAACTCTTACCTGATCCTGACACACCGGTTACACACGTCATGACTCCCAGCGGAATCTTCACATCAATATTCTTCAGGTTATTCTCCTGTGCACCTACGATCTTCAGCCATCCTGTCGGTTTCCTGCGCTCCTCCGGAATCGGTATACGAATCCGACCACTGAGATATGCGCCTGTGATAGATTCCGGCACCTGCATGATCTCCTCTGCCGTTCCTTCTGCGATCACTTCACCACCATGTTCTCCGGCACCAGGTCCAATATCCACAATATGATCTGCCGCAAACATAGTATCCTCGTCATGTTCTACCACGATTACCGTATTACCCAGATCTCGCAGGTGTTTCAGTGTTCCAAGCAATTTATCATTATCTCTCTGATGCAGACCGATACTCGGTTCATCCAGAATATATGCCACACCTACCAGGCCTGGAGCCAATCTGTGTTGCCAGTCGATTCGCTGTGCCTCGCCTCCAGACAACGTTCCGGTTGCACGCGACAGCGTAAGATAATCCAATCCTCATCCAGCAAGAACTGCAGTCTCGCACGTATTTCTTTCAATATCTGGTCACCGATCATATGCTGCTGACTGGTCAGCTCCAGATTATCCAGGAATTTTAGCCAGTTCCTCAATCGAAAATGATGTAATCTCTGCAATATTATGATTCCCAATCGTTACCGCAAGTGCTCCTGGCTTCAAGCGCTGTCCCTTGCATGCACGGCAAGGTGTGATCCGCATAAATTCTTCATACTCTGCCTTGGATGCTTCCGAATAAGTCTCACGATATCTGCGCTCTACGTTCTTAACAATACCTTCAAATGCAATATCGTAGAACCCTTCTCCGCGCTGTCCAAAATAATGCACATTCACATTCTTACCATTCGTACCGTGAATCAGTATATTCTGAATCTCCTCCGGATATTCCTCAAACGGCGTATCCAGTGAAAATTGATATTCTTCCGCAAGTGCTTCCAGTATGGCTCTGGTAAAACTGCCCTTCTTGCTGGCAGACTGCCATCCCATGACTGTGATTGCACCTTCATTGATACTCAGGCTCTTATCCGGAATGATCAGATCAGCATCAAATTCCATCTTATATCCAAGTCCGGAACAACTCCGGGCAGGCCCGAACGGATTGTTAAATGAGAAGCTTCTCGGTTCAATCTCTTCAATGCTGATACCACAATCCGGACAGGAAAAGCTCTGGCTGAAATTCACCGGTTCGCCGCCGATCACATCCACCACCAGCAGCCCCTCTGCCAGTTCCAGTACATTTTCAATAGAGTCTGTCAGACGGCGCTGAATACCATCCTTTACCACCAGACGATCTACCACGATGTCGATATTGTGCTTGATATTTTATCCAGTTGATCTCTTCCGTCAGTTCATACATGCTGCCGTCGATCCGTACCCGGACATAACCGCTTCTCTTGGCACGCTCCAACACCTTGGCATGCTCGCCCTTGCGGCCTCTGACCACAGGGGCCAGCAACTGGATCTTCGTGCCTTCTCCCATGTTCATGATCTGATCCACCATCTGATCTACAGTCTGCTTGGCAATCTCTCTGCCACACTTCGGGCAGTGGGGAATACCGATTCTCGCATACAGCAGACGGAAATAGTCATAAATCTCTGTTACCGTACCTACGGTAGAACGAGGGTTACGGTTGGTGGATTTCTGGTCAATGGAGATAGCGGGGGACAGTCCTTCGATGCTTTCCACATTGGGCTTCTCCATCTGGCCCAGGAACTGTCTCGCATAGGAGGACAGGGATTCCATGTAGCGTCTCTGTCCCTCTGCATAGATCGTGTCGAATGCCAGAGAGGACTTACCAGAACCGGACATACCGGTCAATACCACCAGCTCGTTTCTGGGAATGTCCACATTAATGTTTTTCAGGTTATGTTCATTGGCACCCCGGATCTTAATGTATTCCCGGGGACGCATCTTCTTTGCTTCTTCCATTGTCTTGCCTTTCTTAAATAAAATATCGTTCTCCAATTATTCAGAGCCCCATTCGCAAAATCGCATCTTTGATGCTTTACTTTTATTCCATATCATTTAATTGTTTCTTTAATTCAAGCATTTTATCTCTAAGCTCTGCTGCCGCTTCGAAATTCAGGTCTGCCGCTGCTTTCTGCATCTTCTTCTGGATCTCGCCGATCAGCTTCTCCAGTTCCTTCTTCGTCATGGATTCGGGATCCTTCTCAAAGCGTACCTCTTCCTTGGCGATTACCTTGGAGATGCTGATAAGATCGCGCACCGCCTTTTTGATCGTCTGGGGGGTGATACCATGTTCTTCATTATATTTCATCTGGATCTCACGACGTCTGTTGGTCTCATCCAGTGCTTCCCGCATGGAGTCCGTGATGGTGTCCGCATACATGATAACATGGCCTTCCGCATTACGGGCCGCACGGCCGATGGTCTGGATCAGGGAAGTCGCACTTCTGAGGAATCCTTCCTTATCCGCATCCAGAATCGCCACCAGAGTGATCTCCGGAATATCCAGACCCTCTCGCAACAGGTTGATACCTACCAGTACATCGAACACATCCAGACGCATATCCCGGATGATCTGGGCACGCTCCAGCGTATCAATGTCAGAATGCAGATATTTCACCCGAATACCGACTTCCTTCATATAATCCGTAAGATCCTCTGCCATCCGCTTGGTCAGTGTGGTGATCAGTACCTTATGATGCTGTGCGATCTCCTTGTTGACCTCTCCGATCAGGTCATCGATCTGTCCCTCTACCGGGCGCACCTGTACTTCCGGATCCAGCAGACCTGTGGGACGAATGATCTGCTCTGTCCGTAGCAGTTCATGCTCCTTCTCATAATCGGAAGGAGTGGCGGATACGAACATCATCTGGTCGATATGCGCCTCGAATTCCTCAAAGTTCAACGGTCTATTATCCAGTGCCGAGGGCAGACGGAAACCGTAGTCCACCAGTGTCTGCTTTCGCGAGCGGTCCCCGGCATACATACCGCGGATCTGTGGGATCGTCATATGGGACTCGTCCACGATGATCAGGAAATCATCCGGAAAAAAGTCCAACAGCGTCATGGGCGGTGCTCCCGCAGGAAGTCCGTTCAGATGTCTGGAATAGTTCTCGATACCGGAACAGAAACCGGTCTCCCGGAGCATCTCAATATCGAAATTCGTCCGTTCCGCAATCCGCTGGGCCTCGATCAGCTTGTCTTCGCCCATTGAAAAACTGTACCCGTTCCTTCATCTCTTCTTCGATATTGTCACAGGCTGCCTTGATCTTCTCCTGAGATACCACATAATGGGATGCCGGGAAGATCGCCACATGATTCGCTCTGCATGAATTTTCCCTGTAAGAGGCTCTACCTCTGCGATCCGGTCGATCTCATCCCCGAAAAATTCGATACGGATGAGATAATCGCCGCCCTGTGCCGGATATACTTCCACCACATCTCCCCTGACACGGAAAGTGGCACGCTGAATATCCATATCGTTGCGGTTGTACTGAATATCGATCAGTTCCCGCAATACCTCGTCACGATCCTTCACCATGCCGGGACGCAGGGATACGATCAGATCCTGATATTCGTCGGGGCTTCCCAGACCATAGATACAGGACACGCTGGCCACTACCACCACATCCCTGCGTTCCGCCAGGGATGCTGTCGCTGACAGACGCAGTTTATCGATCTCATCATTGATGGAAGAATCCTTGGCAATATAAGTGTCCGAAGACGGCACGTAAGCCTCCGGCTGATAATAATCATAATAGGAGACAAAATATTCCACGGCATTTTCCGGGAAAAATTCCTTCATTTCCCCGTAAAGCTGCCCCGCCAGTGTCTTGTTGTGGGCAATGATCAGCGTCGGCTTATTCAATGCCTGGATCACATTGGCCATGGTAAAGGTCTTACCGGAACCGGTAACACCCAGCAATGTCTCAAACTGATTGCCCTGCCGGAAGCCTTCCACCAGCTCCGCAATAGCCTGCGGCTGGTCTCCGGTAGGCTGATATTCGGAATGTAATTTGAAATGATCCATATTCCTTCTCCTGATTTTCGCTTCTATCTGTAAAACTCTATCTGTAAAAATAGGAAGTCTCTATCATCTTCTTAGTATGATTACCCGTCTAGTATATCATTCAAAAATAAAAAAGTACAGAACAAAATCGAATGTTTGTTCTGTACTTCTTATACCCTGATGATAACACGCAATATTTCAACATTTTCATAACACTGTACGCTCAGCCATTGCATCATATACTATTTTTTCCAGATATTCTCTCTTTGAAAAATTACTGCCATCCGCAAAATATGCATTATATGCTACCAAGGCCATTCGAACATATCTGCTGTTTTTTTCAAATAACTCTCTGTTTATCTTTAAGCCAATCGCATCAGCATATTGGCAGCAAAATGTTATCGTTGTTCTGGTGTTTCCTTCCCGAAAAGGATGTACTTTCCATAGTCTTGCCAGAGAATCGCAAAATTCGACTGTTGCACGCTTTCTATCCATATCTTTCCAAGGCTTCCCTCGCATATCTGAAAGGATATTGTGAATATCCTTCACGATATCAAACGGATCAGAGTACTCTACTGACATACCTCCGAGGACATCTTCCTCCTTATAGATAGCAATGATACGTGGTTCTCCTGCCCATTCATATAAATCCTGAAAAATATAATGGTGCATCCTTAAAAGATGTTCGGTATTATATTCTCCCGGCAATGGATTCATTGCTAACTCTTTTAAACGATACACCACGTAATCTGCTTCCGCATCATTCAGCCCATCCTGCGTTCTGATATCCAGTTTGTTTTTTAATACCTCTGTATTTTCATACAAATACGGATCATCGCATTCGCAGGCTCCTTCATCTTATATTTCTTATCAAGAAATTTTTTAACATCTTCCATCGTTGCCTCACCTGTTTTTTTCTTTTTCGATATATTTTTTTTAAATCCTCTGTTAGGTTCAAGTCCATCTACCCTGATCATTCCGATTGCATAATCCCAAGCTTCTGCATTAGTCATTGTATCAATCCTCCTTTTCTGCTCTTCTTATTATATCAAAAATTCTTAAATTCTTCACTATTATTTCATCATAAAGTTGCTCTACCAGCGCCTCGAAAAACTCCATCATTTTCTTAGTATGACTACCCGTCTAGTATATCATTCAAAAATAAAAAAGTACAGAACAAAATCGAATGTTTGTTCTGTACTTTTTTATCATACGCCTCTTTACTGCATGATATCGCCAACACCATTATCCCGAATCACCTGCTGATACCAATAAAAGGAATCTTTCGGAATTCGCTGCTGTGATCTATAGTCCACATAAACTAATCCAAATCTCGGGTCGCATCCTTCCGCCCACTCAAAATTATCTGTAAATGCCCATGCTGTATATCCTATCACAGGAATCCCATCATTCATTGCACGATACAATTTACTCAGATAGCAATACATATAATCAATCCTCTGAGGGTCATGTACCTTACCGTCACTCATTACAAAATCAAGATTGGACATACCATTCTCCGTAATCAGAATTGGAAGATGATATCGTTCATACAGGAATTTCGGAGACCAGTAAAGTACCTCGGGGGTAATCGCCCATCCTAACTGTGTACGTGGCATTCCGGGCCAGCCGAGATCGGGAGATTTTGCATCTGCATTATAATTGTTAGCAAAATAAATATTATACCCAAAAAAGTTCAACGGCTGGCAGATTACTTTCAAATCCTCTTGTGTCAAAACCTTTTCCAGATACTGTGGTGCTTTTCCCAAAATCATTGGATCTGCCCACCAGTTTACCGCCATGGAAAATCCCTTTTCAATATCAAACATTTCATTTCTTGCTTTTTCGATTCCATCAGTCGTTTCATCATACGCCACAAAATTGCGTCCATTCAAGGCGAATCCAATCTGCGGATCTGCAAGTTTCGAACGTTCTCTAATAATTTTCACCGCATATCCGTGACATAATAATACATTCCTGCTGATGTAAGCCAGATCACTGAATCGTTGCTCTTTTGTCATCGTATTTGTCTTAAACGGAGCTTGTCGACCTTCAAAATAACCGAACCCGATAAAGCATGCCGGCTCGTTGAACGTTATCCAATAACGCACTTTATCAGATAAAGCGTCTACCACAGTCTGAACATATTCTTTAAATTCATCAATAATCTGTGGATTCTCCCATCCTCCTTCGTTGTAAGCCCACATAGGAAGATCCCAATGATACAAAGTACACAGCGGCTCAATCCCGGCACGACGCAGTTCGCCTGTCAGATCTCGATAAAACTGAAGTCCTTTTTCGTTGATAATACCTCTTTGAGGCATAACTCTCGGCCAACTGACGGAAAACCGGTAACTCTTCAATCCCAGCTCTTTCATCAGAGCGATATCCTCTCTGTAACGATGATAATGATCACAAGCCTTATCCCCATTTAGGTTCCGCTTGATGTGTCCATCTGCAGTAGCGTCCCAGATACTGTCGGTCTTACCATCCTCATTTCTGGCTCCCTCTATCTGGAAGGAAGCACTGGCTGCCCCCCATAAAAATTCTCCGGAATAATTTCATTTTCTTGTTCCTCCTGCTCTTGTTATTTTTTGTGATATAAATGTACTTCTCCGCATAAACCGATCTGATTCTCCGGTTTCCAGTTCTCCTGTTTTCTCTTTGGTGGTATTCTCCGCTCCAATGTAGTAGCAACTTCGATTACAATCCGGTTTTTTCCTGTTATAAGTAACTTATCAATCTCATACCGATACGGTGGAATAATCTGGATTCCACAATCTGCTCCGTTTACAAATACTTGTACGGCTTCCCCTGCGTCACTGATCTCTAAAACTGCATGTTGTATTTCTTCCGGTCTCAGTTCCACTTCCTGTTCATAACGAATCACACCGCCGAAATCCGGCATTTCCTTCTCTGCATGATCTGGTAATTCTACCGCTACAGGCTGTTCAAATACAGGATAATGAATGCTATCGCACACCGAGCGTGTCCATCCTTTATTCAGATTTCTGCCTCCTGTTACCGTATACGTCGATTGCTTTTTCAAACAGTCCGGGGTTTCCGTATCAAATATGATGATCCAACTTTTTCCGGGTTCTATCCGCACATTAAACTCTATCGAATTTCCTTCTTTTAGCTGTAGCTCTTCCAGTTCATTTTCCCATGCATTATACCGATAGCATATCTCTCTTTTATCTGACAAGAGCACCGTGCCTTCATATATCGTCGTTCCTTCATTCACAAGGTACAAGAGTTCCGGGTCTCCATGATACCTGTAACTGCGAATATCTTTATTCTCCGGAATCATCTGTATTTCCGGCATCCTGTGCTTTCTCATGTACTCCAAAAGTTTCGTTACCGGCAATGTTTCTGCGTATTTGCGTATTTGTGACAACCTTTCCGCTTCACTATTACTGTCGATCCAACTGCATATTCCTTTGGGATAGGCATTTAGGAATACACAGGGGAATCCCTGTTTTCCCAGTCGGATAACAGCTTCTGCCGTTTCCTTTGTTATATAATCGGTCTGTGGAATAATGAAAATCTTATATTTCTGTGTATGGACCTGTAATCCGTCACTCAGATCCGTTTCATAACAACTGTCTGTAAAAATATCTGACGGCAAGAAGTCAAATCCAATCTGTGCTTCCGTCAGAATTCTTGCCGGTTCCTGAATATACATGCATGTCATTCCCGTCCACTCGGCTTCGCCATGATACAAAATCGCCGCTTCGCTCTCATGATGTCCACCGTTTATCAGATTGCAGATACGATTCATATAATTCATCAGCACTCCAAAGTGACGGTATTGCGGATTATGTCCATGTGCATAAAAATGCGGTGGGCAGTCCTGATCCGGGAAATCCTTGGCCGAAAAAGCATGCGGAACAAAATGATTCACACCTCGAACCATAAAATGATCCGCCAAATATGCCTCCAGTCTCACCCCTTCTTTCCAGCCATAATTTCCAAAAATTTCGCACATGGAGCGATCTTTTTTACGACAATCTATTGCTGCCGCGCTGGAAGCAAGACGCCCCAGTGTGAAATGATAAAACACACCGTCACGCGGTGTCCCCAGATGAGAGACATAAGTAATATCTTCTCCCTGTGGTAATACCTGTCCTCCAATATCATCTATTCCTGACATATCCTGTCCTGCCAGTCCGCGGAAGTAGTGTCCCAGACTCGATCCGCAGCGAGCATGCTGGTTATTATCTTCTATCAGATGGCCTATGTATTCGACACCGTGTTTGTGACACCAGTCTCCGATCTGCCGGGAAAAAAGCCTTTTCCACACATCTGGTAACTTTATCCATATAACTGTAACGCACCTTGGCCGTCAGATTCTCATCAAATTCCCTTTCCCATAAAAGCGGCAGATATTTTGCATATTCCGTTCCAAACGTTTTCTCAAGATCCTGTGCAAGTTCCCTGCTCCAAGGTTGATCTTCCATCTGATAGATCTTCTGATCCATCTGATAGAGATGACCGTTCCCGATCTCCGGTTCATCCGAGAAAAATCCTGCAATGGTATCTCCGAAATCCTCTTGATAAATGTGCATAGTGTGGCTCATACACAGCCTCGATCAGTGTATGACAGGCCTCCTCATCCAACATATTCATATAATTACGATGTGGTTCCACGATTTCTTCGTCAGATGAAGTGCATATTACTTTCCATTCTCCTTCCGTCGGTGCAAACGCAATTCTCTCCGTTTTTTCCTCCAGCAATATCAGATCTTTCTCCACTGATCCGTTTTTCCGCACCGCTATTATCCCCAGTGTCTGATCTCCCGGGAATGTTTCAAATTCCATGTGAAAATAATTCTCGATCCAGGATGGAACAAACGGTTCTGCTCTATCGTAGCTTGGTCTCTTCCAGACTTTTCTTTCTCCCGGAGCCACCCTGTCCAACACTCGGTAGGTCAGGAACCATCTCTTGCAGGTGTCCGGTTTTTCCTCAATTTTTCCGTTACAATATCCTGTAGGGAAATGACTGTCATCCAGTATCCAGACCTTCATTTTCCGTTTTCTTGCTTCCTCCAAAATAATGTCCATATCCCGCCACCAGCCGGCTCCCACAAAATCCGGATGTGGGCGGCTTTCTATACACACCGCACGAATATTTGCATCATAAATTACCTGCATGTATTTTCTCAGCACTGCTTCCGATTCACCGTGTTGCCAGAAAATGGGGAAAATATAATTTTCCATCTCTCCATGCAACAGGCTGTTTATTTTGGAATTCATAAACGCCTCCTCATCTGCTGTCAATTCTCTTCCTGTTTGTATTTTTGTCTGTACTCGCTGGGTTTCATTCCTTCCACCCGTTCAAATGTCTGATTAAAATGGTTTACATCACTGTATCCCACCGCTTTACACACCTCATAAATATGCAGTTCCGTCTCTGCCAACAGCTTTTTGGCACGATCCACACGATAATCTGTCAGATACTTCTGATAAGTCATTCCGGTTTTTTTCTTAAACAATTGGCTGAAATAGTAAGGATTAATATAAAATTTTCCGGATATGTCATTCAATGAAATATTCTGATTATAGTTTTGCCTGATATACTCCTTTGCTTCTGCAATAACGTCTTTCTTTTTCGGCATATTATCTTTCAGCATAACTTCATTGACACTGCTGACCATATTCATGATCCAGTTTTCCAACTGTTCCATTGTCTTGAATTTTTCAATACTCTTCAAAGTAAATAAATTCTTTCCAAAAGTATTCATTCATCTGAAGCTGTGCCGTCGGTATGTTGTGTAATCCCAGAAGCACAATATTCAAGCTCAGTTTCTGCAATTCTGGAAGTGTCAATGTATTCTCTGAAAGAATTCTGTGTAAAAATTCCTTTCACGGTAATCCGGAAGCCATTCTGGTCAAAACGATCAATTCTATCCTTTAATTGCTCTGTCTCTTCTTCCGTAAGCAGTTCCGGCCGGTTTTCCATATTGCAAAGTTCTTCAAATAAAATAGCGGTTCCGCAGCCTTTCAAAATACGGTAATTGATAGCTACACAAGCTTCCTCATATGCTTTAGGGAGATCTTCATACTCTTTATAAGTACTTCCGATTCCTATGCTGAACCGCCCTGCGTCCTCCGTGTTTTGGATCATATACTTTCCGACAAGCGTCTTCTTATCTTCCGTCGTAAAATTGTTTGCTCCGATGATTACCGCTGTTTGTGCATTCCCGATGTGGATACTGTAAAGGAACTGTTCCCCCCTGTAGAATCAAGCCTTCTACAGGCAGTATATTCTCCTCTTGATTTTCTGCAGCAAGTACCAGACAGGTATACTGACTGTAATTTTCTAAAACTCTCATTTCCTTCAGGAATTCTCCCACTTTATAGCGGCTGTCCGTACCACCTGTCAAGAAATCCCTCAATGCATAGTTACGCATATCATCATTCAATTTTCCCAAGGAATCCTGTGTCTTTCTCCTGGTTGCAATTTCTCCGCACACCCTGGTTATTGTCTCACTCAGTTCTTTCTCATCAACCGGTTTTGTGATAAAATCTCTGACTCCCAGTTCGATTGCCTTTTTTGCGTAGCTGAATTCTGCATATCCGCTTAATACAATAAACTCAGCTGAGCATCCTGCTTTTTTCAGTTCCCGGATCATTTCCAATCCGTCCATTTCAGGCATTCTGATATCCGTAACAATAATATCCGGCTGCTCTGCGGCGGCTTTCTCATATCCTTCTCTTCCGTCATGTGCCAGCAGAACCGGTCTGCACTCCGGATTATACTTTCCAGTCAAATAGGCAATTCCGGTTGCCTTTTCCTTTTCATCCTCAACAATCAATAACTTATATGCCATATTGATCAGCCTCTTTCCTGCTCCATATAAGGAATTCGAATTTCCACCACTGTTCCGTACTCATCACTTGATAAGATACTCAGCTTTCCTTCATTTCCATAACGCAATCTGATCCGCTCTGCTATATTGCGAAGACCGATTCGATGAGAGTTTTGTGTTTCCTCGCTCTGTGATGTTTCCGACAATGCCTCCAGGCTGTGTCGAACTTCTTCCAGTCTCTCACCGGACATACCGGCACCATCATCCTGAATGGTAAACACCATAATATGTTCATCAACCAGTCTTCCGGATATAGATATTTTAATCGGTATACCACTCTCTCTGCTTCCGTATTTGAATGAATTTTCAATGACCGGCTGAAACAGAATCGGCATGATACGTGCCTGACAGAGCTTCCGATCCACATCCTCCTGCAAAGTAATCACATTGTCAAAACGGATATTCTGAAGACAGATATAAGACCGAATATTGTCAAGTTCATCGTTTACTGTGTAATTCTTTTTATCACTGTCCAGGACATTACGAAACATTTTTGCCAGAATCTTAACCATATCGGCCACATCATCATCTCCGTTCAGGATAGCCTTAATGCGAATGGATTCCAGGGTATTAAACAGAAAATGGGGATTAATCTGGGTACGAAGTGCCAGAAACTGTGCATTTTTCTGGCGTACACCTGCCTGATATATCTCCTCAAGCAGTGCTTCCATCTTACCGACCATATGATTATAGCTTTTTACCAGGCTTCCGAGTTCATCATTTCCAACCGTTTCCTCAATCAACTCATAGTTTCCATTTTCCAGTCTTTTCATACTACTCTGCAACTTCCGGATTAAATATACCATTTGTTTGCTGAATAAACGGAAGCGGAAATAATGATTGCAATCAGAACCGCCACCAGTATCCATGTCACCTTCTGGATAAAGCTGACACGCAGATACATCTTGCTCCTCGGGATCACAGTATTCACCTTAATCCCCAACTGTTTCGTCGTATCTTCTATTACGATATAATCGTCAGGGTTCTTTTCATAAAACAGCAGGCTTTCTTTGTCAATCTCGCTATAATGAGCTCTGCCGCTGGACAAATCAGAATCATATATCAGTCCCCCCTGTGCATCTGTAATATTAATTTTGATATTATATTGATTGCGTTCCAGAAGAAACATATCACTCAATTTGATAATACTGGACGGAGCAAGGTCTATCAGTATCATCCCGGCATATTTTCCGTTTACACCGTATACACGACGTCCAAATGTAACCAATATCTGATCTCTGTTTCTATCATAATAAGAGCAGTCATGCAAACGGTGTCAGAAACAGAACTTCCGAATTCTCCTGTTCTTTTAAAAACCAGTCCTGCCGCAACAATTCTTCACAACTCAAAGATCTTCCGGTACGATCATACTGAAAATATCCGCCTTCCTCATTCATGATCGTCACAGACTGAATTTCACTTTCCATCGTCATCAGTCTCATTACCAGTTCACGATAAAACAGTTTATTCTCTATTCTCTGTGATATCGGAATCTCTGTGTCCAGACGATCCATCAGACCTTCATTCACCAGCAGAGATTTTGTAAGCGCATCATAATCGCTGATAAACCCATTCATGTCAGAAGCTATTTGTGAACTGAAAATAGATGCAGTTTCCTCCATGGCGGATTCCAGACTATTAGCGGAAATATGATATAGTACAAAGCTCATAACCAACAATGGCATCACACTGACCATCGAGAACACAAGAATCAATTTTGTCGCTATATTCAGGTTGTTCCACATTTTCTTCATTGTCATCACACCGCCCATAGATTATTCGCTGTTCTATTCTAAAGAGATTTCAAGCATATCCAACATTCCCCGTCCGTGATATTCCAACATCAAAGTACCAATACCTCTCCATTCTTTTATATCGGTTTGGTTCTTTTCCCAGTCTTCTGACGGCATCACAAAAATACGCCCTATCTCCTTATCATTTTCCTGTATTCTAACACAGATTTCTCCTTTTGCGCATCCTCTGGTCGTTATCGTTATCTTTTTCAGGTCATCGAATTGAAAATATTTATACCCTGCGCATCCTCCGTCTTCTATGCAGGTAATGTATTGCTTGGGCGCTGCATTTTCATCTTGTATCTCATCCGGATTTTTATCCGGAGCATCCTGTGTCACATAGGGCTGCGCATTGCTGTCCGGCCTGGATATCTCAGGTTCTAATTTTCCATGCAGTATGCATGCTATGGACGCAGGATATGTACCTTTTTCCAGCGGAGCTCCGTTGAATCCCTGTGATGTCATCTCTGCCTGTTGAAACCTGCCATCCGGCAACATAACTAACTCTTCAACGCAGGCTTGTCTTGAAAACTGTGTCTTATTAGTAGGTCTATGATAAAAGACGTACCATTTACCATTGATCTGCTCAATACTTCCATGATTGTTTCCCCACATGATCTGTATCCGGTTCTTATCCTGTTCTTCTATTACGCCGGAGTTATCGGACAGTACTCCTGCATAACGATACTCACGATCCGGTTTTTCACTTATGGCATAGCATAATTCTCTCGACCGAACAGAAGAATAAATCAAATAGTACTTTCCGTTTATCTTCCTGACAGAACTTGCTTCAAAAAACTCATGTCCCTCAAATCCGGTATCCTTTGCTTTTCCCAATATTGGAAGCAGAATTCTTGGTTCTTCTATGACTGTAAGCATATCGTCACTTAATTCCATGACACAGGAATTTTTAGGTGTTTTCCCTATATCCTTCTCTGTCTTTGGACCATTTCCTGAATACAGGTAAATTTTACTGTCTTCATCTATAAAAACACCGGGATCAAACTGCCAGATATCCCCTTCCCGTTTTCCGATCCATTGTCCTTTTTTATCCTGCACAATTCCATAGAATTGATATTGTCCTGCAGGTTCATTGCATACAGCTACACCGATTGCCTCTCCGTCACCGTCCGGGCAATAATATAAATAGTATCTTCCATCCTTGCCTCTTGCGACATCCGGTGCCCAGATTTGTCTGTTACCATCCGGCATTCTTGGATCCTGGCTGCTCCGGTAGATAATGCCTTCGTATCTCCATTCCTTTAGGTCATGAACATTGGCAGACCAACAGACATAATCGTTCATGCAATACTTATTTCCGCCAAACCCGTCATGGCTTCCGTATAGATAAACCCTGTCACCAAATACATGTGGTTCTCCGTCCGGAATATATTCCCACAAAGGCAGATATGGATTATAGCTCTGCATTCTTTTGTACTCCTGTTTCTACAAAGGAGTCCTGGGGAAATAAACTCTCAGGACTCCTCATCTTTCTTGCAGAATATTACTGTGCTTTTTTTTGCGTACCACTCTCTTGCTTTCTCAGTTACTTCCGTTCCACCGGTGGCATACCATTTTTCTACAAATTCATCAAACTTATCAATGGAGTATTCTCCGGTGATAATCTTGGTAGCATATTCAATATATAAAGTCCGGTTAGCAATATCCGGATAATCAGAAGTAATCGATTCCGGCATACCGTCCCCAGCAAAACTCTTTACATATTTCTGGTTTTCCTGAACATTCTCAATTGCCTGAGATACTGCCCATGCTCTGTCATCTGTTAACTGGGAAGACAGTACATTCACTTGGAAATCAATGGTTGCAATTTGGTTGAAAGGTACTAATACCAAATTCTGCTGCGTGGATGGATCATCCGGCAGACGAACGGATTCCCCGTTTACCACTTCACTGTGCATACCTTCCACACCATTATAAAATTTCATCCACAGATCCTGGTTTCCATAAGCATCTAATACTTTCATGATTCTGTCAATCTTCGCTTCATCATCCGTATTTGCTACAACAAATCCTCCGCCGTTCATCTGATGCATTGTATAATATCCTTCATATCCGGGTGCTGAAATGGCAGGTAATACAGCGATTTCCGGTTTTACTCCGGTACCATTATAAATATTTTCCGCATAATTATAGCATTCCTGAGGCAAATGTTCCCAAATACCAACCACACCTGAATTGATTTTACCGTCCCACGCAGCCTTATCATTCAGAAAAGTCTCTGGGTCGAGCAATCCTTCTGCATATAACCCGGACATCCACTCCAGACAATCTCGCATATTCTTGGTTACTGCAGAGTAAGTAAGTTCTCCATCATAAATATCCCACTGAGGATATCCTTCCCACATTGCAATTCCGTACTGTCCAAACAACTGTCCCATCCATCTTGCTTCTGCACGACCACCTGTAGGGATTTCATCTGCCACCCCATTGCCATTGGGATCATCGTTTTTAAATGCTCTGAGTACTTCTACAAACTCTTCCTGGGTTGTGGGCATGTCCAGACCGAGATTATCCAGCCAGTCCTTACGAATCATAGCGCCATTTCTTCCGTAACTCATAACCTGCGGAATCACATAGATGCGGTTTTGCCCGGTCGGATCATTCGCTTTTACTGCGTCCCAGACATCCTCCGGAATGCTCTCCCACAAATGAGGTGCTTTTCAGGCAACAGATCTGTCAGATCCAGTAATGCTCCATTCGCAATTAATTCTGTCTCTACACCATTCCAGGGAGTAAACATATCCGGCATATCTCCGGCAGCAATTCTGAGATTCAACTGCTCCAAATAGGTTTCTCCACCATTCCACTCTACATAAGGCTGTACAATCCCGACACCTATGATATCTTTATAAAAATTATACAGTTCACTTCCTGCTTCCACCGGAAGGTATCCATTGTTGGTGCTCCAGATTTCAATATCCTCATCTGTAGAAGCCTCTGCCGTCTGTTCTGTTGCTTCTGTGCTCTTAGAATCAGCACTTCCACACCCCGACAACATTGACATCACCATCACCGATGCCAGCGTTGCACTCATTAGTTTCTTTGCATACCTTTTTTTCATACCTTTCCACCTCGTTCTTTCTTTTGGTAATTCTATTTTATCAGCTCCTATTTCTTTTGAAATATGGGCTTTTTAGTTCTTACTCTGTGTTTCTTTAGTTTTTATTTATCCCTTTACAGACCCTAGCATTGCACCTTTCGCAAAATATTTCTGTATCCAGGGATACGCGACCAAAACCGGAAGAATCGCAAATACAACCGCTGCTGCGCTGAGAGTTGCGGATGTATAATTTGCTGTCTGTGCCATGGTAACTGCCTGTAATTCTCCACCTCCGTCAACAATTGTTCGAATCTTCATTTGTAAAGGAAACAGGTTCATATTTTGTATAAACATCATCGGATGCTCATATTGGTTCCACATTGTCACTCCGTAAAATAATCCTACCGTAGCCAGCACTGCTTTCGAAGCCGGAAGCACAATTTGAAGCAAAATACGAAATTTTCCACATCCATCAATCATTGCAGCTTCTTCCAACTCCCGGGGAAACTGTTTGAAAAATGTTCTGACTATAATCAGGTTATACGCTGTCATAATATGAGGAAGAATTAACACCCAGTAATTATTGTATAATCCATAAGAACGTAACGTCAAAAAATAAGGAACTTTAGGAGCAGCAAACACCATAGTAAATACCACAAATAACATAATATATTTGGACGGTCGGAATTCTGTTTTCGACAACGGATATGCCATTAAAACATTTAGTAATAATGCTATCGCCACACCCAACACTGTGGAAGAAACCGAAATCAAGAAAGGCATCCATATTTTTCCTTTCATAAAAAGATATTTCCAGGAATCAAACGTAAATCCTACCGGTAATAAATTAATCTGATTCATCTGTGATGCCGTTTTGGAGCTCAAGGATACTGCAGCCTCAGAAATAAGCGGGATGGCCGTAATAACGGCAAACAATATTAGAATCAAGCTAATTACAAACCCAAAGATTTTATCGTTTGCAGATTCCCGTACATGTGATTTTTTCGTATAAGCCTTCATTACCACAATCCTCCGTCTTCTGAAACTTTATTTGCAATTTTATTGAAAGTAACTACCATAAACAGACCTACTACCGACTGGAACAATCCTACCGCTGTTGCGAAACTGTATTGTGCCTGTTGAATTCCGACACGGAAAACATACGTATCAAAAATATCTGCCACTGAATAAGTCATTGGTGTGTATAAATTATATACTTGATCAAATCCAAGTGTTAAAAAGCTTCCGATGTTCAAAAGTAAAAGTGTAAGCACCGTAGGCACTAAAAGAGGAAATGTAATGAATTTCATTTTCTGGAATCGCGACGCACCATCAATAGAAGCTGATTCATACAAACTCGGATCCATTCCGCTAATTGCCGCCAGATATACTACCGTACCCCAGCCAGATTCTTTCCATATCGTAGAAAGAACATAAATAGGACGAAACCAGCTTTCTTTCTGCATTACCAGTAAGGGAGACATTCCCAGAAATTCTCTTACGTTATTAAACAGTCCACCAATGCCAAAAATATCGAATACCAGTCCTCCTACCACTACCCAGGATACAAAATATGGGATACAAATAATCGTCTGTATTCCCTTTTTCACCTTAGCATTTCGTAGTTCATTTAACATCAATGCCAAAATGACGGGAACCGGAAATGTCAAAACAGTCTTCAGCAATCCCAGAACAACCGTATTTCTGAGGATTTTGTAAAAATCCGGATATGTAAACAGCTTTTTAAAATTAGTCAATCCACACCATGCACTATCCCAAATTCCTTTATATGCAGAATAATCTTTAAATGCGATTACGCTACCAAGCATAGGAATATACTTAAACATAACAAGATATATAATTCCAGGCAACATCATCACATAATAAGGCCAGTTTCTTTTAAAATGCTCCTTTAAATTACCGGATCCAGCCTCCGTTCTTTTCATTTTTGGTTTTTCCCATAAACTCACTCCTGTCTTCTTTCTTTTTGGAATGATTTCATTTTAACATTTGTGTTTTTTTTGGAAAATATGAGAATTTTAGTGATTGCTATGGTTTTTTTTAAGAATTTGACACAAAAAAAGCCTCAGCAGATTTCTCTACTGAGGTTTCTATTCGCAGGTCAACCCTGCTTCGCAGGGCTACAAGGATTCGAACCTTGAAATGACGGAGTCAGAGTCCGTTGCCTTACCGTTTGGCGATAGCCCTATGTCGTTTACTTGATGAAGTATACACTATCTGTTCCTTTTTTCGCAATACC
>ENA-OQHF01000724-OQHF01000724.1-human-gut-metagenome-genome-assembly--contig:-NODE-724-length-19266-cov-3.052824_pt1 | contig 19266 bp, 20 predicted proteins | sample MGYA00242559_ERZ504709 | MGnify/ENA primary metagenome ERZ504709 (study PRJEB26092, sample SAMD00036203) | human gut metagenome | host: Homo sapiens | study: EMG produced TPA metagenomics assembly of... | reverse complement strand
GTGGAAGTCCTTCCAGCAAATCAGCCTCAATATGCTGATAAGTTTCTTCCAGCGTACCTCTGGTATATTCAGGAGCTACTTCTGTTTCCGGTTTCGTAGCATAAAGGAATACCCAATTTGGTTGAAGCGGTAGCCGGATCGTAAGCTTCACAGAAGATATTAGCCAAGACAAAATGTGCATATGCACGGCACAACAGCGCTTCACCTTTCTGAGCGTTCAGCGAAGCCGGATTTCCCATCTGTTCGATAGCCTGCAGTGCATGGTTTGCCGAAGCAATCGCCATATAAAGTCCGTTCCACATTCCCTGCGGAGAGTCCTGATCCGTATCTGTCTTGATATCATTCCACAAATAGGCATCCTGCTCCTGCTGGTACTCAAAAGCATACATTTCACCGTTATCAGCCGTATTGTCCGAAGCTTTTTCAAACATCATTATCGGATAATAGCTAGGATAAGCTGAAACCAACAGACTAGTAACCTTCGATTCCGTATCTATTTCTGCACGATTATCAGGCACTGTATCAAGGAAATCGCTACACGAAGCGAAAGCCCACGCCATCAATAAAGCAGCACTGTATGTTTTTATATTTTTCATCATAATTTTCTCTTTTAAATCAAATTAAATACCCAATCTCAAAGTCAAAGTAAACTGCTTAGGAACAGGAGCAGCCACACCACCGGTGTTGAAGAATTCCGGATCCTGACCGTTCAGCTTCTTGTCAGCATAAATCAGGAACAGGTTGGTTGCCTGAAGTTTCAGTGACAGGTTGCTCAGTTTCATACGGCTGGCCAGTGATTTCGGGAAATCATAGTTCAGTGAAATTTCCTTCATACGGATGAAGTCACCTTTGGCGATACGTTCTGTAGAGTAGTTGTATGCATTGTATGCGCGGCTCAACTGAGAATCCTGACGGTTCATACGTGTATCGGCGATAACCGGTATGTTGGTAATATTTTCGTCACCCGGCTTAGTCCAGCGGTTTACAAACTCTTTCGGTGTTGCATCCAAGTCAGTATATTTATTGCTGAATACCGGATCCAGACGGATTACATTTCCGAATGAGTAAGTGATAAATACATTCAACTTAAAGTTCTTGTAGGTAAATACGTTACCGAAACTACCGGTAATAGTCGGATCGGTCGGACCTTCGTAAACCAGATGATCTTTAACGTTACGTTCCTGGAAGTTGATGTCACTTACAGTCACTTCACCTTTTTCATTGATGAATGTCGGAAGACCTTGTTCGTTCAGTCCCTGGAAGTCCATAGAGAACAGTGAACGTACCGGATAACCTTCCAGAGCAAAACCTGTACCTGCAATCAGGTCGATAACACGTGAGTTAGCATCCAGTTCGGTAACTTCGTTCTTCGCGTTAGAGAAGATAAAGTCGGTATTCCATTTGAAGTCGCGTGTTACAATGTTCCTTGTAGACAATGTAAATTCCACACCGTGTGACTTCATGCTGGCAACATTGGCATATTTTGAAATCTGTCCGCCTACACCCATTGTATTGATGATACCGATCAAGTCGTAGTTGTTACGCTTGTACCAGTCCATAGCCAGATTGATGCGGTTATCCAGGAAACCGATTTCAGCACCGATATTCAACTCATGTTTCTTTTCGTAAGTCAGCTCACTGTTTTCCAGTTCTGTAATCTGAAGTCCGGATTCACTTACACTGGCAAACGGGCGGTAAGAGTTATAACTGTTGATGATTACGCGTGAGTTAGAAACCTCAGCCGGACCACGGTCGGCAGTCAGTGAGTAAGAAGCCTTCAGAGTCAGGTTAGACAAGGCCGGTCTCAGGTTTTCGAACCAGCTTTCTTCGTGTGCGTTCCATGCACCCGAAACGTTCCATGTAGGAAGCCAGCGTGCCGAACGGCTCTTACCCAGCTTGTTAGAACCTTCATAACGGACTGTACCGTTTATTGTATATTTACCTTTCCATGAATAAGTAGCTGTACCGAAGAAAGCCACGTCACGAGAGCGGGTTGTAGACACACCGTAGTAAGCAGCATTTTCCTCATTACCCTGTTTGAAGTACAAATAGTCGTAAGAAGGAAGCATACCCATATCATACTGCAAACCTACACCCTGGAACCAAGTCTGTGTACGGTCGGTAGCGTTCAACTCCATACCACCGAAGAAGTTGAAGATATGGTTTTCATTAAATACGTCATTGTAGCTGGCAGTAGCACGGAAGTCGTAGCTGTTCATGCCATATTTAGTTTCACGGTAGAAACCTCCCACCGGAAGAACCGATACCGGCAATGCATTCGATACATCCGGGTCAGTATACAACCACGGGTTAGCGTCACGGATAGTAGCATCATCCATTGCACGGTAAGCCCATGCCTGGTTAGAATAGTCAGTAATCTTGTGAGCCTGAGTAGTAGTAGAATACTTGTAAGCACCCAGCACACTCAGTTCTACCTTATTGATAGGTTTGTATTTCAATTCACCCTGGAATTTCATATCTACTACATCCAGGTCCATATAGTTATTGTCCAGTTCATGCAAGATATTGAACGGCGCATAGTTACGTACGTAGTATTCATTCGGGTCGAGTGCACGTGAAGTATTCAGCGCGTAAGAATACGGGTTGATATCGAAGTCACGTTTTACTTCACCACTTACAGGGTCCAGATTCGAGCTCAACGAACCCGGCGCACGCTGTTTACGGTAAGAAGCGTTACCGATCAGGTTCAGTGAAACTTTCTTCGAAATATTATACAGTGCGTTCAGGTTGGCAGTGTAACGCTGTACCTTGCTCTGTTTGGTCCATCCCGGGTCGTTCATCACACTCAGTGAAGTATAGTACGAAGCCTTTTCAGTACCACTTGTCATACTGATTGCATGGTTCTGAGAAATACTGTTGTTGAACAAAACATCAAACCAGTCTGTATTTCTGTATTCAGCCTCACGCAGATAAGCATTTCTTGCTTCCGGAGTGTTTGGCATGCCAAATCTTGTGTTTTTTGCGTCGTAACTGTTGATCAAATGATACATCTTACCATATACACCACTGTTAGAAGCACGGTATACATCGGCAAATGTCAGGTAACCGTTGCTTTCCAGTGTCTTGTATACGTCCATCTGTTCCTGAGAATTCATGATGTTGAAGTTACGGTAGTTCGGTTTCAGACGCATGGTGAATTCACCTGTATAGCTGATCTTGTTAGAACCTGCCTTACCTTTCTTGGTAGTAACGACAATCACACCTGCCATGGCACGAGCACCATAGATAGAAGTAGCCGAACCATCCTTCAGAATCTGGAAGCTTTCGATATCGTCAGCATTCAAACCAGAGATAGCCGAACTGATCAGTGTAACGGCATCACCCGAAGACAAATCGTCAGCACCTACTTCCGTTACATCCTCCATGATGACACCATCTACTACCCACAACGGTTTAGAGCTACCGTAGATAGATGTGGCACCACGTACACGGATTTTCGGAGCTGTACCGAAAGTACCTGATACGTTCTGAACCGATACACCGGCTGCACGTCCTTCCAGGGCACGGCTGATTTCCGGCACACCGTCAAGTTTAGAGTCTTCGGCAGATATTTTTGTTGACGCACCTGTAAATAATCGCTTGTCCATACGCTGCATACCGGTAACTACGACTTCATCCAGTACCTCTGTATCCGATTCCAGTACCACCTTCATATTATTTTTGGCAGCTACTGTCTGCGATTTCATACCGATATAGCTGATTTCAAGTTTATCCCCCTTGTTAACTTTCAGTATAAACTTTCCGTCGATATCCGTAATTGTACCATTAGAAGTTCCCTTAACCAAAATAGAAGCTCCCACGACAGGCATGTCATCCTCCGCAGACATCACGACACCTGTCACTTGTACAGCCTGAGCTATCGCCAGACTTATGCCTATTTAACAAAAAGGCACAAAAAAAGTGTAATTCGCTTTTTCATATTCTAATAAAATTTTAATAACGGACACAAATATACATATCATTTCATTAAAAAACAAAAATTAAAGCAAAATACATAAATATTCTTGCATATTCTATAAATTATCAAATAGACAGTTTTAGCTTTATTTTTTACTATAAATACCGATATTTTACTAACACATTGAACATCTTTATACCCCCTTCGAGAATCTATGGATAAAACCATATAAAAACAAACAATAACAAATATTTAAAAAATAAGGGACTCCTCAAAAGAGTCCCTTAATACAAATTACTATAAACCAAAGATTTATATAAGTGTTAAAATTTAATAATACACACATTTATTTTACATATTACATTTTGACAGCTTTTTAACATAAAAACATATCATTATAACACTGTACATAAATTTTCTTATAATTCCGTCCCAACATCAAAGCAGGGACACACCTTTGTCCACTCTTCCGGTTCTATCACACCGTCACCGTCCAGGTCCGGACTCAGGTCGCGATGTCCTACTATCCGGCGTGTCTGGAAGTCCATGGCAAGCACTCTCACCAGCACCCTGAGCGAACGCTTCTGAAGTTCCGTACGTGTGTCGGCAGGACGTCCCTGCTCGTCCAGTCCTCCTTCGTAGCACACACCGATACTGTGCCGGTTATATCCTTTGGCATGCGCTCCGGGACGGTCTACCGGACGCATCGTACATATTTCTCCGTCGCGCCTTACATAATAATGATACCCGCATCCGTCGAACCCGCGCTGCCGGTGCATTTCCTCCAATTGACGGGGCGAGAGCGGAACATCCGCTCTCGTTGCCGAACAATGAATGACAATCATGTCAATCTTTCTCATCACACCCTCCTTTCTTTCCGGTCAGTATGCAATACAGACACTTGATTATCCTGATCAGAATCCATTTTACCTTTCCAGTCATACATTCCTCCTTGTTTTTTATATTTCACATCTGTCCGCATCTCCCTTCCGGAGTTCTTACTCCTCTTTTTTAGGCTTTACCGGCACACGTTCGTAGCTCAGCGAATTCAGAATGTCCGACAAATCGGCTCCCGGACGGAAGTTGATATGCGCCTTCTTTATCAGTCCGGTGTGATATTCTTCCTCCGTGACACTACCCTCACCGTTCAGACCGATCTGAAACGAACCCAGGTCGCCCAGACGCACGATTTCTCCGGCACACAGACCGTCACGCATCACCGTACCCAGCGAAATCAGCACCGCCATCGTATCGGCACGTGTCACCGTACACATCTGCTGAATACGGTCCGCCATTTCACGGATTCCCATCTCGCCGCGTGCCTGTGCCAGGGCATAATATTTGGCACTACCTTCCAGATCATTAGGTTTCTTTCTTGCTACTACCGAATAAGTCACTGCTCTTTCCATAATCTTTTTACTTTTTAAATGATTAAAACGAATACCTGTTGAAAGCTTTCAATCTCTTTTCTGTATCACAAAGATACATAGCCAGTTCCGGGCAGTGTCCGTCACCGTCCGCCTACAGGATTGCATTGTTACGATAAAAATAAAAAAACCACAGGCCGTACAGCTCGACGCCTGCCGGTGGAAAACCGTCTGCGTAAATGCTGTACAGCCTGTGGAACCTCTCTGCTACCGCACCTGTCAGTTGGCGCGGCTCAGTTTGATATTGTCGATAAACCAGCGGCGATATACACTGCTGCCCGAAGTAGCGGCAGTTTCACACCGTCGGTCAGCATGTTCAGCGTGTTGCGCACATATCCGTCTACGGTAATGTTCAGGCGGTTCTTCAGCATGGTCAGGTCGAAACCGAAGTCCCACTGCTGGCTGGTTTCCCAGGTCAGGTCCGATGCCACCGGCGCACCCAGTGTAGCATATTTCGCCATCGAGCTGCCCTCGCCGAACGTGAAGCCGGCAAAGTCGCTTACCGAAATCAGACGCATGTATGTATAGTAAGAAGAAACATTCTGGTTACCCAGGCTACCGAACGAAGCACGCAGCTTCAGGTTGTCTACATATCCGCTCAGCGGCTTGAAGAACGGTTCTTCCGAGATACGCCATCCCACAGAACCCGAAGGGAAGAATCCCCAGCGGCTTCCGGCAGCAAAACGCGATGTACCGTCGTAGCGTCCGCTCGCCTCAAACAGGTAGCGTCCCTTGTAGTCGTAGTTCACACGGCCGAAGAAACCAGCCAGCGCATATTCACTCTGTCCGCCGCCCACTTCGGTCAGCACTTCACCCTCGGCATTCTGTCCCACCAGGTCGAGGTCGTCCAGCGAAGTAGAAGTCAGGTTCTGTCCCGCAGCCGAAACATTCTTCAGATACATGCGTTCGTAGTTGAACCCGACCACTCCCGTCACGTGGTGTGCTTCGCCGAATGTATCTTCGTAGTTGGCAAAAACGTTTGCCGAATAATAGTTGCGTGTGTTCACCGATTCACTCAGCTTGTTCAGACCGGCTCCGGTAGCATACGACAGCAGCGGTCCGTCCGGATATTCGCGGTAGAACAGGTTGTTCGAACGGTGTGTATTGCGTGTCTGGTACAGACGGTAGGTAAAGTCACCCGTCAGACTCAGCTGTTTGATCGGTGTGATGACCAGTCGTGTAGTATTCGAGAAGTCGTTCGTGCGGTTCACGTTGCGGTGCGATCCCTCACCCAGCATGATATGACGTCCGTTGCCCACCTTATAGTTCAGGTAAGGAGTACCGTACAGCCATGAGCCGTCAGGGTTCTTCATCGGGAAACATGCCAGCGCGTGACGTCCGCTGTAACCGATGGTATCGTCGATGCTTCCGTTTCCCTGGAAAGTATACTGCGAGCCATAGAACGAAGTATTGTTGCTCAGCGTAGCATAGCGGTTGATGGTAAAGTCAATCTTCGAACGCAGGTTATACTTGCGGTAGATATCCGGATTCATGTTCAGGATACCTTTCTGATAATCGTATGCCCCGCTCACCAGGTATTTCACATCCTTCGTACCCCCGCTCAGCGAGATGCTGTGCTGCTGGGTAGGACGACGGTCGTTGTACATCATGTGCCACCAGTCGTAGTTGCCGTAGTACACCCACTGACGGCGACCGTTTCTTGTATCTTCCACTACCCACGGGCGGTCGGGGTTCTCCGTCTTGTCGTTCACACGGGCCAGCAGCTGCTGCATGTCGTAGTCGGTATAGTCCACGTAGTTCGTGCCGTTCTTCGCACGCCAGAAGGTGTTTACCGTATACACCGACCAGTAACCGGTTGTTTCGTAATCGGTAGTCGTGGTAGGAGCCTGCCATCCCAGACGGCCGCTGTAACGCACGGTAGCCTTTCCGTCCTGTGCCGAGCCCGACTTGGTTGTGACCAGAATCACACCGAATGCCGCACGCGCACCGTATACTGCCGCAGCCGACGCATCCTTGATGACCGAGATAGACTCCACGTCGTTCGGGTTCACACGGTCCAGTTCACCCACCGCACCGTCTATCAGCACCAGCGGACCGGCACTGTTGATAGAAGTCGTACCACGCACGTTGATGCTGGGCGAGCTGCCCGGCACACCCGACGAGGTAGTGACATTCAGACCGGCTACCGAACCTTGCAGCATGTTTGCCAGCGACTGCGTCGCACGGTTCTCCAGCTTCTCGCTGCCCACCGTAGCCACGGCTCCCGTCAGGTTCACCTTCTTCTGCGTACCGTAACCGATAACCACCGCCTCATCCAGCATGATGGCATCTTCCTGCATATATACCACAATATTTTTCTGTCCCGGTTTCACCTTTACCTTTTCGGTAAGATAACCCACATAAGAGAAATTCAGAGTAGCCCCACCGGCAGGTATCTGAAGCTCGAAGGCTCCGTCTACATCAGTAATGCTTCCCTGAGTAGTTCCATCGATGACGATAGACACCCCGATAAGCGGTTCCTGCAAGGCATCCAGTACCTTACCCGATACTGTTCTGTTCTTGCGCCGACAGCGTAGAGACACTGCCCGTCAGCAACAGCAACAGCAAAAAAACATACGAATTGAAAACTTTCATAAATAAATATTTAGTAAAACATTAAGTAGCTTGTCGGTGCATCCCCGTTCAGCGAGGCAGGTAAGCATCCGTCGAGAACGCCTTCGGACGTTGCATCTGCTCGGTCCATTCGTGTCCGAACTCATCGCGCACGGTGATGGTCAGATCCACGTCGGCATCCGCCGCCTTCACCTTGAAGAAATGCGTAAAGTTTTCGGTAATGAAGCTCGGTGTAGAGCTCAGTGTCGACGAGTTGAAACGCTTCACGCTCAGCGCTGCCACATGCAGCGGATCGTAAGCCCATACCTCCTCGGGAGCAAGCTTGTTGCCCTTCTCGTCGGTCACCGTCAGCGTCCAGCGCGGATTCCAGTTCCAGATGTTTATCAGCACCTCGTTGTCCTTGTTCACCGGATAAGCATCCACATAGCGCTGGAATTTCGCCTTGACCGAAGCCGGTACACCGGCCGGCATCTGCGGCACATCCGCCATCGAGAAATGCACATTGTTCAGGTCGTAGCTGCGGAACTGGTAATCCTCCGTCCATCCCGTAGCCTTGTATATCCATTCGATGTCCGTTCCGTTCACATCCCATACCGAGTATCCGCCCGGTGTTCCGTCGGACTGATGTGCACACCCGGAGTAAGGTAGCCCGACCACCACCACGAAGCGCATATCGCACCCGCGTTATGTTCGTACACCTCGCGTCCGCCCGTTACCTCATCCTCCGGAGTCACGTTGAAACTCAGGTGCGTATGTCCGGTCACGAAATGCACCTTGTAGCCGTCCAGCACGTCCAGCAGCTGCGTAGTGTTCAGCACGTCATGGTCTATCTTGAAACCTTCCGTCTGCGACGGGTAGAACAGCTGTGCGTGCATCACCACTACCAGCGGTGTCGACTTGTCGACATATGCCAGATCCTTCGACAGCCAGCTCAGCTGTTCGGCCGACACACGCTTCTCGTAGTCGCGCGAGGTAGTGCCGTCGTAGTTGCTGCAATCGATGTCATCCAGCACCACGTAGTGCACCTTTCCGATGTTGAACGAATAATATGTCGGAGCGATATAATCCATGAAACGGCTTCCCGCCTCCTCATCGCTCATAGCCTTGTAGTCGTAGTCATGATTTCCGATAGTATGGAAAATCTGAAGTCCCTTCACCTGATTGTTGATGGTATTCAGGTACTCAGGCAGCGCATAACTGTTCGAATACCAGTACAGGTCCCAGGTCATGTCGCCCAGCGTAATGGCATACATCTTTTCGTGCTGATGCAAGGCACGATAGCTGTTCAGATCCTCGGTAAAGTCCATAAACTGTCCCAGGTCGCCCGTGCGGTTGGCCAGATGCATATCGCCCAGCATAAACACCTTATAGCTATCCTGTCCTTCCACCTCAGTCAGCGAGAAATCCACCCGCTCCGTTGTAGCGGCATCCCCCTTCATCATCTGGTAGAACTGAGGCAAGACTCCCTCGGCAGGAACTTCATATCCCGAAGGAACGGAGATAAACACATACCCCCATTTCTTTTCCGACTGAAGCTGGTAGATACCCCGTTCGTCGGTCACGCTCACCTCTACACCGTCCGATACCACAACACCCTGCACCGGACCGTCGGCTGTCGATACCACCCCGTACACCGTCGTTCCGGCATCCGGTGTGAAATCAATTCCCTCTACAATATTAATATAGGTAGTACCAATCTGTTTCTTGCGGTCACCACGCTTGATGAACACCCGGTACGTACCGCTTTCACATCCGTCGGCAAGCTTTATGGTAAAACTGTTTTCCGAAACACTCACCAGCAGACACGTATACGAGATTCCCCCTGTCGATTCCAGAATAATCACATCCGATTCCGCCGGCTTGTTACTTCCGGTCACCTGGAACGTATATTCCCCTCCCTTGGCCACTTCTATCAGCGAAGGGCATTCAAACTGTACATCAAAGCTGTCCGCTACAGCTTCCGTCATTCCATCGTTGCTGCACGCCATCAGCGGCAAGACAGCAATCAGCAAAAACCAAAGTAAATACGCTGCAAATTTTTTCATTTTATTTTTAAATTGTAAATTTTCCCAACCTGTTCCTTACCTTTTCATTACCAGTTATCTACATGACAACCAGCGTTTTTCAAGCAATTAAAAATCCTTAATTTTCATTGCGCAAAATTAAAGGCAACGTATTTCAAAACAGAAACGCGCATGTGGCAATCCTGTTTCAAAACGGTTAAGTTTCCGATGCAGCATACACACAAAAAACGGGGTGTGAACCACGCCGCGATACCGCAAACGTGAGGTTCACACCCCGTGTCAGTTAAAATAAAATCCTTATCCGACCTTTCCTGTTAACAGTTCTTCTTCCAAAAAAAGCAAAAACATACTTAGGACTCTGGTAATAAAATGCAGCCTCCTCATTCATTACTTTCTGATACGTATCCGAGTTAAAAACAAATGAAAGCGCCTGTTCCATTGTTAATTCCCTGTTCTTCTCCATCAGTAACAGTGCAAGGTTCTTTACCATATCTGCCATCATTTCCTTTTTCTCATTCATATTCGCTTCAAGTATTTTATAGCACGTTCCGTACCGAAAAAATATTGTATTGTTACTCCTTTCATGTATTGCAAATTACGGACAAGTGTAGGCAAATCAATTGAATGATTTTCATACTTCCATAACTGTACTCCCACTCTATCGTCAGCAATAGGTCCTATTACCACATCATAATCATGAACAGGCTGATCAGACGGATTATTACGGTTTAAAAGTATAAATTTAGCCCATTCTTCAGAGTAATTTTCAAACCTTAATACGCGCAAACTGTCCCATGCCTCTTCGCTTATTTCATATTCCAACACAACAGGGCTTCCGGATTCCAGCTGTTCCATTTTCACATGCGCCATATTTAAAGCCTGATTGTAATCTGCTGAAAGATAAAAACCTCTCCCAAAATCCTTATTAGGTTTAGACTTCAGCAAATCAATTTCCAGAAACTCCTTATTCGTCCCATGATACAGCCTCATACCAGCGCCCCTCCGTGACGGTGACAATACTCAGCTATATCGTCCACCATCGAAGCAAACGACTGAGTATGCACATAATCATAATGGCGATCGATAAAATCAATCCCTTTGAAACGACTCAGGTAATTGAATGCCTGCTTCATCGAAAGTCCGTATTTACGTCCGAACTCCCTGATGAAAATAATCGTCCACTCCATTTTATCCTTTATATCATAATCCATATCTACAGCTGTTGATGATACATATGCAAATATAATGATTTTACTCATTTTTTCCTCATCCGATTCTGAAAAAGCGTCCAGGCCTCCGCCATTAAGTTTCCGATGCAGCATACACACAAAAAAACGGGGTGTGAACCACGCCGCGATACCGCAAACGTGAGGTTCACACCCCGTGTCAGTCAGATACAATGATTTCTTTATATTACGATAGAGTCAGAACAGAATATGATACAGCCTTATACCAGCGCCCCTCCGTGACGGTGAGAAACATTCGAAATAAATCAGCGGGGACCAAGGAATCTATCACCGTTAAGATGAATCATATGATCCGGCATATCAGCTATCCAGACTTCCGTTTCCCAAGCAAGTCGTCCGGAGAATTTTTTAAAAGTACCAAAGTCAAGAAAGGCTGTAACATATATACGGCCAGCAGTCACGTTACTTGTCATAGACTCAATCTCCAATATTCTTTTAGGATCCATCGGACCTACAGATGTAACAGCTTCAATAAAGTATATCCAATTCTTATCTTCCCTATACAAAACCACATCAGGCATCTTATCATGTAATGTTATCTCAAAGCCGAGAGAAGAAAGCCTTTCAACATCCTTTATCATATCCTTTTTAATGGTATCCCCCACATACAAACATTCAGAATGAGGAGCAAAGCGTGGCGCAAACTCTTCCAATATGGCTTTCTGCAACTGATTGTGCTTGCCCGGACTAAATGTAAAATCCTTGTTATTGATTCTGACAGGCATCTTTTGCATTTCTTCTTGGAGGCATATATATCAGACAATGTATCGTGCATACGCAAGAACTGTATAAGAGCGTCACTCTCCTTGTCCGAATCACAATTATCTTTCACAGAACAGATAACAGTTAAGAACTCAGAGGTTATGCGATACCGAAAATTAGGACTATTGGTCGACAGGCCGTTATCTTCGATCAATGCGGCAAGTCTTGAAAGGATGAATGACCTGCTTACGAAAAAGTCTCTCTTGAATTTTCGGCATACTTTACGCCATAATATTCCGCAATAAACGAGATTATGTCATGTATTCTGATCCATTCATTTGTAGCCTCGGCCCAAGGCGTATCTTCTTTAAGATGAGCCATAGCAAGAAGGGTAAGACAACAGAGCGTACTCTGCTGTCGCAAAGGCATATTGATTCTGCCCAGCAAACTCTTAGCAGTTTCTAATTTATCCATTTATTAAAAATTTCATTACAATTTGTAACAGACAGTTCTTTATGCATCAACTCCCGTCCCATACTTTCTATAATCAATCTATCGGGAACCGGCATTTGATTGATTTCAGTAGAATTTACCTGCGTAGACCCATTCAGTATTCGATAGTATTTATCATAAAAACTGGAATTAAGTAACACGTACAGACCATAAGTAATACAAGGAGAATCGCATTTTATAAAGTTTATTTTATTCTGTGTACTAATATACGGAAATTGCGAAAATCTTTGTTTAAGATATATACCACACTGCAGTCTCCTGTCCTCTTCTTTTGAGGTGAAACGCTTAACCATAAGAAAATCACTGTTCTCCTGCAGAAAAGCCTTCCGGTCTGTTTTTATAACTTCCCCTTCTTTACCCAACGGCCATACTACCCGTCCGTTTCTGATATGCTGTGAATACAAAAGGGGATACGAACCATCTTCCAGATGATCACGAAGCACTTCCCTTGTTCTGAAATCAACAATTACACCTGTTTGCATACGCAGATTCATGTCGGGAAGAGTCTTGTCGAAGCGGTTAATGAGAGAAAGTACGGCAGCGTCAGCTTCGTTTGTAACCAGATATACAAACTGGTTTCGCGCCACCACGGTAGCATAAGGAGCACGGAAAGTCTTCAAATCAGTAAATTGAGAAGTAGAAGAAGAGGTTATATTGATATACTCCGGTGTAGCCGTAGTCTTCTTAACTTTTACGATTACTGTCTCCTGCAATACCGATTCACCCTCAAAAACCTTGTCACGGCTTTCGAACAAGTGCATATCGGTAATAACACAGTTTTTGAAAAAATATTCCCTGAATTTCTTGAAATAAGCTCCGGAGGTCCAGGAACGGGGCACAATATATACCAGTTCGTGTCCTTCCTTAAGGTTATGTATACCCATAGCCCAGAAAAGAAAATAAAGATTAGGAGCGCCATAACATATACTTGGCATCACTCTGGCTTCGTCCGCATCTTTCGGTATTTTAAGATAAGGAGGATTTCCTATGATATAATCATATACATTATCCTGAACAGAGAATAATGTATCCCCTTCAAAATTCTGCGAAGTAATATAATTATCCCTGACTATAGAATATTCAACTCCATACTCAGAATGAAGAAACTCAAGATTAGCCTCCAAAAGAGGTAAGACATTCTCATCCGTTTCATAACAAGTAAGATGAATCCTACCCTCATAGTCAGACTCCACCAACTTGTCAACAACCGCCGCCGACAAGATGCCTGTTCCAGCACCTGCGTCCAACAGGCGAAATTTCAGGCTTTGAAAGATCGAAACAGAAAAGCGAAGCCATATAAGAAGCTGTAGTCCCGTTTGTAAAGAACTGACCATATTTCTTACGCTTGGTTTTAGGAACCGAAGCTATAAATTTCTCCGTATTTTCAATAACCGTTTCTAACATCTTTATATTCTTAAATTTTATCAACAATCAGATATTTCATCTCAACAGAAAGAATTTGAGTTTTTTCCATTCTACCTGCTGCAACATTACAACAACAAGCATTTGTCGCACTAAAACTTCTTACTATCCTAAGTTGACAAGTACCTTTGAAACAAATCATTTCCAACCAGTACGGGTTTCTTCCGATTCGGTTTCATAGAATAACTATTTAGCAACAAAAATACGAAATAATCCACTAATTACAGCATTAAACGTGACATAACATGACGAGAATACCGAATCCGACCGTGATGTAACATATACGTATCTTATATTGCCTATAAAAAAAACATACACAAACACCGACTTAGCTTACAACACTCCCGACACAGAGGCACAGACCAAGTACGACAGGTATATGCAAGTCATTAAGGCCGATCCATACAACAGTTATGGTTACAAGGCTCCGGCTTTGAACAACCTCGGAGTACTCTACGAAAGTCTGGGTGACCTGAACAATGCCAAAGCATGCTATGAGTATGCACTGCAAGCCTGTCCTACCTACGACATGGCAAAGCAGAACCTTAAGAGTGTAAAAGCCCAGCGCAGAAGTAAGCGATGGAGCACCATCGGAAACATACTCGGTACCGTAGGCGAGACATTAGGAACGATGAGTAATAGCCAGGCAGCAGGAACATACGGCACATATCAGGAAAATGGATCTTCCTACAGCGGATCTTCTTCCGGAAGTTCTACAGGAAGCTCGATGTGTAAACGTTGCCACGGTTCAGGAAAATGTTCGTCAATGAGTGGAACCGCAGACAAATACTATTGCCATGGTTCTGGTAAATGCGGTTATTGTAACGGTAGCGGCATTGTACGTAATCTTGGTCAGAACATTGTCTGTACAGCTTGTAACGGACGTGGAAAATGCAGTTACTGCCATGGTTCAGGTAAATGCTCCGATTGCGACGGCTCAGGAAAGAGATAATGACAATCGGCTATATCATACATTATATATATCCACTTGCCCGCCATTGACAAATTCACGTCAATGGCGGGTTTCTTTTTAAAGAAACAGCGCGCAGCAATAGCCGCGGGACAGGAACAGGCCATGAAATTACAGAAAAAATAGTGCCTGGAATATAAAATCAAAAAACGGGGTGTGAACCACGCCGCGATACCGCAAACGTGAGGTTCACACCCCGTGCAAGTATATATCATAGTTTCTTTATCTTACGGCTCCCCAGTCCCCGCACGATCACCTCCACCTCCGGCTTGAGGAAAAACTTGCGGTGCTTGTCGTGGCCCAGTGCCGCCAGCCCCTCGCGGATGGACGGACAGCGGTACATCCACCGGTACAGATTGCGCCGTGCCGTTTCCGGCGAACGGTCGGGAAAATACAGACAAGCCAGCTCCGACTTGCCGTAGATACGCAGACGGAATTCCCCGTCGCCGTGTTCATTTTCTTTCATACCGCATCCCCTTTCCGGCACGTCCGGCTTCCTTGCGCGGCGAAACCCGTTCGAAAGCCGCCCCGTCCAGCATCCCTTTCAGCACCATGCCCGGACGGAAACGCACCCATATCTTGTTTATCATCGATTCGTGGAAGTCAGCCTCCAGCCGCACTCCCTCGCTTTTCACTCCCACCTGAAGCGAACCCAGCTCACCCAGACGGACAATCTCACCGTTGCACAGCCCGCGGCAGACCTCCTCTTCCAGCGCCACAAGCACCGCCAGCGTATCGGCACGTGTCACCGTACACCGCCGCTGAATACGGCGTGCCATGTCGCCCAGCGTCACCTCTCCCCGCGCCTGTGCACGGGCATAATACGTCATCTCTGCCGAGATATCACGCGGATCAACCCGCGGAACCACCGAATAAGTCACTGCTCTTTCCTTCATCATTCTTCCGTTTTAAATTGTTTGCCGGCGCAGTCACAGGCGTACCCGCGAACTCGCCGATTTTCGTCATGCTGGGACTTATACCCGTAATATACCTTCCCGTCGCCCCGTTGCGGTGCTTGGCTACCGTGGCGATGCCCATGCCCCGCCGCTAGGACCACCCCCCGTATCGGGATCCACCCGGATGTGATAACGCTCCGGACGGTGCAGCAGAATCACCAGATCGGCATCCTGCTCGATGGCCCCGCTCTCGCGCAGGTGACGCAGCTCCGGACTCCCCGCCCGGTCTTCCGCCTGACGGTTGAGCTGGCTCGACACGATGACCGGACACCCCAGCGAGCGCGCCAGCCCCTTCAGCTTGCGGCTGCACTCCGCCACCTCCTGTTCACGTGTACGCCCCGGATTCACCGTGGCAAGCAGTTGCAGATAGTCGACGATAAGCAAGCCCAGCAGCCCCTTTGCCCGCAGCGACTTGGCGATGACACACAACTGGTCGACGTTGATGTACGGTGTATCGTCGACATGTACCGGCAGCGCGCTCATCCGTTCCGCCGTACGGTGCACATCCTCCACCTCCTCCGGCGAGAGCCTGCCCTGACGGATACGCAGCGGATCGGCCGAACTCTCCGCCAGTACCATGCGCTCGCCCAGTTCCGAAGCCGTCATCTCCAGCGTGAAGAACACCACCGGCACACCCGCCATCGCCGCCTGACGCGCAAAGAACAAGTCGAGTGCCGTCTTTCCGTCGGCCGGACGCGCCGCCGTAAAAATCAGGTTGCCCGGCTGCCATCCCCCTGTCATCTCGTTCAGCCGCTGCAAGCCCGTAGGCACACCCGTCAGCCCGTTCACAGCCAGTTCCTGCCGGCGGTCCACCAGCGCCACCGTATCATCCATCACCTCCGGCATGGGGTGCAAGTGATTCTCCAGCGGCGAATCCTCGAGCAGCGCCCCCAGTTCCCGCTGCGTATCAATCAGCACATCATACACATCACACGTCATATCGTTTGCCGCCGCCAGCTCCCGTGTCAGCGCCTCCACCAGCTTCCGCCTCAGGTAATACTGAAACAGGATGCCGCAATGATACTCCAGGTGAGCCGACGTAGCCACCCCCGCCGCCAGTTTCGCCACGGCAAACGGACCGCCCGCATCGTCCAGCCGTCCCAGAGCACGCAGCTCCTCGGTCACCGTCAGCATATCCACCGCCGCTCCCCGTGCATACAGCGCGTTTATCGCCTCGAACACCACCCGGTGCGCCGTCAGGTAAAACATCTCGGCACGCAGACTTTTCAGCACCACCGCCTGAGCCGAACGCTCCAGCAGGCACGCCCCCAGTACCGCCCCTTCTATTTCTTCCGCATAAACCATCCCCATAATCCTAAAAATATGACTGCTGTCAGATACTGCTTTTTACATTACTGAAAAACCGATTGCCTTTACGGATAATCCCTCCTGTCAAAATCATTGCTTAACTTTTATATATCAACAAGTTACTGAGGGTTTGAAAAGTTTTATCGGACAGCAATGATTGACAATTTAAAAAGTTTCATCAGACAACACAGATAAAAATATAATCAATTGAGTACAAAACTCTTCATCTGCAAATACTTCAGCGCCGTACGAGCCCGGTCGATAGACGGCAGCATGCAGAGATACATCTCGATGTTTCCCACCGCCTCCTCTCGCTCGGCCAGCGTCAGCTTCCCCCACGCCTTGCGCGCCGCCTCGATGTCGAGGGCAGGCTGCTGCGTCATGTCGTGATACTGTTCCCAGAACACCTCGAACATCTCGTCGCCCGCGCTCCTGCGCCTTCCGTCCGCACCGTTTTTCACCCGCATGCGGCACAGCGTATCGTAGTGCAGCAGACGCAGCTTCGAACAGTTCTGCACCTTCATCACCTCCACCACACCGTTCTGCTCCAGCTCTCCGATAAAATGGTTCACATGCCTCCGGCTCCAGGCGAAGCGCAGACTCAGCTCCCTTCCTGAGAAAAACAGCTCGCCCCGTTTCAGGCATCCAGGGGTATCACCCTGATCGGTAAAGCACGCCGCCATGAGCAGATACACATACGCCTGCGAGTCGGAATGCCACTTTCCGTACATTTCGGCAAACATCTGGGTAAGCAGTCGCCTCGAAAGTACCAGAAAGCCCAGATTGCCAGGATTTTTCATAGTTGTTATCACCTCCATAATTCTTCATTTTTTTACGCAACCCGAAAGGGCGGGCCACCACCGTCACCAAAGTGTAGCATAGCAAACCCTCAGAGTTACAAGTTATTACAATGTCCGGCGGGCCACAAGAGCACCACCAGGGTTGCCACCCTTTCCTATTATATATTAAAAGAAAGAGTAAAAGCAAGGGAAGTTTTTTCCGAAAAAACTTCAACCGGAATTTTTTTTAAGAATTCGTCAGATCGTTTTTAACACTTCAAAGCATACTGTAAATCTCCTGCAAGAATACGATATATTTTGTACAAAGCATTTCTCTATTCGTACATAAATTAGAGAAAAGTTCGGCAAGTTTTCGCTAAAACACCAGCATTTTTCATTTTCAAAGACCACACAGCCACTAAAGAAAGACATCCAACATGAGGAAAACAGTCCGGTTTTTAGTATCTTTGCAAAGATAAGCAATCAATCGGAATAAAAAATCATGGCGAAAGAAAAAACCGTATATGTGTGTACTAACTGCGGACAGGAATCTCCCAAATGGGCAGGCAAGTGTCCGTCGTGCGGACAGTGGAATACGTTTGTAGAGGAAGTGGTACGCAAGGAAATGCCCGTAGCCAAGCATGTGGCACACGGTATCGAATCGGTGCGTTCGAAACCCCAACGACTGCACGAGATTACCTCAGGCGAAGAACAGCGCATCGACATGGGCGACGACGAGCTGAACCGCGTACTGGGAGGCGGGCTGGTAGAGGGCTCGCTTACGCTGATAGGCGGTGAACCGGGCATCGGAAAGTCGACGCTGGTACTTCAGACAGTGCTCCGCCTCACGGACAAGAAGGTGCTGTATATCTCGGGCGAAGAAAGCGCACGGCAGTTGAAATTGCGCGCCGACCGTATCCCCCATCCTGAAGCAAACAACCTGCTGATAGCGTGCGAAACATCGCTGGAACAGATTTTCACAAACATCAAAAATACGGCTCCCGATCTGGTCATTATCGACTCGATACAGACCATCTCGACGGAAAACATCGACTCGTCGCCGGGCAGCATCGTACAAGTGCGCGAGTGTTCGGCTTCTATTCTGAAATTCGCCAAAGAAACAGGAACACCGGTTATTCTGATCGGCCATATCAACAAAGAAGGAAGCATTGCCGGACCGAAGGTGCTGGAGCACATTGTCGACACGGTGCTTCAGTTCGAGGGCGACCAGCACTACATGTACCGCATCCTGCGGAGTATCAAGAACCGCTTCGGAAGTACGGCGGAACTGGGTATCTACGAAATGCGGCAGGACGGACTGCGGCAGGTGAGCAATCCTTCGGAACTGCTGCTTACGCAAGATCATGAGGGTATGAGCGGCATTGCCATCGCCTGTGCGGTAGAGGGTATCCGTCCGTTTCTCAT
>ENA-OQHF01000722-OQHF01000722.1-human-gut-metagenome-genome-assembly--contig:-NODE-722-length-19278-cov-4.756827_pt1 | contig 19278 bp, 20 predicted proteins | sample MGYA00242559_ERZ504709 | MGnify/ENA primary metagenome ERZ504709 (study PRJEB26092, sample SAMD00036203) | human gut metagenome | host: Homo sapiens | study: EMG produced TPA metagenomics assembly of... | reverse complement strand
AGGTGGTTGGTCGGCTCATCGAGAATCAGGGAAGTTCGCTTCGGAAAGCATCAGCTTTGCCAGAGAAAACGCGACCACGCTCGCCACCGCTAAGAGCACTGATCAGTTTAAAGACATCATCTCCGGTAAATAAGAACGCAGCCAGTACATTGCGGATTTCTGTATTTGTCAGATAAGGATACTCATCGGAGATTTCTTCAAAGATTGTTTTCTCCATATGGAGTACGTGATGTTCCTGATCATAATAACCGATCTGTACTTTACTACCCAGTTCGATTTCCCCTGCATCCGGCTCCACCAGACCATTTAAAATCTTAAGAATGGTTGTCTTACCGGTTCCATTGGCACCGATAATCGCAACACGTTCTCCCCGTTTCACAGAAAAATCCACGTTGGAGAACAGCTCCTGCTGAGGAAATGCTTTCGCCAGATTTTTTACTGTTAATACATCGTTTCCGCTGACTACACGCGGCTTCAGTTCCAGATGCATTTCGACATTTTCTTCCACCGGTTTATCCAGCACATCGATCTTATCCAGCATTTTCTCCCGGCTCTCTGCACGTTTGATGGATTTTTCCCGGTTGAAAGATTTTAATTTTGCAATGACTTCTTCCTGATGCTTGATTTCCTGTTGCTGATTCAGCCATGCCTTATATTCCGCATCTCGGATCATTGCCTTTTTCTCTGCATACGCAGAATAATTCCCCATAAAAGTACGAACATGTCCACGATCGATTTCGACTACTTTTGTCACGACGCGATCCAGAAAATAACGGTCATGGGAGACGATAAATACCGCGCCTTTATAGTTGATCAGATATGTCTCCAGCCATGCAATAGATTCCATATCCAGGTGATTGGTCGGCTCATCAAGAAGAATTATATCCGGGTTGGACAACAGCAGACGTCCGAGCGCCACACGGGTTTTCTGTCCGCCGGATAATGTGCCGATCTTTCTTGAAAAATCCTCTTCCTCAAATCCCAGACCTTTTAATACACCTACAACTTCACTGCGGCAGGCATAACCACCTTCCAGTTCAAACTGATGAGTGAGACGGGAGTAGGAAGCGAGCAGTTCATCCAGTTCCCGTCCGGTCAACGTCTTCATCTGCTGTTCCATGGTGCGGATCTTTTCTTCCATGTCTAACAGATACTGTTTGACAGAAAGCAGCTCCCCGTAGATCGTATTGTCGCCACTGACTTCCTGATGCTGTGCCAGATAACCGAGTGTCTTCCCTTTGGCAACTATCACCTCACCGGAATCTGCCGGCATCTCCTGCATAATGATTTTTAATAGTGTGGACTTTCCGGCACCATTCGGTCCGATCAGTGCAGCCTTTTCCCTTTCCTCCAGATGAAAGGACACATCCTTTAAAACATCATCTGTTACGAATGATTTATTAATATTCTGACATGATAAAATCATGAAAAACCTCCTTAAATTTCACAAGTCTATCGAATATTATACATGAATGAAGAAAATTCGCAAGAAAATCACAACAAAATCAGGAAGTTTATTTGACAAACTTTTCACACTTAACTATAATAATATTAATATGATGCAGGAGGAAAGCAGCGTGGAGGAAAAAGACATATCAAGAGCAGTCATCAAACGTCTTCCCCGATATTATCGATATCTGGGAGAACTGATGGAAGATGGGGTAGAAAGAATCTCGTCCAATGAGTTGAGTGGGCGGATGAAAGTGACAGCTTCTCAGATCCGACAGGATCTTAATAATTTTGGTGGATTCGGACAACAGGGATACGGATATAACGTTAAATATCTCCATTCGGAAATTGCAAAAATCCTGGGGCTGGATCGCACACACAATATGATTATCGTAGGTGCCGGTAATCTCGGTCAGGCACTTGCTAATTATACACAGTTTGAAAAACAGGGATTTAAAATTGTCGGAATTTTCGATGTGAATCCGGTCATGCAGGGAGTTTCTGTGCGCGGCATCGAAATCCGTATGATTGACGAACTTCCTGAGTTCGTGAAGGATAATCATGTAGAGATTGCTACTCTGACCCTGCCGAAAGCCAAAGCCCTTGATATGGCAAAACTGCTGGTGGATGTGGGAGTAAAAGCCATCTGGAATTTTGCCCACACAGATCTGAATCTTTTTATGCCGGAGGATGTGATCGTGGAAAATGTACACCTTTCAGAAAGCCTGATGCGACTTTCCTACAATCTGAGCCGTTTTGAAAAAGATCATAAACAGGAACAAGGCAAAATTTAACAACAGCAAGGCTGCTGCCAACAGAGGGCAGCAGCCTTTTATTTACGTGAGCAACGACCGAAACGGAGTGTAGAGGCCGCGATAACCATGAGAAACTCGCAGAGCGTGTTTCTCATGGTTTTACAGAAAGTGAGATCATAGCTATGCAGATTTTAGTAACAGGAAAACAGATGAAGCAGCTTGACCAGTCTACGATTAAGCAGATGGGCATTCCTTCTCTGGTTTTGATGGAACGGGCAGCACTGGCGGTATTTGACTGTCTGAAGCAACATTTTCCACTGAAAAAAACATTGGTTGTATGCGGTTCCGGCAATAACGGAGCAGATGGCGTTGCAGTTGCAAGACTTCTGCATCTGGCAGGATATCCGGTAGATCTTTATCTCGCCGGAAATCACACATCCTTCACGGAAGAAATGAACATTCAGTGGCAGGCAGCTAAAAATTATCAGGTATCGATAGTCAACAACTGCCGGTTTTCTGAATATACTACTATTGTAGATGCACTTTTTGGTGTCGGATTATCCAGAGAATTGTCCGGAAAATACCAGGCTCTGGCAGAGAGAATCAATGCTTCCGGCATTCCGGTTCTTGCGGTGGATATTCCATCCGGCATCCATGCAGGCACGGGACAGGTTATGGGCACTGCCATCCGGGCAACCGAAACGGTCACCTTTGCATACCGTAAGCTTGGGATCAGTCTGTACCCTGGATCCGTCTATGCCGGACATATTCAGGTGAAAGATGTTGGCATCTACGGTGCATCCGAAGGCGTTTTTTCACTGGATAACAAAGATGTTTCCTGGCTTCCTGTGCGGGATCCTGCCGGCAACAAAGGAACTTTCGGAAAAATCCTGCTGATAGCCGGAAGCCGTAATATGAGCGGGGCAGCTTACTTTTCTTCGAAAGCGGCACTTTTAAGCGGTGCCGGGATGGTCCGTATCCTGACGGATGAAAGCAACCGTATCATCCTGCAACAGCAGTTTCCGGAAGCCATGCTTTCGGTTTATGAACCTTCCATGTCACCGGATGAACTGTCAGAAATTGTCAGAAAAGCTATGGACTGGGCAGATGTGGTTGCTGTTGGTCCGGGGCTTTCTACTTCCAAAACAGCGGAGAACTTGTTGCAAACAGTATTGACATTCCGTCAAAGCAAGCCTATAGTCATTGATGCAGATGCTTTAAATCTTCTGGCAAAACGAAAAGATCTGCAGGCACAGTGCGATGCTGCCTGCATCCTGACCCCTCATCTCGGAGAAATGAGCCGGCTGGCAGAGTGTACGATCAGTGATCTGAAAGTACATCCGCAGAAGTTTATGGATGTATTTTATAACAACTGCCCCTGTACTCTGATCATGAAGGATGCGCGAACCTGGATTCGAACCGCAGACGGAAGCTTTTTTCCTGAATCTGACCGGGAACGATGGGATGGCCACCGCAGGTTCGGGTGATGTGTTGTGTGGGGTAGTTGCAGGATTGCTTGGACAGGGAATGAGCCCTTCCAAGGCGGCACCATTTGCGGTATGGCTTCACGGGCTTGCCGGCGATCAGGCCGCCTCTGCCAAAGGAGCTCGTTCCATGAAAGCTACAGATATTCTTTCCGGTCTTGAAGCACAGCTGCAGAAAATGGACAGTCAGAATTGAACATACAGGAGAAAATAAATTATGAAAAAAAACAGTCGGGTCTATGCCGCCATCCATCTGGATGCGCTGGAACAAAACCTGGAAAACATGAAAAAAAATCTTACACCAGGAACCAGGATGATTGGTGTGATCAAAGCCAATGCTTACGGTCATGGAGCAGTTCCTGTGGCACATCTTATGGAAGGAAAAGACTACATCTGGGGATATGCGGTAGCCAATGTACCGGAAGCCGAAGAACTCCGCGATGCCGGTTTAAAAAAACCTATACTGATCCTCGGTTATGTCTTTCCGGAAGATTATCAGACACTGGTGAAACTGGATATCCGTCCGGCAGTGTTTGATTATGAAACAGCTGAAAAGATATCTCAGGAGGCTCAGAAAGCAGGTAAAGTACATCCGATCCATCTGGCATTTGATACCGGTATGACACGAATCGGTTTTCGTCATCCAAAAGAAAGCCTTCCTGAGATCCTGCGGATCAGCAAACTTCCGGGAATTACGATCGAAGGTGCGTTTACTCATTTTGCAAGAGCAGACGAACAGGATCTGACCTCTGCCCATCAGCAATTCGCAAACTATCAGGAATTTCTGACTTTGCTGGAAGAAGCCGGTATTCGGATTCCGATCCGTCACTGTAACAACAGTGCAGGAATCCTCTGGCACCGTGAGGGTGATCTCGATGCCGTACGTCCGGGAATTACACTTTATGGTATCGCACCGTCTGACGAAGTCGTTAATCCGGGCGTGGCACTGCAACCGGTAATGGAACTGAAAAGTCATATTTCTTTCGTAAAAGAAGTGGAAGCAGGAGTAGCAGTAAGTTATGGCGGAACCTTTGTCACAACCAGAGATTCTACAAGGATCGCAACCATTCCGGTCGGTTACGCGGACGGTTATCCACGATCCCTCTCCAATAAGGGATACTTACTGATCAACGGAAAGAAAGCACCGATTATCGGCAGAGTCTGTATGGATCAGTTCATGGTTGATGTGTCTGACATTCCGGAAGCAGTTCGCGGAACAGAAGTAACATTACTCGGAACTGACCACGGCAGCACGATCACCGCAGAAGAACTGGGTGATCTGTCCGGTCGTTTTTCCTACGAACTGATCTGCTGTATCACAAAGCGTGTACCGAGAATCTATCTGTAAAATCATCCATGTGTAATGATTCAGTACCTTCACAGTTATAGAAATACCTTACGGATTACTACCTGCCGAATAGCGAACATCCATCGATAAATTTCTTATATACCTGCATACACCGGATAAACAAGGAAATACTATAGATGTCAGAAATTTCTGACAGAACATAGGAATCGGAGTGTGGAGAATGTGAATATAAGAAGAGGAGATATTTATTATGCGGATCTTCGTCCGGTGGTAGGAAGTGAGCAGGGAGGGATCCGTCCGGTACTCATCATCCAGAACGATATCGGGAACAAACACAGCCCGACAGTGATCTGTGCTGCCATTACTTCCAAGATGAATAAAGCCAAACTGCCTACGCACATCGAGATCAACGCATCTGCTTACGACATTGTCAGGGATTCCGTCATTCTTCTCGAACAGCTGCGCACCATTGATAAAAAAAGGCTGAAAGACAAGATCTGTCATCTGGATCCGGAAGCCCTTGCAAAAGTAAACAAAGCACTGAAAATCAGTCTGGAACTTCCTACATAACATGGAGTTGCTTGACGAATAAATAGTAAGGTGATATACTTTTTCGGGCATAACTGTGTGCTTATGCCTTATGATCTTAATAATACGCACAGAAAAAAGGAGTGTATATGGATAGTAGTGATAATCCGGTCGCCGGGTGGATGTTATTTCTGCTGTTTATAGTAATCAACAGTATTTTTTACGGATTCGGTTCCGCGATCCAGAACCTCAATGAAAATGAGATAGAAGACAAAGCGGAACAGGGAGACAAAAAAAGCAAACTTCTCCTTCACATTATGAATGCCCCTGGATCACTGATCCAAACCGTACAGTTTTACCATATGTTGTTAAGCTTTCTGGTAGGTTATGTACAATTGAAAAGCATTATGAAGACAGTATCTGCCAGTCTTTCTGCTACCGCTGCAGGTGTCTTTTTCACAGAAAACCCCGGAAAGATCATACTGTGTATACTGGTACTTTTTGTGGATCTGATTTTACTGGCCACTTTCGGCATTCTGGTACCAAAAAGAATCTGCTCTCGACATGCAGCAGCTTCCGCTTATCGGATGGTACATATGGTGCAGGCAGGTATTATTCTGGCCTGGCCGATTACAAAATTGATGGAACTTTTAACCAATCTCACCGTACGCCTGTTTGGTATTGATCCGAATCACACAGAAGATGATGTAACAGAAGATGAAATCATTGATCTTGTAGATGAAGCCCATGAACAGGGTATCATTCAGGAGAGCGAAGCGGAGATGATCCAGAATATCATGGAATTCCATGATAAATCAGCAAAAGATATTATGACTCACCGGAAAAATATCAATGCGCTGGACGATACTACCCTGCTGAAGGATGCCATTGTATATATGTCGGAACACAGTAATTCCCGTTATCCGGTATACCATGAAGATATCGATAATATTGTTGGATTTATCCATATCAAAGATGCCATGGAACATCAGAATCGGGCAGAATATGAAGCCAAAAGCCTGATGCAGATTCCAAAGCTGGTTCGTTCCGTCGCGTATATCCCGGAAACCCGTGGAATCGATTCTCTCTTTCAGGCAATGCAGACGAAAAAAATCCATATTGCAATTGTTGTCGATGAATACGGGCAGACCGCCGGACTGGTAACGATGGAAGATATTCTGGAAGAGATTGTAGGAAACATCTTCGATGAATATGACGAATCCGAAGAATTTATCCAGCCACAGTTCGATGAAAGTATTCTGATGGATGGTCTGACACCACTGGATGATGTGGAAGAAGTCCTGGGTATCGACCTTGGTGATCATGCTTTTGAAACCTTAAACGGATATCTTACTTCACTGCTGGGGCACATTCCGACAGCTGAAGATAAAGAGATAAATGCGAATGGATATTGTTTCCAGATTCTTTCTGTTGAGGACAATATTATTCAAAAAATAAGAGTAGAAAAAATACAATAGAAAAAGGAGTTTATATTATGTCAGGACATTCTAAGTTTGCCAATATCAAACACAAGAAAGAAAAGAATGATGCAAAAAAAGGAAAAATCTTTACAATTATCGGCCGTGAGATCGTAATTGCCGTAAAAGAGGGCGGTCCGGATCCGGAAAACAACAGCAAGTTGCGTGATGTCATCGCAAAAGCAAAAGCAAACAACATGCCGAACGATACCATCGAACGCGGTATCAAGAAAGCAGCCGGTGATGCCAACGCCGATAACTACGAAATGATCACCTATGAAGGCTATGGTCCGAACGGTATCGCGATCATCGTAGATACCCTGACCGACAACAAAAACCGTACTGCTGCAAACGTAAGAAGTGCCTTCACAAAGGGAAGCGGAAACGTTGGTACTCCTGGATGTGTATCTTTCATGTTCGATAAAAAGGGTCAGATCATTGTTGCAAAGGAAGACTGCGAAATGGAAGCTGATGACCTGATGATGATGGCTCTGGATGCCGGGGCAGAAGACTTTTCCGAAGAGGATGACTGTTATGAGATCATCACCGATCCGGACGACTTCTCCACTGTCCGTGAAACCCTGGAAAAAGAAGGCGTGGTAATGGCAGAGGCAGAAGTTACCATGATTCCGCAGAATTATGTGGAACTGACAGATGAAACTGCTGTTAAAAATCTGCAGAGAACTCTGGATCTTCTGGAAGATGATGATGATGTACAGGCTGTATATCATAATTGGGACGAATAAAACAACAATATTTTACGCCGGGCATGGTTCCCCATGTCTCCGGCGTATTTTTTTGTTCATAACTGTCCATACTGATTGGGAACACTGACAGTTCACAGAAAGTAAAAGGAGATGCCGAATATGGACAAACAGGAAACGAAACAAAAGCTACAGCCAAAAGCAGAACCGATAGATAACGCTGTCCCCCTGGAAAGCCGGATTCATCTGCTCACCATCATCGGAGAAGTGGAAGGGCATGAATCTCTGGGAGATCGTACCAAATCCACCAAATATGAAGAAATTCTTCCGCGGCTTGCTCTGATTGAGGATGATGAACAAATTGAAGGAATCCTGATTCTCCTGCACACGGTAGGCGGTGACGTGGAAGCTGGACTTGCTATCGCAGAAATGATCGCATCACTCAGCAAGCCAACCGTATCACTGGTTCTGGGCGGCGGGCATTCCATCGGTGTTCCTCTTGCCGTCTCTGCTGATTACAGTTTCATCGTCCCAAGCGCGACCATGGTTCTTCATCCCGTGCGCACAAATGGTATGTTCATTGGTGTTATGCAGACCTATCGTAACATGGAAAAAACCCAGGACAGAATCACCGGTTTTATCGCCGCGCATTCCGATATCACTCAGCCACGTCTGGAAGAACTGATGCTTGATACCTCTATGCTGGTCAAAGATGTCGGAACCATGTTAGAAGGAGAGGATGCTGTCAGAGAAGGCCTGATCAACGAGATCGGTGGTATCCGGGATGCACTGAATAAGCTAAAAGAACTGATGAAGAAAAACATATAGTTGTTCTGCCGATCGATTCGTGTTAAAATGAGGAGACAGATAAGTTTATGTATTCGGAGGAACAAGGCTATGAAACGTTGTACAGAGTGTGCGCTGTTATTTGAAAACAGCCTGACTCACTGTCCACAGTGCGGACGACTTCTTGTCAAAGATAAAAAAAGTCCCCTCTTTTTTGTAATTACCGTACTTGCCATTACCCTGGCAATACTTTGCGGAGTTCTGATTTCTTTTTCTCCAATCATGGCTGCTTAATTTCTAAAAGTTCAGATTTTCATCCGAAAAGAGAGACGGGAGATTGTATCTCCCGTATTTTTATGATATAATAATATTTTGATGTAAGAGAAGCATACAAATAAACAATAAATGAGGATAACCATGAGTTTTTTTGACGCCATGATTCTGGGAATTGTCCAGGGGCTTACGGAATTTTTGCCGGTGAGCAGTTCCGGCCATCTGGTCATCTTAGAAAATTTATTAAATATCCGAACAGATACCGATGTACTTTTTCATGTGTTGCTGCACTTTGGTACACTGATCGCTATTTGTCTGGTTTTTAAAAACGATCTGTTCCGTATGTTGGTGGAAACCATACATATTTTTCAGGATCTGACTGCCAATTTTAAAATATATATTGATAATAAAATGCATAGTGCACAGACAACACCCTATCGCAAGATTCTTTGTAACAATTACCGCACCATGGTTGCGATGATCCTGATTTCTACAATACCAACCGGTATCCTTGGATATCTGCTGCAGAATCTTGTTGACCGGTGGAGTTCTTCCCTTCCGGTCACCGGACTTGGTCTGCTTATCACTGCAGTTTTACTGCTCGTAGTTGACAACTGGCAATTGGGGAATAAGCTGCCAAAGCATATTACAGTTCCTCAGGCTCTCGCTATCGGCGCATGTCAGGGAATCAGTGTGATTCCCGGAATTTCCCGTTCCGGTATCACTATAACCGCCGGATTTTTATGCGGTTTTCGCCGCGGTTTCGCCATTCGATATTCTTATCTTGTATCGATTCCGGCAATCCTGGGTGCTATGATTCTTGAATGTGGAAAACTGGAATCAAAATCTGTCACCTGGTCTCTTGGATTCAGTTATACAGCAGGTATGCTCACCGCAGCTGTCGTCGGATATTTTGCCATTCGATTTATGCTGGCTTTTATAAAGAAGAAAAAACTTCGCATTTTTTCCATCTATTGTTTTATCATGGGGATTCTTGCGATCGTCTGTTATTTTGTGTAGAGCATATCAGATAAGGGGAGGAGATAACATCTATGCCGTCAACGGGGACACGAAAAAAAAAAGAGTACTGCCGGAAGGAAAACAACCCGTAAAAAAAACACCTTCCGCTAAAAAGCGCCAGAAACAGGCGTATAACCGGGAGCTGGTTATAGAGATCACGATCTTGATCACACTGGCTGTTTCCGTACTGCTGGTGATCAGCAATTTTGATATCGGTGGAAAAGTAGGAACTGTTATCAGTCAGTTTTTTTTCGGACTGTTCGGCTGGATGGCCTATCTGTTTCCGGTAGTTCTGTTTATGGGAACTGCATTTGCTATCGCAAATTATGACAATGACCTGATGTCTCGGAAACTCTGGGGTGTCGCACTGGCATTCTGGTGTCTTACTACACTGATTCACCTGTTTACTCTCGGCTGTCTGAAGGGAGATACGGTAAGCGGATATTATACTTATTGTTCACAGCACAAAACCGGCGGTGGAATCATCGGTGGTGCAACAGCAAAGTTTTTATGTGTTTCCTTTGGTACTGCAGGTGCTTATGTGCTGATGTTTATTTTTCTGATCATCTCTGTGATCATTATCACGCAGCATACGGTTCTTGCGCCATTAAAGAAAACCGGTGAAAAGGTATATCAGGAAGCACTTGAAAATCACGCCCGTCGAGTAGAAGAACGTGGGGTGTTTGCACTGGAAGAGACGAAGCTGCCAAAAGGAAAAGAAAACAATACTGTTCCGGAAAAAGAAAACGCGAAGAAAATAATAAAAAGAAAAAACAAAAACAGCAACGGGAAGAACGCAGACTGGCCCGTGAAGCCGCAAAAGCAAACGCGACTTCTCCCGCCATGCCGGAGATTCATATCGAACGTCCTGCGCCTGCCCCTGTCCCCGAAGAACCTGTCAATGCCATCCGGCAGGAGCTTCCGTTTGATGTACAGGAATTAAAACCTGTTACAAGCGACGAAGTACAGGCAGACCCGGATATATCAAAAGAGCAGGATACTGTTACAGAATCTCATACGGAAAAAGCCACCCGTAACAGAAAGCCGCGTTCCTCGCAGGAAGAGATAGCAAATGGTATAGAAAATATTCAGCAGGAAATCGCCAGAGAACCTGTAAAAAAAGAATATGTTTTTCCGTCGGTTGATTTTCTGAAACGAGGCGATCGAAATGCATCCGGAGATTCTGACGACCATCTGCGTGAAACTGCCATGAAATTGCAGACAACCCTGCACAATTTTGGTGTAAACGTAACCATCACCAATGTAAGCTGCGGGCCAACTGTGACCCGATATGAATTGCAGCCGGAACAGGGTGTCAAAGTCAGTAGAATTGTAGGACTGGCAGATGATATCAAGTTGAATCTTGCAGCTGCCGATATTCGAATCGAAGCACCGATCCCCGGAAAAGCAGCTGTCGGAATAGAAGTTCCAAACGCTACCAACAGTCCGGTTATGCTTCGGGATCTGTTAGAGACAAAGGAATTCCGAGAATTTTCATCTGAACTTGCATTTGCCGTCGGTAAAGATATTGGAGGAAAAACAGTTGTCGCAGATATAGGTAAGATGCCCCATCTGCTGATTGCCGGTGCTACCGGATCCGGTAAATCCGTGTGTATCAATACTCTGATCATGAGTATCATCTATAAAGCCAGACCCGATGAAGTAAAGCTGATCATGATTGACCCGAAAGTAGTGGAGTTAAGTGTCTATAATGGTATTCCACATCTGTTCATTCCGGTAGTCACTGACCCGAAAAAAGCTGCCGGCGCATTGAACTGGGCTGTGGCAGAAATGACTGACCGCTATAACAAATTCGCAGAATACAACGTTCGTGACCTGAAAGGATATAATGCGAAAGTGGAGCAGCTGTCTGATATAGAAGACGAAAACAAACCTCAGAAACTTCCAAAGATTGTGATCATTGTAGACGAGCTGGCAGATCTTATGATGGTAGCTCCTGGCGAAGTAGAAGATGCGATCTGCCGTCTGGCTCAGCTGGCCAGAGCAGCCGGTATTCATCTGATTATTGCTACACAGCGGCCATCCGTCAATGTCATCACAGGACTGATCAAGGCAAACATGCCATCCCGTATTGCTTTTTCTGTATCTTCGGGTGTGGATTCGAGAACGATTTTGGATATGAATGGAGCAGAAAAACTTCTGGGAAAAGGAGATATGCTTTATTATCCACAGGGATATCAGAAGCCGGTGCGATTGCAGGGAGCTTTTGTATCAGATAAAGAAGTGGGAAAAGTTGTGGAATTTCTCACAGACAATCATCAGACGGATCAGGTATATGACAGTAAGATCACTGATATGATGAATGCTTCTCAAAGCAGCACTTCCGGATCAGGTTCCGGACAGGATCTGGATGCTTATTTCGTAGATGCAGGAAAATTTATCATTGATAAAGACAAAGCTTCTATTGGAATGTTACAGCGTATGTTCAAGATCGGCTTTAACCGGGCTGCCCGCATAATGGATCAGTTATGTGAAGCCGGTGTCGTAGGTCCGGAAGAGGGGACGAAGCCACGAAAAGTTCTGATGTCGATGGAAGAATTTGATACTTATATTGAAGAATGTTTATAACATATATTTTTTTTAAAGGAGAATAAAAATGAGATGTTCAAATTGTGGAGAGCCGATTGAAGAAGGACGACTTTTCTGTTTGAATTGCGGTCAGGAAGTACAATGGGTTCCTGATTATGATTCCTTTGGCGATTATATGGTTCAGGAAAAACTGAAAAAAGAAAAGAACAGGCAGAAGCCGCCGCTGCCCGAAAGCGTGCAGCGATCGCAGCTGAGAACCGCCGTCGAAAAAAAGCGAAGAAGAAACGGACGATCCTGGTATCTGTCGCCGGTGTTCTTGTTCTGGTTGCTGCCGGTCTGTTTTTCAAACTTGGTATGGACAAAAAAATTACAACGATTTTGATTACCAGATCCGCATGGCAGATACTGCATTTTCCAATCACAAATACGAAGAAAGCTATAAATTTGTAGAACGTGCTGTCAGTCTGGATGATTCGGACGTTGATGCAAAACTTCTTCTGGCACAGGTACAGGTTAAGCTGGAAAAGACGGATCAGGCAATCAAAACGCTTCAGGATGCTATTCGTCTGGAACCGGATAACCAATCCGCTTATAATCAGCTCATCAAAATATATATGGAAAATGATCAGCCCGATGAAGTGAAAAATCTGCTGGACAGCTGTGATAATGATGATATACTGAATAAATTTTCTGCTTATATCAGTAAGAATCCGGTATTCAGTCTTCCAGAGGGCAGCTATGACGAGCCGAAAACTCTTTCTTTATATTCCAAAGAGGACGAAGATCAGATTTATTATACCACCGACGGAACAGATCCGACTTCCTCAAGTAATCTGTATACCGACAGTATTGCACTCAAAGAAGGTCAGACCATTATCAAAGCGGTTACAGTGAACAAAAAGGGAATTACAAGCGATATTGTCAGCAAAACATACACGATTGCTTACGAAGCCCCTGACCCGCCGCAGATTTCTCCGTCATCAGGAAGCTTTACCACAGACATGGATACCAATATCTATATCATTGTTCCAAAAGGATGCAGAGCATATTATGCATTTGACAAAAAACCAACGATTGCCGACGAACTGTATCAGGAAGATCAGCCTGTAAAGATGTTAAAAGGAACACATACTTTCTATGCGATTCTTGTCGACGAACACAATAAAGTCAGCAGTCCGGGCAGCGCAATCTACAAACTTACAGAAGCCAAATAGAAGCTATTGATTTTTCTACATTTTTATGGCAAAATAGACAGAGGATTATAACACGTTACCCTATGAAATTGTGCCGTGTTAAAATAAAAATAACTAGGAGGATGTTATGTACAAAATTATCAAAGCGGAAAAACTGAATGAGATTGTATATCTCATGGTTGTAGAAGCACCGATGGTAGCAAAACACTGTCAGCCAGGTCAGTTTATCATTGTAAAAGAGGACGATGCAGGAGAGCGTATTCCTCTGACAATCTGTGATTACGACAGAGAAGCTGGTACTGTAACAATTGTATTCCAGCCAATCGGAGCATCTACAGAAAAATTTGCAAAACTCCAGGCAGGAGATTCTTTTGAAGATTTTGTAGGACCTCTGGGATGTCCGTCCGAATTCGTGAACGAAGATCCAGAAGAACTGAAAAAGGAAAAAATCTTGTTTGTAGCAGGTGGAGTTGGTACTGCGCCGGTTTACCCACAGGTAAAATGGCTGCATGAACATGGTATTGATGCCGATGTTATCGTTGGTGCAAAGACCAAAGACCTGATCATTCTGGAAAAAGAGATGGAAGCTGTAGCAGGCAACCTGTATATTACAACAGATGACGGATCTTATGGAAGAAGTGGCATGGTAACAAAAGTAATCGATGATCTGATCGCCGAAGGAAAAACTTATACAAAATGTGTAGCTATCGGACCGATGATCATGATGAAATTCTGCTGCCTGACCACTCAGAAATATAATATTCCTACTATCGTTTCCATGAACCCGATCATGGTAGACGGTACCGGTATGTGCGGTGCCTGTCGTGTCATCGTTGGTGACGAAGTAAAATTCGCATGCGTAGACGGTCCTGAATTTGACGGACATCTGGTTGACTGGAATCTTGCTATGCAGAGACAGCAGATGTACAAAACAGAAGAAGGAAGAGCGTTATTAAAACTGCGTGAGGGTGATACTCATCACGGCGGATGCGGACAGTGCGGAGGTGACAAATAATGGGTGACGTATTAAAAAAAGTACCTGTAAGAGAGCAGGCACCGAAAGTAAGAGCAACAAACTTTGATGAAGTATGTCTTGGATATAACAAAGAAGAAGCTATGGAAGAGGCTTCCAGATGTCTGACCTGTAAAAATGCCAAATGTGTTCAGGGATGTCCGGTAAGTATCAATATTCCTGCGTTCATTAAAGAAGTGAAGGAAGGTAACTTTGCAGAAGCATACAAAGTAATCGGACAGTCCAGTGCACTGCCTGCAGTCTGTGGTCGTGTATGTCCACAGGAAACACAGTGTGAAGGAAAATGTATCCGTGGTATCAAAGGCGAAGCGGTATCCATCGGTAAACTGGAGCGTTTCGTAGCTGACTGGGCCAAAGAAAACGGTATCAAACCGGAAGCTCCGGCAGAGAAAAATGGTCATAAAGTTGCAGTTATCGGTTCCGGTCCTTCCGGTCTGACCTGTGCAGGAGATCTGGCAAAACTTGGTTACGATGTAACTATTTTTGAAGCACTGCATCAGGCTGGTGGTGTTCTGGTTTACGGTATTCCGGAATTCCGTCTGCCAAAAGATAAAGTTGTAAAAGCAGAAGTTGAAAATGTAAAATCTCTCGGTGTTAAGATCAACACCAACGTTATCATCGGTAAATCCACTACTGTAGATGAACTGATGGAAAATGAAGGATTCGAAGCAGTATTTATCGGATCCGGTGCGGGTCTGCCGATGTTCATGGGTATCCCGGGTGAAGTATCCAACGGTGTCTTCTCCGCAAATGAATACCTGACAAGAAGTAACCTGATGAAAGCTTTCCGCGATGACCACGACACACCGATCGTAACCGGAAAGAAAGTTGTTGTTGTCGGCGGTGGTAACGTAGCTATGGATGCTGCAAGAACTGCTCTTCGTCTTGGTGCTGAGGTACATATCGTATACAGAAGAAGTGAAGAAGAACTGCCTGCAAGACGTGAAGAAGTACATCACGCAAAAGAAGAAGGCGTTATTTTCGATCTGCTGACTAACCCGACAGAAATCGTTGCAGACGAAAAAGGCTGGGTAAAAGCAATCAAATGTGTTCGTATGGAACTGGGTGAGCCGGATGCGTCCGGAAGAAGACGTCCGGTTGTCATCGAAGGTTCCGAGTTTGAGATGGACGCAGATACTGTTATCATGTCCCTTGGAACTTCTCCAAACCCGCTGATTTCTTCCACGACCATCGGTCTGGACATTAACAAGAGAAAATGTATCATTGCTGATGACGAGACAGGTGCCACATCCAAAGCCGGTGTATATGCCGGCGGTGACGCAGTTACCGGTGCAGCTACTGTTATCCTGGCTATGGGTGCCGGTAAAGCAGCCGCAAAAGGAATCGATGAATTCATCAAAAACAAAGCAAAATAAAATCAAGCAGGATTGATTTTAACTGCCGGAAGAATTTTCTATACAGAAGTCTTCCGGCAGTTTTACTTTACTGGAAAATGTGCTTGCAACTGTTCAGTATCCTCACAGTCAGATACGTTTCCTAAAACGCATTTTAAGTTACCATAATACTATTATGTAAACTCTTTCTTTTCTCTTAATATTTTCCAGCCTGCTTGTGAGTCAATAGATTCCATGTTATAATGAAACCAAAACACAGATACTTTTACATGAAAAAGGAGAACAACATGATGTGGACAAGATTTGAATTGAAAGAGAGAGGCAAAGCAGCCTTTCAGAGAAACTACTGGCGCAGCGTACTTGTTGCATTTATTCTGATGTTATTTGTCAGCGGTGGCGGAAGTGCTGTATCCAACAGCTGGAATCAGATAACTTCTTCCGGCACTTCCAATGATTCTTATTATACAGAATACTTTGATGACGGAGACATCGGACACTTTTATTACAACTCCGGTACTTCCATTCCCAGTATGCTGGTAAGTGGAATCATCGCAGTTGTCGTAGGTGGTGTCATGATCGTCAGTGCTTTACTTGGGATTTTCCTTTTCAATCCTCTGGAAGTCGGTGGCTGCCGTTTCTTTATGGAAAATTCTGAATATCAGCCAACGGTAGGACGGCTGGGATTTGCCTTTCAGAAGGGCATGTACGGAAAAACCGTATTGACTTTATTTTTACGGAAACTTTTTATTGGTCTGTGGTCTCTGCTTCTGATTGTACCTGGTATCGTAAAAGCCTACGAATACCGTATGGTTCCCTACCTTCTGGCAGATGACCCGAACATGACAAGACAGGATGCATTCCGCCTCAGCAAAGAACTGATGTATGGACAGAAGTGGAATACCTTTGTGCTGGATCTTTCGTTTCTCGGATGGTCCCTGCTGTCCCTGTGTACCTGTGGACTGCTGGCAATTTTCTATGTCAACCCATATGTTCAGGCGACAAATGCAGAGCTGTTTCTGGAGCTGAAACGTGAATATTTTGCAAGCCGCCAGAATGCGTATCCGAGTATGTAAAGGAAATATAATTCATCTATGAAAATTACATTGTTGACTGTAGGAAAAATCAAAGAAAAATTTCTCCGCGATGCCATTGCCGAATACTCGAAACGTCTCAGCAAATACTGCAAACTGGAGATTATCGAAGTGGCTGATGAAAAAACACCGGACCATGCCAGTGAAGTAGTGGAAAAAAGTATCCGGGATAAAGAAGGGGAACGTCTGATGCGATATATCCGGGATGATGATTATGTGATCACCCTTGAAATAGGCGGAAAGATGCTGGATTCTGTTGCATTTTCCCGTCAGCTGGAAAATCTGGGTATCCGGGGACAGAGCCATATCTGTTTTGTAATCGGTGGTTCGATCGGACTTGGTGATGCACTTGTGAAGCGTTCCGATTATGCCCTGAGTTTTTCAAAAATGACTTTTCCCCACCAGCTGATGCGGGTAATTCTGTTAGAACAGATCTATCGTTCTTACCGGATCATGACCAATCAGCCTTATCACAAGTAAACCGAAATCTAACGGAAAAAAGATCAGCCGGTTGTTTTGCAGACAGCAACCGGCTGATCTTTTTTCCGTTCGGGAACATACCTCCTGTCAACTTCTTCCGTCTCTGAAACAGCTTTGCAGTTTCCTTTAAATCTTCTCTGCCAGTTCCGACAGTGGTGCAAAATGATAGCCCATTTCTTCCCATTTTGTCAGAAGTTCATCCAGAATCTGCGCGTTCGTAGAAGAAGTACTGTGAAGCAGTACGACCGCTCCCGGATGGATCCGTTTTAATAATTTATCAAAGGCAGCTTCTTTTGTGGGCTGCTGATCCTGGATCCAGTCCACATAGGCAAGGCTCCAGAAAAATGTCTTATATCCAAGATCGCCGGCCATCTGCAGATTTTGTGTGTTATATTTCCCCTGCGGTGGACGGTAGAAGCGGGTAAGTTCTTCTCCTGTAATTTTCTGATAGAGTGTTTCTACGTCCTTTAGTTCTTTTTCAAAGGAAGCTGCATCAGAAATTTTTGACATTTCCGGATGGTGGAATGTATGATTTCCTACAGTATGGCCTTCAGCCACCATTTGCTTAACGAGTTCCGGACTGGTTTCCAGATAATTTCCCACCACAAAAAAAGTTGCGCTTGCATCATGCTTTTTCAATGCCTCCAGAATCGCCGGTGTATTACCATTTTCATATCCGGCATCAAAAGTAAGATAGATGACTTTTTCATCCGTTGGATCCATATAGGCGGCATGATATTTTTTCAATTCTTCTGCTGATACATTTCCTGTCGGTTTTTCTCCGGTCTGCCCAAAACCAAGTCCCCAGTTCTCTGTCTCAGGATGCAGAATCTGTCCGGAAGTCTCCAGATGCTCCTGTTCAGTGTGACAGTGTATCGCCGCGCCGACAAAAAAACAGGCAATCAGTACCACACAACAGGTAAGAAAGTCTGTTTCCCGGATTATTTTTCCTGTGTGCAGCCATTGTTTGATACAATTTAAATATTTCATAGGTACTCTTTTCTTTTTCTGTCTTTACTGTATATGCCAGAGAGCGGTCCGGTATTCACCACTTGTATTCTGGCGGTACAGACGGTATAATAGTACGTAATGATTTAAGTAAAAAAGGAGTATTTATGAACTTTCAATCAATAGAAAACTATATTACACAATTTCCCATTTATCAGTATACCTTTCTTTCCATTGATGATATTGAATTCAATGACAAAGTACGCACCATCTGTAAGCGGGAATGTCCAAGATATGGAAAATCCTGGTCATGTCCACCGGCAGTAGGAACTGTGGACAAATGCAGAGAACGGTGCCAGCAGTACACACATGCCCTTTTATTTTCTTCTGTGGCAGAAGTGCCGGATTATTCCAATATGGATGCTCTGCTTGCTACCAAACAGGAGCATGAGGAGATCACTGCAAAAATCGAAGCATTTTTAAAACAGGATGCCTGGCGATGCTATACACTGTCCACGGATTCCTGTTCCATCTGTGAGAAATGCACATATCCCAAAAATCCTGTAACCACCCGGATCTGATGCATCCTTGTATTGAAAGTCATGGGATCCTGTTGACCAAAAATATCGAAGAAAATCACATGGATTATTATATGGGAGAACAGATGGTTCTCTGGTTCTCACTGATTTTCCTCCGGGAAGCATAAAGATCGGCGAATTCTCATAAACTGAATAATAAACACCGGGAGCATTCTGTGAAAAAAACTAAAATAACAACAGTGAGAGAGTGTCTGGCTGATATCTGCTGGAACTTCCCGGCGATCTGGCATATCATGGATGTAT